>OMGI01000056.1_pt1 | contig 82090 bp, 80 predicted proteins | sample 1645801 | NCBI WGS metagenome assembly OMGI01 (sample SAMN05578584, study PRJEB25193) | human gut metagenome | biome: Human Microbiome; feature: human-associated habitat; material: feces | host: Homo sapiens | place: USA:Birmingham
TCGGTCATTTCTGCGATTTGTTTTTTTACGCGCCGAACGAGAACGATGGAAGTCAGCACAGCCACAACAGCAATCACAATGGACAAGAAAACGATGATTTCCATATTGGCTATACCTCCTTATTAAAGCGGTAGCCAATCCCTTTGACCGTTTGGATATACTTTGGGCTTGAAGGATTGACTTCTAATTTTTTACGAAGCCGGCTGATAATCGCCATAATGTTACTGTCATCATAGAAATATTCTTCGCCCCAAACTTCCTCATAAATCTGCTGTTTTGTCAAAATTTTTCCTTGATGCTTTGCGCAGTACAGGAGCAGATCAAATTCCTTTGGTGGAAGTTCAAAAGTGCCATTTTCCGTCGTAACAGAACGATTTTCAAGGTCAATTTGCAATCCATCAAAATCCAGTTTTTGCACAGCTCCGGCTTGATGATTAAAGCGGGTGTAGCGGCGAATGAGGGACGCAATACGGGCAATCAGTTCGTCCATATCAAACGGTTTTGTCAGATAATCGTCCGCCCCGGCCCGTAAGCCCCGCACTTTAGAAATGCTGTCATTTTTGGATGTAAACATCAAAATCGGCAGGCTGTTCTCTTTGCGGATTTCTTCCAGCGTTTCAAAGCCATCCATACCGGGCATCATCACATCCAGCACCACAAGCTGATACTCCTGCTCTTTTAATTTCTGCAAGCCCTCTTTTCCGGTATTACAAAAATCGGCTTCTATATGTTCCGATTGTACGCTGCGTTTAATCAAAGCGCACAGTTCTCTGTCATCATCTATAATCAAAATTTTATTCATGGCGTAGTTCCTTTCCTTGTTTTGTCCGGCCATCAAGCGGCTTCTCCGCAGTTTTAGGGAGCAGCCAAACACCGGCCATTTTCACAGCGCCGGGGATACGCCCACCGGCACAATAATAATTTACCCTACGAGGTGTCACGCCCCATTTCTCGGCGGCCTCTTTCAATGTCATATAGTCCATTTTGTACCTCCATAGGATAGATTATAGTTCTTTATCTCGAATAGTACAAGCTGACTATTGTGATTATGCTTACATAAAGAGCCGCAGATCATCTCCGACCTGCGGCTCCGTTCCTATTAACCTGTTAAGTATGTATCCCGTATTTCGCCGTTTGGATGTCCTCTTCACCATGCAGGATTACTCCGCCGCAGGTCTTTGTGCCCTGTACCATGTAGCCCTCAAAAAAGAAGCTGTAAGGCAGGTAATCATCCGTCAGGACGATGCGTTCGTAGTTGTACCAATTAAAATGCTGATCCAGAAATTTTCCCAGTTTGTGCCGCAGGATAGGATTCTCCACTACAGCCTTGAGATTTTTCCGGCTTTGAAACTCCAGCTTTGGCCGGTTCTGTTCCGGAATGGACAGCAGCCGCCACCGTGTTCTATCAACGGTTTCTCCCTCACTTGCCGCATATGAGCGGAACGGCTCATAAGGCAGTCTTATTCGCTCGGTATAACCGGAAACGCTGTCTCTGCCAGCATCCTTCAGCCATGTGAAGGAAAACTCCAGCACTTTGGCACCGCCTACGGCATCACACAGCCGCAGTTCTGCATAGGAATGGATATCTTTGGTGATCAAATACTTTTTCTCCTCCAGCCGCTGCAATTCCTTTTTCAAAATAATAAAGTGCTGCGGCGAACAGCCACTTCTGGAACGGGTCTTGAGGGAAATACTATCCCGATCCACATAAACTGTTGCCATTGTCCTATTATTCATAATCCACCTCGTTTCTGTTATGTGCTCCTGCATGATGCATGGCAGCCTGTATGACCAGAAATGGATGCTCTACATACTCCTCTTTTGCTGAGGTATATGCTGCTCCGCCCAGAGAGTCCAGATACTGCCATCCGTTTTTGGATTTTGAGATGTACACATAGAACGGTGCAAGCACATACTCGTCCCGTTCATAGCAGCCCAGATACCGTCTTGCAAGTACTGCCATAACACCCAGCTCTGCCGCTTTCTGTGTCGTTAGGGAAACTGCCAGTTTCATTACTTCCTCTTTTTCAATATCATTGAGTCCGAAAGTATAGATACTCTCCAGGAACAGCACAGGCTTCTCACTGGTAACAGGCTTTCCGATATCCATGTTCTCCTGCGACAGATCAGCAAAAGAAAAATCGACGGCAGGCGGTTTTTGAAATGCACCTTTTGTCAAGCGGAGACAGGCACGAGCCACCACCGCTTCATCCTTTTTCACAAGGACAATCTTCTTATTAGAGTCAAAGGCTGCTAACAGGCACTCCCTCTGGCTTCCAGTACGGTAAGACAAGCAGGTACTATGAGGAAGTTCACCAAGCCGCAGAGTGTGGTAAAAATCGTCCACCTCTTCTACCCAAAATGCACCTCGCGCCAACGAAAGATTTTTCTTCCAGAGGCTCTCCTGCATCTCGCTGACAGGGTAGCGAATCTCACGCTGCAGGTCACCGGCAAAATATTTGAGTTTATAGAACTGACCCATCAATTCAGCCTGTACGATCCGTCGCAACGCTTCAACAGCCAGCTCCTGCCCGTCCAGTTCCCCATAGAGAGCGCATACCATAGCCGCGCCGCCCTGCAGTAAAAACTCCGTGACAGTCTCCCGGTTCTGCTCCACAAAATCGTCTGAAAATGCCAGTTTTTCTTTTAGATCCAGCCAGTCTGCATCTGTTGTCAGAATATCTTTCCGCACCTGCTTCCAATCCGTCATTTCCAGAAGAGCCGTCATATTATTGAGGGCAAATACCGCATCCGACTCTGTAGTGAAATCCGGTATGAATGCCTGCAGCTGCGTATAGTGTTGCAGCAGCCTCATGGCAATCCGCCGGGTCAGCCCACAGATATGTCCAAATGAACCCCGATACCATTCGCTAAACGGCCTTTCCAACAGACATTTTCCAAGCTGCTCCAACTCTGCATCTCCTGTATACTGGCTAACCAGATCCCGTTTTATCAGCTGCTGGAGCGTCAGCAAACGCTGATCTATGGAAAGAGGCGTCAGCATAGTGTATAACCGGACATAAACCTCCTTCTGATGCCAAAGCTGATACATTTCCTCAAAGGTGTACTGCTGCCCTTCTTCCAGAAGCGTAAAGAAGCTGTCGCTGCGGTTCACAGAATCGCTGGCTTTCAAATTCTTCAGCGTCAGGGAATTGATGTTACAGTGCTCACAAAAGCCCGGCTCAAACAATAGAGAGTATCGCCCCAAGGACAGGAACACTTCACTGTTCTGATCCACCAATTCCAAAAAATGCTTTTTTCTATGCTCCACCGCATAAATGAGAATTGAAAACTGGAATTGCCGGACAGCATTAAAATCCAGATGGAGCCTGCCGGCATACAGAGCATTCAGATAACTCAGTTGGTTGCATAAAATTTCTTCCCTCCGTTCCTTGCTCAAAGGATATGGCTGGGAGATAAACCAGTTGAGGTCATATTGTCCGGCATGGTTGTCCAGCCAGAGGTCAAAAAAAGCAGACAAATCCTCTGCGTCATATTCAAATACAGCCAACAGCCGGCGGAATTTTCCCACATCGGTCATTTTCATCCACCGGAAATCTTTCAGGCGTTCTACTGACAGAAACAGCCGCACACCATACCGATAAAGCAAGATGCAGACTCTCTGGAGCGGACGATTCTGTTCCAACAGTTCCAGAGCTTTCCGTTCATTTTGATGCCAGAAAAACAGATACGAGCCAAGAAACGGCTGCCGCATCATATCCCGCTGGTGCTCCGTCAGCATGGAAAGTCCCTTCCACTCCGCAATGGGAAAAGTCTGCAGGTTATCCAATATGACCTGCTCCTCTTCTTCATACATCACAAAGGGAAAATAGTATTTCAGGTATTCAAACCGCAGGGAAGGCAACAGTTCCAATTTCATGACTGCCAGCACCTGCTCTTGGGGATACGCTGTCAGTTTCTCTCCATACCCGTCTGCCGACTCTAAGACTGAAGCAATTTCTTCATCGCCAATCTCCTGCCTGCACAACACACCATAGAGCGCTGCAAAGTTCGGCACCCGAATCAGTTCTTCCTGTATCCGCTTTGTCTTTCGGATGTGCAGCCGTTCCTGTAATTGAAGTGTCTCCACCTGTCCACATGCCTGCGCTATGGCATCCTCTGAAAAGCTGCCTGTAAGCGCCGGGAGCAATCCGTCATCTTTCATTCTGGTCAATAGGGTCAGATGTTTTAATGTATTTCTCATGCTGCTTCACCTCCGATCATTGTCAGCACCATATTCAAAATCTCATGCCTTGGCCGGGGTTCAGACCTTACCAGTTCACCACACAGTTCAAAAAAGGCATGTGCGCCTTTGGCTTCCATCGTCCGTACACAACCGACAGGCCATTCCACCAGCTTGTCAAACGCCATATTCAGCACCTCGTTCTTCTCGTCCTGATGATAATATCCTCCAATGAATTTAACCAGAGATTCGGCGCTGCCGTTATAAAGTTGCTGCAGCTTTTCCCGTTTCTGTATGGTCCGTTTTTCCTGCTCCAGTCGTTTTTCCTGCTTCTTTCTCTCAGCTTCGGCTCTGCGCTCATCTTCCAACTCTTCCTTGGAATAGAATGTTTCCTTCAGCCGGTTGATTTCATAGCCGTTATACTCGCTGTGGAGCAAAAACTGCCGCAACACCGCTGCCAGCGCTTTTTTATCATAAAGGCGTTGGATCTCCGGTGCTTTTAAGGCACTTAAAACGAAGTCCTCATATTTTTCCGGCTCAGTCTGGAAAACTGAACGCTCCACCCAGTCATAGAGCTGCCGATGCTGCTCTGCAGATAGGAATGGACGGCTGATGTATGTTTTATATTCCCTTCTGCTGTAATACCCCTCACTCCTGACAAAGCATTCGTGAAAGTAAAACCGCTCGCCAAAAATCGTTTGAAGTTGGGAAAAAGTGTACTCAGCCAGTAGCCTCTCTACAAACCGGAAACACCTCCAACTTGAAATTCTCAGGGCATACTCCCGCAGCAGTTTCAGTTGTGGCGCATCTTCACCATCTTGCCGATGCTGCTTGAAAAACTCCCATAGATTGATTTCCTTCTTTTCCACCAGAAAGGCAAATACCCGCCTACCGTTCGTATGCCAACTTCTGAAATATTCTCCATAGTCAGCTCCGGTCAGTTCCTGATATCTGGAAAGCCACTGTTTCAAAGGGATCGTCTGTCTGGAATGCAGCATCTGCAAGGTAAACAACTCCATATAGTTATCCCGCTCCAGTTCCTTCGCCAGATCATCGTACTGAGGATCAAACACATCAAATCGGTACGGAAAATCCTTCTGTATCGTTTGATTCATCCATAACAGTGTTTTCGGTGCTGTGGGGTTCAAACCATATTGAACCGCTTCCCAGAGTCCCTGAAATCCTTCGTACTTGACCGTAAAGCTGTTATAGAACCGAAACAGCCAGCCAAGATACTCATAAAATTCTTCCGAAAGATCCTTTGGAGCATTCAGAAGCATCCGCCCACACGCTGTTACGATTTTCTCGGCAGTGATGCTCTTGGAACTCAACCGGTCCGGCAGCCTGTCCGCCCATACAGCGAGAGAATTTGCCAAAATGATTTCATCGCAGCGATACCCTGCTTTAGTCAAAACCGAAAATTCGCGGCTGTCGGGCTTCATATTCATATACGGCAGTTTCATCAGCGTGCGCAGCACCAGGTCGGCTTTCCCGCGGTATTTCTTTGCCTGCTCTGCATAGAACCGGATGAACCATTCCAGCACACCAAAATCATATACCAGTGAAAGTGTCCGATTTTGTGTGAATAGATGACTGAGTTGGGTATGTATTACCTCATAGCCATGTTCCCTATCATCAAACAACGACAGTACAAACAAAGCCTCCTCCGTTCTGACATATACCTTTGCCGCCAGCTCATCCAGCAAGTCATGCCGCCGGGCAGCGTCCGTTTCCAAAAGATACAGAGCGCCCTGCAGGTACACATCTTCTCCGGCAGACCGCCGCAATTTCTGGAGGAATGCTCCCCGCTGATTTCCCACAAACATATTGTCAGACTGGATCGCACAGGTATTTCCCAGCGCCAGGGCCAGAGCGCGGAGAACTCGGACATCATTGCCCAGTTTTTCCTCAAACCGCTCCAACACCTCGCCAGGATAACGCAGATGATATGGTTCAAAATAGCCGGACACATCCGTTTCCACCTGCCATATCTGCATCGCCCTTGTTTGTCGGTAAGTCCTTCTCACCGTATCGTCCTGAGAAGTCTGTACTACCAATTCGGCAAAGGCATGGTAAAGCTCCAAATCAATAGCCCTCTGATATACCCGGTAAACCGGTATCCTGTCGATATGCATTAAAATTCCTCCTACTTGAAATCTTCCATAAAAGATATGGGGAGAGAGCCGCAACATGGCTCTCTCCCCATTGATCAACTGACAGCATACCGATGGTATGCTATATTTTCTTACTCAGCGCCGGCCATGCTGAAGAACTCCGCAGGTGACAGCACCGTAACGCCCAAATCCCTGGCCTTGGACAACTTGCTGCCGGCATTTTCACCGCAGACCAGATAATCCGTCTTCTTGGACACCGAGCTGCCGGCATGGGCGCCCAGTGATTCAATCAGGTCATTGATTCCGTCCCGGGTGTAGGGTTCCACCTTGCCGGTAACTACGATAGTCTTTCCTACAAAGGGATTATCCTGCACCCTGTCTTCGCTGTGTTCTGCCACAGCAGGCTTTTGAATATTCATCATAGTCTGTAACTCCTCCCAAATGCAAAAATTATCTTCTACACAGAACCAGTCGTGGATATTGTTATGCAATGTCTCCCCGAAATCCGGAAGCTGCCGGAAATCATAGCCACCATAGACCGCATCCCGAAACTCATCCAAATCATAGTGGAACACACGACCTAATACCTTGCTGGCAGTGTTGCCGATCATAGGGATGTCCATAGAAATCAGATACCGCTCAAAGGTGGTGTTTCGGCTCTGTTGGATAGCGTCCCAAAGGCGCTGCCAGGACTTTTCACCAAACCCATCCATGCGGACGACTTCAGCCTGGTAACGATCCAGACGGTAAATATCCAGATAACTATGGATAAATCCCTGACCGATGAATTTTTCCAATGTAGCCTCCGACAGCCCTTCAATGTCCATTGCTTTCTGGCTGACAAAATGGACAAACTTTTTCAGCCGGCGGGTCTCGCAGTCAGGGTTATCGCAGTACAGCGTCTTGATGATGCGATCCTCGCCATTTTCGCCTTTTCCACTTGATTCATGGATGCGGGTAGGCTGTCCACAGCAGGGACAAACATGGGGAATCGTATCCACCATAGAGAAGCCGCCTCTGTCCAGATTTTCCTCCACGTGGGGGATGATCATGTTTCGTTTGCTTACCAGAATCCGGTTTCCAGCCATCAGTTCCAGATCCTCAATAAAGGACAGGTTGTGCAGACTGGCCCTGCTGACCTCACAGCCATCGATTTCCACCGGCGTAAATACTGCTACCGGAGCAATCTCTCCGGTTCTGCCCGGCGTCCATTCGATGTACTGCAGCAGGCTCTCATGCAGGTCATCTTCAAACTTATAGGCCAGACCGTCCTTATAGTGATGTCCGGTGCGGCCGCAGCTCTGGGCATAGGCGATGTCGTTAAACGAAACCACGATACCGTCAATGGGGATATCTTTGTCAGTGGCATATTGCCGCAGCTGATAGATACCGGCTTCCACATTTTCCAGCGTCAGTTTCTGCTTTGTGACCAGATACTTACAGGGCTGGAACCCCAACGCACGCAATTCCCGTAGCTTATCTGATTTCCGGGTCAGGTGCGGAAAGCCCTCCAGCACACCAAACGGCATGAAAACCAGCCGACGCTCCCGGCATGTCTTGGCATCCATCAGACGGATGGAACCAGCAGCCAGATTGCGGCCGTTTTTATAGGGCTTACCGCTGCTGTCCTGCAGGCTGGTCTTCAGTTCCTCAAAATCACTGGGTCTGATAAAGCCCTCACCCGTCACAACCAGTCTCTCTTTGTAGGTGATGTGGGAAGGGATACCGCTGATGGCTCGGGTGTTATGGGTAATGATCTCCCCTTCGTCACCATCACCACGGGTAGCCGCCTCCAGAAGTTCTCCATTCTCATAGGTCAACTTTACAGTCAAGCCATCCAGTTTGAGCATCAGCATCACCTGCTGCTCACCCATGAAATTCAGAAGATCCATACTGCTCTTAGTCTTATCCAAAGACAGCAGCGGGATCTCATGTCTGGTTTTCTCCAGCCTGCTCACTGCAGGATAGCCTACTGTCTGGGTTGGCGAATTTGCCATTTGGATTCCCGTTTCCTGTTCCAGCTCTTTCAACTCGTCAAAGAGTCTGTCATAGACCTCATCTGACACGCTGGGAGCGTTGCGGTTATAATACTCATCCCGATAGCGGTTGAGCCGGTCATTCAATTCCCTCTGCTTTTCAAAAATATTCCGTTCCATTATGCTGCCTCCTTTTCAAGTACCCGGAAGGACATAACCAGTTCTTCTTCCGTATGCTTCTGTTCACTGTCGAAAACACTGCAAACACCGTCTGCAAACTGCCAGTGGGCGGCTCTGCCCCACCAAAGGATCGGGCCGCGGCCGCCGTTGCCTCTGTTGGCAGACGCATCCGGCTGATTCGCTACGGTACTATAAAAGCCCTGCGTGTTTACCAGCGTAATGTTCCGTATCTGCCCAATACACTCCGGCCGACAGTGATCCAATATCTCCAACTGTGTCCCTTCCCGAAGTGTCCTGCGCAGCTGATTCAGATTTTTGATCATGCGATTTTCTCCTTTCCCCGCCCCACAGGGCAATCCTGCTGTGCGGTATGAAGCCCATTTCTGCCGGCTGCATACCTGCCAAAATTCAATTCATGGACAATACGCTGAATGGCGTCATCATCATTCCACGCTGCGTGAAGCGTATTCCGCTCTGGCCCGGCTCCCACATGGACACATACCTTTTCACTGCCAACCTGCAGCAGCACATCCTGTCGCCTGGCGCAAACCACTGCCAGATTTCCAATTTGTTTCATGCTCTGCTCCTTCCTTCTTCATCAATGACCGGACGCCCTCAAGGACGCCCGGCCATTCTCATTTTGTCACGCTGCAGCAGCCAATACCGGAGACTGGATGCTATCCGTGTTTTCCATCAGGTCTGCCATCAGCACATCCGCCAAAAGCCTTCCTGCCAAATGACCGGTATGGATGATGACACGATCCTTCTTCAACTGGATAAATTCCTTCTCACGAAGAATCCGGCTTTCCGCAGCCAGCGCCTTGTCGCTTTCTGTCAGCCTGGCAGTAATCACCCGCTGCCACTTCTGCAGAAACTCGGTCGCCTGCTCAATGTCCTTCTTCTGCCGGTCATATTCCGTCCGTTTCTGCCTCACTGTTCCATCCGGCTCCACTTCCAGCGTGTAATAGGCATGGAAAGGATCAGCCGTTTTACGCAGAAACACCACAAAGCTTTCTCGCCGCTCAATCCGGTCCCAGTAGCGGTCACTGCTGCCTGCACAGTGATGGAGCGCACGCCCCTCGGTAATAATGTCCAGAATACCATCTGGCACCACTACCATATAATCCGCATTGGCGTACTCATATTTCGCTTTGATTTCCTGACAGATGGCATTAACATGGGGGAATTTCTCCTCCATCTCCTCGGCCTGCAGTTCAATATCCTTCTCCTGACATTTGAGCACCAGATCATCGTGGCGCCGCCGCAGTTTTCTGGTGCGATATACGATCTCATCATATACATTCATGTGCAATTTCTTTGCCATGGAAAGATAATCCTCCCAGGTACGCAGTACCTCATGGCTGTTTCGCCGGAAGGATGGCATCTGACGCCGTACATAGTTATAGACCTGCACCATGCTCATGCGGTCAGCAATGAACTGGACATCCCCAGGCTCAATATCCTGCTGACACATCCACAAAAGGACATTATCCGGGATTTCCCTGCCGATGCCCTTTTCATATTGCAGCCACCGCAGCAGATCACAGCCTCCATTATGGAGTCGAAGTCGCTGAAACCTCCTGCTGTCAAGGCCCAGAGCTTTAATCAGACTCCCGGCACTATGGTTTTTGATTAGTTCGCTGACTGTTCCGCAGGAACTGAAACATTCCTTGGTAAGCTTCGGCAGGTTCACCTTGCTGATCTGTTCCATTTGAGGTATCCGTTCGAGCACAGCCAGATATTTTTCCGGATCAACGCTTTTCTGCTTCCGAATCCAGTTGACGAGCCCTGTGCATCGAAGTTCCTGCTGTTCCAAAGTTGGCAGTGTTTTGCCATAAACCCGTCCATCATGCGAACCAGACCAACTATAAGAACAGGGGCTTCCGGAAATCCAGCGCATATTTCGCTGTTTATACAGACCCCAATAGTAGGTTCTTGGTTTTCTTTCCCGGTCATAAATCGTGCGCCGGATTTCCTGACAATAAAGCTTGGAGTTTGGAAGGCTTTCTTTCCCATATGTCCGGTCAGCCTGAAATTCACGAACTACAAAGCCGTCTTTGCATCGCTGGATCAGGTAGGCAAAATGTTTTTCTGTCTGCATATACCCCGCTCGTCCATAGGCTTTGAATACTACCGGATGCCGGCAGCAAATACAGCGGCCCTGTTGATTGTGATGGGGATGTACTTTGATCGGCACTTCCTTTTCGCAGTAGGTACAGTAACCTGTTTTGGCGCCGCCCTTTTTATAGTGGTAGTAAATGTAATTTTGCCGAATGGCAACCTTATCCACCCAGCGGCTCCAGTCCTTTGGAAGCTCCGGCACCTGTTCCATATCCTTATCCCATGGGTCAGTTTCCCGCCGGTGCCGCTGTTCGAGCTGTTCATCACGCACATCCCGCTGAAACTGCCGGATTGCCTCTACCGCTTTTTTATTGATGTTCAGATATGCCTGTATAGATGTCTCATCTTCATCGCTGATCCAGTAGGCTTTGGTATACCAGTATTGCCGCTTCCAGTCCAGTCTGTCCAGCTTGGATTCGCTCCATTTCTGTATCAGGCTGTTATAGGTAATAAACTGCCGCTTTTCTTTATCCAGATACACTTCATAGGCCGGATTACTCCCATCCAGGCGAAGATGCTCCGGGAAAAAGAAAGCCACCTTCAATATCCCATCCTGTTTGATACATCTTAGATAGGTATAATACTCACAGACTTCCCGAACATATCCGTAGTCAGTTTTTTCCTTTCTTGGCAGGTCTGAAGTCGCGATTTGCTTCATTTCATCCGTCGCTGTCAGCTTGGGAAGTGCCATCAGGGCTCTTTTTTTCATCTCAATTCACCATCCTCTTTGTCAAATCTACGCTATACCACACATCAGGCAGTAATGTAACGCCGTCAATCCGGCCCACTGCAACCTGTACGATACTTTCCGAATCCGGTGCTTCCTTCGCAAAAGCAAGGATGTCTCCCAGTCTGCCGGTGGCAACGGGGTCTTTACCCCGTACCACCGCATAGCCGCAGTTCGCCATTGCCCGGTTGGCTGCCACATGGGAGCTCCACACCCTGCGCGGATGATCTGCCATGTAGGCCAAACCATGTAAAAACAGCTCCTCTTTGGTGAGCCGCTTAATCACAGTCAGCTCCGTACAGGCGATTTTGGAGTCATGCTCATCTTCATCGATGTCGCCGCCGGCGTTGACAATATAATATTCCGAATGCTCCAGGCTGGAATAATAACTAAGGCAGTCCAGCGGGTCTTCCGCGCAGTGAAATCCATTTTCCCTGCAATTTGCTTTTTCAGTCGTATTGAGCCCCATCACAAACTGATAGCCACGGCATATCAGCCCGGGGCGAAAACCCTTATAAGCAATCATTCTTCATTTTTCCTCCTTTGCCGGCTCAGCCTGCCTTTGCCATCCCAAAATCCAGCAGCGACATCTGCCCATCCTGAGAAGGCTTTTTTTCCTCCTGCTTGGGTGCCGCCTTGGGTTCCGTCTTTTTCTTCTCTGCCACCTTCTTGGGTTTGCTCTTTGCAGAGGACTTCCCAGCATACGGCTTGGGAACAAACTTCTCCTCATCCTCATGGTCTTCCTTGGCATCAGGGTCACGGAAATAATCTTCTGCCCACTGATAGCACATATCATCCGGCACATCGCAGCCATATGTCTGCTGTCCGGGACCAGGGCGGGTTCCGCTTGCTTTTAGTTCATCCTGCACATAATCCCATGCCTTTCGGTTGATGTACTGGAAACAGCGGATCATGTTCTTTTTCGGATGCATCGTCAGACGGGCAAACGCCGTATCTTCCATACAGAGCATCTGGATATGCTCGGACACACATTCCTTCATATTTCGCCGTGTCAGTTTTTCCACATCGGTACTCACCCTCTGGGTAGAGGCCGCGATTACTTCTTCATCACTCATCGCTTCCAGACGGGCGATCTGCTCCTGCTCCGCGGCTTTCTTCGCCTGCTGTTTGGCGTCAAATTCCGCTTTGCGCTGGGCTTCAGCCGCCTCATGCTCCGCACGCTTTTTTTCTTCATCTTCTGCGGCGGGCGGTTGTGCCGAATTCCACTCCTCAGCAGACTTCTCTTCCCCATCAGACGCTACTTCATCCACAGGTTCTTCCTCTGCATCAGCCGAAGCAGTCTCACCGGCAGGAACCGAAGCAGCCGATACCGTGACAGTGTCTGTACCTACAGGCGGCACAGGCAAAGATTCCATCTCCTCCAGCTCAAAGGCTTCATCATCCTCAAAGGCTGCAGACGAATCGAACATACTGTTTTGCTGCTCCATTGCTATTTCTGAAAAAACACCCATTGTAAAATCTCCTTTCGCAAAAAATGGCATGGAGCAGGCCGTTATGACCCTTTCCATGCCATTGTGTGTTGCTCACAGCACATATAAAAGTGTGCTGAAGCTGTCAAAACAGTAGCAGACCACGCCAGTATACTGCCTTGACCATTCCTTGATTTTGTCCTGCACCTCCTGCGCAGTCTTTTGATTGCTCATATTCCAGGGTGGAGGTACCGTTACGGTAAAGTAGCCATTCTCCAGACAACTTCTGACATCTACCGGAAGATTGGAGCACTGCTCATACAGTGCTGTAATCTGGCTTTTCTTCTTTTCTGCAATACGCATCTGCCCCCTATCCCTTCATTCCTGTTTTTGAGCAGGCTCCGGAAGTCTTTTACACAAGAATGGGGAGAAGCGTACCGGCGCAAAATCCCGGCAGTCATTCACATAGAAGTATGTGCGTTTGCCTTGGCAGTCCAGTTCCACCACATCAGATGGAGCCAACGGACGACCTCTGTAATCTTCCGGCAAATGCTCATTAAAGTCCAGGAACAGGCGCCCCAGCACTTCCATGTCATTCTGCCCCTTTGGGCAACAGACCTCTGCGCTCCATACCGTCTGATAGGCGGCGGCAGGCGGCTGTTCATATCCAGCTTTATGTAGCGCATCCAGTCGCTTGAATGCGAATGGTACTGTCTGTGTCTCACTTAGGCAAAGCTGGTAAATGCAAAACCTCCGGAAAACTCTCTGGCTGTCCAGAATATCCTTCAGCGCCCGATTGCCCTGAGCAAGAAATATCTGATACTCTTCCTTTGTAAGCCCCAGATACTCTGTCAGGTCCAAATCTTTCTCCGCTCTGGTGTGCCAAAGCTCGACGCAGCCATCTATATAGGTAAAGTCACACTTACCGCACAGATATTGCTGCTTAAAATTCATTCTCTGCACCTCCTTTTCCTTCTGTTCTTTCTCCCGAAGGGCAAGCTGCCAATCATCAAACCCTTTATAATTCGGATTCCAGGTCAGCTGACGACATGCCATTCCATTTTTCCGGGCCATCAGATAGATCTTAGATGCCCCGTTGGAGGTCATTTGGTTACTGTACTTATCCATATCATGAGCCTCAATGATCTCCTCAGTGCCATTCTGTGCCAGCAGTGCAAACAGCGTATCCAACTGGCTTGTGTTGTTTGCGCCGGCAATCGCCGCAAAAGTCCGGTTTGTCAGGCAGTGCGAGATGTCTGCTTTCAGCAGTCCCTCAATGACATAGACCACCCGAGCAGATGGATTGCCGATAAAATGTACCGGGCTCCCGGATGTGACACCCATATTTTTGGACGAGGACGAAAACCAGATGTATTTGGCTCCTGACTTATCCGGTGGATCATCTTTTTGCTTGAGCGGACTATCCAAAAGTATCTGCAGGCCATGTATCATACCGTCGTATCCCACAGCCGGAATCAAAATCCCTGCGTTTTTTCGGTAGAAGTTCATGGTCCAGCGCCCGCTGTCATCCAGATAAAAGCCGGGCACCCCCTCCACCTTGCATCCCTGTTTCATCAGCCGCTCGGTAATGGAGCGGCACAGGAATGGGGGTGGAGTACTCTTGAACCCAATCCGGTCGATCTGTTCATCCGACAGTCCCCGTTTTGGGGAGTGCAGATGGTTGCGGTGGGCAGGCTGAAGAGGCAGCATAGCGAGCAGCAGCGAAAGCGTTTGATGAATTTCCTGTCCGCTGGCCCGTTCTGCTTGCTGCACTGTTTTTAGTTCGCCCCTCCTCTCATATCCCGCAAGGTCGGTCTGAGTCCCCGAAACCGGGGACCCAGTGCCAGCCTGCTGGTTTCCTGCCATCTCATATCCAGAGTTCGGCCGTTCCCTGTGAAAATCGTTGCACAGGGCTTCTCCTATTTCCCAATACGCATCGGATGTAGTCGTATTGTTTAGCCGCGCATAAAGCGCAAGCATACCGCCATGCTCATCACAATAATTGCACCGCCAGACATTTTTGACGAAATTCACATTCATCTTACCGCGGCGGTCACCACAAAACGGGCAATCCACATATACACTGTTTGCCTGTCGGCGTCTGATTCGTAGATGTAGAAGTTCCACTACATCCATAATACCGAACGGAAAATCTCCTGGATATGAGTCCATCTGTTCTCCCTCCCTTCTTGGCCCCATAGATGGGGCTGCTTATCATCCGGCTTTCTGTGCGGCCATACCATCGAGCATGATCTGCGCCGCAGCACGAACGATATTGTTGGTGCTCTTGTTGCCGGGGGTGAGGTAGAATTTCAGACTCACCGGACGCTCCTTGGCAACTGTTGCCATGGTCTTTCCTTTGCTCAGACCGCTATCCACCACCACATTCTGCGCTTCTTCAAAGGTCATTACCTTCAAGATGTCTTCTACCGGAGTGCTCTCCGTATAAGAAGGCGCCATAGGCTGATCGGGTGCTTCCTGTTGGACAACAGGCGCCACAGGCAGTTCTTCCGGTTCATCCGATTGGAATACGGAGGCGGTCGGCTGCTCAGACACATCATCCTGTTTTGGACTGCTATCCAATGTAACCTCGCGGCTCGGTACCGGCAGCTCCATATTGGGAGCATTCTCCTCTACCTTGCCGGCAGGCAGTGTATCCATATTCTCCTTCTCTTCTGCAACCATCTGTTGGACAACTGGCTGTACCGGAGAAACCGGGGACTGTTCATTCTGAACCGGCTTTGCCGCAGGTTTCTGAATAGGCGCCGGACGAGCAGGCGTATTACGGCCCTCTACGGCGTTCTGAGGCGCTCTTTCCGGCCGGGCATGAACTTCCCCACCAGATTGCCGCAGCGCCGCTCCAGGGGCTTCTACGGGCCTCTGCGCCGCATTTGGCATCGGTTGCCGGATAGGAGCCGTCCCGGAAAGCGGAATACTGCTTCCAAACACCTTGCCCGTACTGTCAACAGCAACATCGGCAAACTGCAGACCGAAACCGGCATCCGACAGCGCAGCACTCAATGCCTCATCCTGGGCAGCCTGTACATAGTCAGTACCTTCTTCTGCACTATGCTGCGAGATGTAACTGCTGATGGGCTCTGCATCACTGCGGTCCAGATAGACTCTGGCCTCCATAATCGCAAGCTGTTCCGTGATTCGCAGGGTAGTCAGTTTCATGCGGCCCTGTGGGTGACGCAGACGGAACCACAGTTTCTGATAAGGCAATTCCAACTGCAGCATTTCCTCATTGGTCTTTCTGGATACCTTATGGCGCAGAAATTTGAGCGGGTCAAAGCCCGGCACCTTGTTCAGTTCTGCCACTGCCGGAATTGTTTTGTACATCATAGGCATCGGATTACTTTTTTCGTTCATGTTGGAAACTCCTTTCTGACATAAAAATAGGAGACGCCAAGTGCTATTTCTGCATCTGACCTCTCTTTTTTAACTTGCGTTCTTTAATTGTTCTTCCAACGCAGCCGGAATGGGGATACCGGCTTTCTTTGCGTAGGCTTTGAAATACATCTGAATACGCATACCCAGCAGCGTATTCCGCTTGCCGATCTCATTACGATGGATTGCCATAAACAATACCTGTTTCTGCCCAATCAGAACCACCCGCTTTTTGGCACGCGTGATTCCGGTGTAGAGCAGATTACGGTACATCATGATGGTGTGCGCTTTGAGCAGCGGCATAATAACGGTCTCATACTCAGAGCCCATAGCCTTGTGGATCGTAGTAGCATAAGCCAGATCCACATTGCTCAAATCATCTACGCCGTATTCCAGTGTTCTGCCAGCGCCAAAATCCATGCCGATTTTTTTACCCTGGTCAGTGTCCTTAATATACCGGATGAAGCCCAGATCTCCATTAGAGACCTTTTCTGTGTTCTTGGTCTGCATGATGCGGTCATTGACCCGGAATATCCTGGGGCCAAACTTGATTTCTTCCTCCGCAGAGCGGAATGGGTTGACCAATTCACGAATGGTTTCATTCAGCTGTTCCGACGATGCGGCGCCTTCTGAACGGAAAGGTGAAAGAATCTGCACATTCTCAATGCCACTCTCCTGTATCTCCAAACAATACCGTTCTGTAATCTTTTCAGCGGTGTCTTCCTGACTATCACCAGACACGAAAACAAAGTCCGGTCCATAAAACAGTTTGGTATTGCCCTCGTTGATAAATTTGGCGTTATAGGCAATCAGACTGTCCTTCGACTGACGGAAAATCTGATCCAGCACCGTTACCGGGACGATTTGGGTCTCGATGATCTCACGAAACACATTTCCGGCTCCTACGCTCGGAAGCTGATCTGGGTCGCCTACCAGTACGATTCTGGCATTTGCCTTCATGCGCTCAAAGAATTTCTCGGCAAGCCACATATCCACCATGGAAAACTCATCCACAATGATTAAATCGGCCGACAGTGGCTCTGACTTTCTGTTCCGGCTACCCTCATCCTCTTCACTGGTCAGTCCCAGACCACTGTGTAATGTTCGGGCATCCTCAAAGCCGGTACTCTCCGACATCCTGCGGCTTGCCCGACCGGTAGGCGCCATAAGAGCAATTTTGCCATCAGGGTGCAGCCGCCGGTAAACCTCAAGTATCGTCCGCAGCACTGTTGTTTTACCAGTACCAGGAGAACCCGTAATCACTGACAAGCCATGCCTAAATGCAGCATAGACCGCAGCCTCCTGCTGTGCAGACAGGCGCAGTCCCATTTCAACCTTGACCTGTTCCAGCACCGGCGCAATATGCTCTACTGGCATCTGGGTGACCAGACGCTGGGCGATCCGGCGCGCCGTTTCATCCTCTTGGGCAAACACTCTGGGAAGATAGATATTATCCTTCACGGAAACGATTGCTCCATTCAGGATCATTTCCTGCATCATATCCCTGACTTCCTGCTGATGCAGGCGAAGCTCCGGTACAGGTATCTTCTCATTGAGCAGTTTCAGCGCTGATTTCTCCAGTTCTTCAGAACTGATGTACAGATGGCCTCGTTTACTCTTGCCCTCATCCAGCGCACAAAAGACAGCCCCTTTGATACGCATGGGGTCATGGAGATCGCCCCCGCTCTTTTGTACGATTGCATCTACCCGCCGAAATCCAAAGCCGGAGATCTGGCAAAGCTCAAATGGGCTCTTTTCCAAAATCTCTACGCTGGTCGGGCCGAAATATTGATATATTTTCAATGCCGTCTTGGGAGTAATCTTAAACGGTGCCAGCAAGGTCATAATTCCTTGGAGCATACGGTTTTCTGCATAAGAAGCTTTGATGTCCTCCAATTTATTTTCCGTAATGCCCCGGATCTCCAACAGCCGCTCCGGCTGGTGTTCCAGAATATCCAATGTGTCCACACCGAACCGCTCCACAATGTCTGCGGCAGTTTTGGGACCAATCCCTTTGATAAGCCCGGAGGCAAGGTAGCCCTCTACGCCGTTTTTTGTTCTGGGCACAATTTCACGCCACTGCTCCACCTGGAGCTGGACACCATACTTGCCTTTTGCCCATTCACCATCCAGTTCCAACTCTACCGCATCTGTCCGTGGAATCTCATACCCCACAGCTGTAAAGCGGATCAAATGGTCTTTGTACCGCCTGTTTGACCTGGCCTCAGCTGGCACACTCTGGTCTGCGGTTTTTACACTGATGATACAAAACTTATTGGCAGGATTATAAAAAATCGTCCCGTCGTAGGTACCAATACAATTCATCCTTTTTCACCTCACTAAGCGGCCTCCATAATCGAGGCTCTAACACTGAACCGTCTGGATTCGGATACTGTAACAAACTGCTCGTAAATATCCGGATGCTCCAGTTTCAACCGAAGCAGGTTATCCTTGTCGATGACGGACTTGCGAACAGGGGTATAGGTAACCGTATAGTTCACTCCCTCCTGCTCACAGACTGCAGTGCAGCTGGTACCCATTTCCGCAATCAACAGCGCCTTCAGACGCTGAATATCCTTGTCGATTTCTTTGGAGTACACCTCTGCATTTTTCTTTTCATCCAGAAGCCGCAAATACTGCATAAGTTTTGCAGTCATATCCAGGTCGAGTGCAACGGCCGGGGCATTTTTATCTGCCGGGCCAAAGTGTTTGCGTGCGCTCTCAATAATCAAGGCCCCACTTTCTGTATAGGGCGGCGGCACATGGCGCTGGACATGGTTTTCCCAGAAATACTGCTCCAAAAAGACCATCTCAGCCTCATACTCGAAATCACGCTTGACCTCCCGGATAATAACTTCCTCCTCGTTGTTACCATACAGGCAGCAAAAGAAACATCGGTCAAGATCCGTTACTGCCATATAATGACGCCCCTGAGATTCATAGTAGACTGGAACAGTCTCCTTCCCATTCATCCACCAGTTATCTCTGGCATTATAGTTTGTGGTCTTGATCTCAAGGATCGCTGTGGTGCCATCCGGCAGTTCCACAAAGTAGTCCACATCAGCCAGCATCCAAGGATACTGTGGGTGCTGGAACATCTTTTTGATTTGGTAGACCCGATATCCGGTTTTCCGCTCGAATATCTTTGCTACCAGAGGCTCCAGCAAATGCCCCACTTCCATGGCAACCCAGTTGCCCTCATCATCTTCCACTGACGCTATGTTCAGTTTGTCGTAGTACAGATCCCTGGCTGTCCGGAATGGAGAAGTGCCAAAGATTGCTGATACATCGCTGCCGCCGATTCCACGGCGCCGGTAATCCAGCCAGTCTTCTTCTGAAAGATCTGCCGTTTCTACCAGCACCAGCGGTTCATGCCGCTTTCGTTCAGCACTATTGCTGCCAGACATATCAAATCCCCCTTCGTGATCTTCGGGGCAAAATAACTGCCCTCGCCATTGGTGCAACATTTTGGGGCCGGAGCGAAGATACTGCCTGTCTCTTCATCTTCCAGTCCATGGAGTGTGCCGGCTTGACCCGCCGACCATTCTGCTTTCTTTTCTGCTTCACATTCATGTACATGACCTGCCTTTCTCAGTTTTGATTTATCCTTAAAGCCCTTTCAGGCTTACAGGCAATAAAAAAGCGAGAATGACAGACGGCATAAAGCCTGGCGTCCATAGTTGCCTATGAACCGATGTCATTCTCGCAATGGTGGGTAAATCCCGTAAAATAAAAAAGCCAGCAATATACCGGCCTGAAAAGGCGCAGTGATACTACTGACACAAGTACAAAATTAACAGCGTGTGCAATGCAGTCATTACTCCGCAACACAAGCCCTAAAGCCTGTGTACCCTGACGGGCAACGCACAAAAATCAATTACATTGCAATTCTAACACAATATATAGTGCTTGTCAATTCAAACATTCTATATATTGATTTTTGGATTTTCTTTAAATTTTCTTTCCTCTTTGCAGAAGTTCTTTCTTCCCCGCCTATTTATAGGATGTATCGGATCATTTGGTAATACCGGATGATCCCTACGCTCTTTTAGTACCTTGACAAGTTCATAACCTCTATGGGGAGTTATACAGGAATTCTGGACAGTGTGCGATGACCACAGAAGCGCGCCCATAATCGAAGTGTTGCACAGCAGCAGCCTGAAATACACGGCAGAACCGTTCTGGCGTAGGAAATGGCCCCATTAGAGTTCTTTTGTTATTTCAATACCTCCTGACCTCAAGACCGTTTTCATTGTTTTTGTTGAAAACCTTCTTCTACAAATCGTAAGGGATCATTGTAATCGAAAAAAGGAGGACGATTATGGAGAAAAGAAAACCGAATGACCTACCGCCGGAGCAGTGCTTGGCTGTTGATACCGATACCCTTTGCAAACTGTTGTGCTGTGGAAGGCACACTGCAGTACAGATTGGGGATCTTGCCAATGCACGCATTACCATGAACACCCGTGTCCTATGGAGTGTCCAGCGTATCAAAGAATATCTTTATGATATTTCCGGCTAAATAACCATGCCTGTAAGGCGCACTACACTTTTATAATCAGGAGGTACCAGTAATGGCAAAAGTGAGAAAAGACAACAAAGGACGAAATCTTCGGCCCGGAGAAACACAACGGGCAGATGGCAGCTATATGTATGTCTACAAATTAGGCACTAAAAAGAAATATCTCTACGACTCCGATCTCGCAAGTCTTCGTGTCAAAGAAAAGCAGATCAACAAAGATAAGGATGATGGCATCCGTACTCAGGAAGCCATGAAGCTTACCCTGAATGATATGTTCAAGGTCTACATGAATAACAACATCAAACTGAAGCCCTCTACCAGAGCAAATTATCTTTACCTGTGGGACTTCTATGTGAAAGAAGAGCCTTTCGCTAACATGCCTCTTCCACAAATCCACAGAAGTGATATTCTCGCGTTTTATACCAAACTGCTGAAACACGGCTTTGCTATCAACTCACTGGAGAGCATCAACACCATTGTTCACCCTACGCTTGAAATGGCCGTGGACGACGATTACATCCGCAAAAATCCCAGCAAGGGCATTTACCGCAAGCTCAAAACGGATGGCAGCGCTCCAAAGCCTAAACGGCGGATCGCACTCACCAAAACGCAACAGCAGAATTTCCTGCGTTTTATTGCCAAGTCCCCTACATACAGCCATTGGCTCCCCATCATGACTGTGCTCCTTGGAACAGGAATGCGTGTAGCAGAATGTACCGGCATTACCAAAAGCGATATTAACTTGAGCGAAAACACAATCTCGGTCAACCACAACTTAATCTACCGGGTCATTGATGGAAAAGCCGGATTTCACATTACCACTCCCAAAACTGAGAGCGGTACACGAATTATCCCTATCCTCTATCCAGAGGTGGCCGAGCAGCTTCGCCTCCAAATTGAAACCATCGACGCATTGTATCCAGACGATCAACTGGTGTTAGGAGGAGTTCACGGTTTTGTTTTCCGCAACAGAACCGGCTCATTCATGAGCGCCCACAATATCAATCGGGCGATTGAGAGAATCAGCGTAACTTACAACATGGAGGAAATGGATCAGGCTGAACTGGAAGACCGTGAACCGGATCTGCTCCCTCATTTTAGTGTTCACAACTTGCGGCACACCTTCTGTACCCGGCTCTGCGAAAGCACCAACGATGTTAAATTCATTCAGCAAGTCATGGGGCATGCCGATTTCTCTACTACAATGGACATCTACACCCATATCACACAAGAGAATATGCAGGAGAAGGCAAAAAACATTAGTGTGAACATGAAGCTGATGTAAAAAGAAAGGCGAATCTGCATTTTATAAGCAGATCCGCCTTTCATATTGCTTCATCCGGTTTCGTAGGGTCTCACGCAAAAGTTGTAGAAAAGTTGTAGTAACGCGATTTTTTGTAGTAAATGACCTCTTTAGTACAGCTTTGCTCCTGCCGGAATACTGTCATCCAGCATCAAAAGATTTAAGCCTTCCCGTCCGTCATACTCGTACACTGCGGAAATCAACATACCCTCGGAATCAATACCCATCATCTTTCTCGGCGGCAGGTTTGTGATTGCCACACAGGTCTTCCCAACCAGCTCTTCCGGCTCGTAATACTCGTGAATACCGCTTAAAATGGTGCGTTTCCGGTCTGTTCCGTCATTCAGTGTGAATTTCAGGAGCTTCTTGGACTTCGGCACTGCCTCACAGGCTTCGATCTTAACCACTCTGAAATCAGACTTGCTGAATGTTTCAAAGTCTACATCATCTGCAAACAAAGGCTCGATTTTCACCTTGGAAAGATCAATCTGTACGCTTGGCGCGGACACGGTTGCATCCTCTGCAGAACCATTTACCGCTGCTTTTTCGGCTTTGTTTTCAGCCCGCTTTGGTTCCAGGGTCTTCATTGTCGGGAACAGGATCACGTCCCGGATGGAGTCGGTGCCGCAGAGCATCATGGCGCAGCGGTCGATACCGAAGCCCAGGCCGCCGGTAGGCGGCATGCCGTATTCCAGGGCCAGGACAAAGTCCTCATCCATCATGTCGGCCTCGTCGTCGCCGTTGGCGCGCTTCTCGGCCTGGGCCTTGAAGCGCTGATACTGGTCGATGGGGTCGTTGAGCTCGGAGAAGGCGTTGCCCATCTCGCAGCCGCAGATGAACATCTCATATCGCTCGGTAAGCTCCGGCTGGCTGGGGCTGCGCTTGGCCAGGGGGCTGACCTCCACGGGGTACATGGTGATAAAGGTAGGCTGGATCAGCGTCTCCTCCACCTTCTGGTCGAAGGTCTCATACAGGGCGTTGCCCCAGGTGTGGGGCACGCCGTCCATATCCACGCCCACGCTGCGGGCCAGCTCCACGCCCCGGTCGGCGTCGCCGATGCAGGCCATAAAGTCGGCCCCGGTGACGTTCTTCACGGCGTCGGCCATGGTGACGCGCTGCCAGCTGGGGGTCAGGTCGATGTCGTGGCCCATCCAGGTGACCTGATAGGTGCCCAGAATCTCCTTGGCGGCTCCCGTGAGGATGCCCTCCAGAATGTCCATCATGCCGTCCAGATTGGTAAACGCCTGATACAGCTCGCAGGTGGTGAACTCGGGGTTGTGCTTGGTGTCCATGCCCTCGTTGCGGAAGATGCGGCCCACCTCATACACCCGCTCCATGCCGCCCACGATCAGCCGCTTCAGGTGCAGCTCCGTGGCGATGCGCATATACATGTCGATATCCAGGGTGTTGTGGTGGGTGATGAAGGGCCGGGCGTTGGCGCCGCCGGCGATGGGGCTGAGCACGGGGGTCTCCACCTCCATAAAGCCCAGGTTGTCCAGATAACGGCGCAGGAAGGCCACAAACTTGCTGCGGATCTCAAAATTCCGCTTGGATTCGGGGTTCATGATCAGGTCCACATACCGCTGGCGATAGCGCAGCTCCTTGTCGGTGAGGCCGTGGAACTTCTCGGGCAGGGGCTGGAGGGACTTGCTGAGCAGGGTGATCTCGTGGGCGCGGATGCTCATCTCACCCTTCTGGGTGCGGAACACCTGGCCCTTGACCCCCACAATGTCGCCGATGTCGAACTTCTTGAAGCGGTTATAGGCCTCCTCGTCCATCTCGTCCCTGCGGGCGTAGATCTGGATGCGGCCGGACTTGTCCTGCAAATCGCAGAAGGACACCTTGCCCATGCCGCGCTTGGACATCAGGCGGCCGCCCAGGGACACGGTCTGCCCCTCCAGGGCGTCGAAGTTGTCCTTGACCTCCTGGGCGTGGTGGGTCACGTCGTAGCGGGTGATCTCAAAGGGGTTCATCCCCGCGTCCTGCAGGGCCTTGAGCTTGTCCCGGCGGATCTGGAGAATTTCCCGCAGGTCCTGCTGTGTATTCTGTTCTGCCATGGTGCAGTTCTCCTCTCTTGTTATCGTTCGATGGTGTCCACCCGGTAGCGGATGACGCCCCGGGGGGCTTCCACGGTGATCTCGTCACCGGCCTTGGTGCCCATCAGGGCCTTGCCGAAGGGGGAATCCTCGGACACCTTGCGCTCCATGACGTTGGCCTCCTGGGAGCCCACGATGGTGTATTCCGGCAGCTGTTTGCCGTTATCCAGATTGGTGACCACCACACGGCAGCCGATGGAGATTTTGTCGGAGTCCATCTCGGACTCGTCCACAATGACGGCGTGGAGCAGAATCTCCTCCAGCTCGGCAATGCGGGAATAGAGCTTGCCCTGCTCGTTTTTCGCCTCGTCATACTCGCTGTTTTCGGACAGGTCGCCGAAGCCACGGGCCTCTTTGATCAGCTCGGCGATCTCGTCGGCGCGAGTGGTTTTGCTGTAGTCCAGTTCTTTTTTGAGCTCGTCATAGCGCTCCTGGCTCATTCTGAATTCTTTTACGGTTGCCATATGATCCATTCCTTTCGGGTGTCCGCCGGAAGGCGGCCACGATATACCTATAATATGTCACGTTGCATTATAGTGATTTTCCCGGCTTCTGTCAAGGGTTTCCACGGATTTGACGCAGATCTCCGGCAGGCGGCAGGCCCGGTGCAGCAGGGACAGAAGCCCCTCCGGCGGCGGGGCCTGGGACGGGTCCGGCCAGGCGTACCGTACCTCCTGGCGCAGGGCGCAGTCGGGAGTCAGATACAGGGGCAGGCCCTCCCGGGGCGGCGGGCCGAAGGTCACGGTGACGGCGGCGGGGCCGCCGCCGGTGGTAAGTCCCAGCTGCCGCAGCAGCTGCCGCTCCAGGGCCTCCTGTCCCGCTCCCGTCTCCAGCCGCAGGCGCCGGAAGCGCCGGGCCAGGACCTGGGCCGCCAGCAGAGCCCGGCTGTCGGCGCAGTCCGCCAGCAGCAGGGCCGTGTCCCCGGCGGGGGCCAGGGCGTCCAGCAATTGCGGCAGCAGGGCCAGCCGCAGTCCGTCCGGCAGAACCGGACGCAGAGGGGCAAAATCCCCCTCCCGGCCCGGCGGCAGGGCGGCGTGGGACACCCCGCAGCGCTCCAGCCGCCCGATCCACCGCCGCAGACGCCGCCCGGGAAACAGGCCCCCGTCCAGGTCCCCCTCCAGGGCCCAGTAGGTCATACCGGCGGCGGCGCGGCGCTCCAGCACCGGGCGTCCGGCGGTCAGATGCACATATCCCAGCATAAAAAAATCCCCTCCCGCCTTATTGTATGAGGCGGGAGGGGAAATCATGTGCTTTTTTACCAGCCGTAGCGGACGTAGCCGGGGAGGTAGGGCAGGGGGTTCACAGCGGTACCGTTAACGCCGCCGATGCGGATCTCATAGTGCAGGTGGGGGCCGGTGGAAACGCCGGTGGAGCCTATCTTTCCGATGACCTGACCCTGGGCCACCCGCTGGCCTGTCACGGCGATGACCCGGCTCATGTGGCCGTACACCGTGCTGGTGCCGTCGTCATGCTGAATCTTCACGCAATAGCCCAGGCCATAGTTCCAGCCCTCGTTGGCCACCTTCACGGTGCCTGCCTTGGTGGCGTAAATGTCGGAGCCCCAGGAGGCGCCGATGTCCACACCCAGATGATAGGTGCTGGCGCCGGGGCACGGTGCGTCACGGCCGCCGTAGCCGCCGGTGATCAGGCGGCAGGCGGTGGGCCAGATGAAGCCGCCCACGGCGGTCTGGTTGTTGCGGTTGGCTTCCTCGGACTTGCGGATCTCCTCCTGAAGCTCCTTCTCCCGGGCGGCCTGCTGGTTCAGCAGTGCCTGCTGGCCTGCCTCGCTGGCGGCATACTCCTCAAACACCCGGGTAGCCTCGGCCACCTGGGCGTCCAGCTCTGTCTTGCTGGCGGTAAGCTCCGCCTGCTGCTGCTCCAGGTCCGCCTTATCCTGGGCCAGCTGCTCCCGCAGGGCCCGCAGCTGGTCGATGACGCTCTGGTCATGCTCCACGATCTCGTTGATGAAGTCCATGCGGCTGAGGAGGTCGGCAAAGCCGGTGGCCTTAAACAGCACGGACCAGTAGGAAACGGCGCCCCGCTCCTCCTCCTGCCGCACCTGGCGACAGAACAGCTGATACTGCTGCTCCTCCTGGGCCTCGTTTTCGGTGATGCGGTCCTGGGTGTCCTTGATTTGCAGCTCCAGCAGGTCGATCTGCTGGGCGATGACGGCGGCCTGCTGGTCCAGCAGCTCCTTCTGCTCCAGGGCCTTGGCCTTGTCGGACTTGATCTGGTCCAGCTGCTGCTGGATCTCCTGCTTTTTGGCACGGGTCTCGGCCAGCTGGTCATTGAGACTGGCGCCGTAGGCCATGTCCACCGGCCGCAGGGCCAGACACAGGGCAGCCATCATGGCTGCGGCGCACACCAGGGCGGTCAGGCGTTTGATTTTCTGTTTCATGACGGTCTCCTCTCTTGTTATACCCGCAGGAATTTTCGGATGGCGGTGAGGCTGCCGCCCACGCCCACCAGGATGCCCACGCCGGCGAATACCGCCGCCACCGGGGCCCAGATCTGACGGAAGTCCACCACCCGCAGCAGCTGCATGGTGTCGGAATTGGCGATGCCCTGGGACACGGCGGCATACAGCAGCCACTGGAGCCCGAAGGCCACCACCGCGCCGATGAGTCCCAGCAGCAGGCCCTCATACACGAAGGGCCAGCGGATGAAGCCATCGGTAGCCCCCACCATTTTCATGATGGCGATCTCGTCCCGCCGGTCGAAGGTGGTGAGCTTGATGGTGTTGGAAATAATGAACACGGAGATGATCAGCAGAATGGCGATCAGGGCGATGCTGATGACGCTGGCGATGTTGCGGACGGTGATGAAGCCGTTGGAGATGTCCTGGTCCGCCCGGACCTTGGCGATGCCCTCCGTTTCGTCCAGCTGCTGCACCACCTGGTCCATGAGCTTCAGGTCCGTCAGGTGCATCACATAGCGGTGGCGGAAGATGGTGGGGTCCAGGTCGGTGTACAGGTCGTCCTCGTTATACTGGTCCACATATTCGTCCCGGGCCTCCTGCCGGGAGACGAAGGTGCAGTCCGCCACGCCGGAGATGCCCGACAGTTGGGACTGGAGGCCCTGGGCCTCCTCATCCGTGAGGCTCTCGTCCACGAAGGCCACCACGGCGTTCTCCTTCTGCAGGTCCTGCAGGTTGATGTTGGCGTTGTAGGCCACCAGCGAGAAGGTGCCCATAATCAGCAGGCACGCCACGGTGACGCCGATGGCGGCAAAGGACATGAACCCGTGGGACAGCATATTGCCCACGCCCTCCCGGAAGAAATAACGGAAATTACGCATGGGCGGCCACCTCGTATCTGCCCACGCCGGTGGCGGCTACCACGCCGTGGTCGATCATAATGACCCGCTTGTCAAAATGATTCACCAGGCTCTTTTCGTGGGTCACCACCACCACGGTGGTGCCCAGGGCGTTGATGCGCTCCAGCAGGGTCATGATCTCCAGGGAGCGGGCGGGGTCCAGGTTGCCGGTGGGTTCGTCGGCCACGATGGTGCTGGGATTGTTCACCAGGGCCCGGGCGATGGCCACTCTCTGCTGCTCGCCGCCGGACAGCTCATCAGGGAACCGGCGGCCCTTGCCGTCCAGCCCCACCAGGCCCAGCACATAGGGGATGCGGCTTTTGATCTCCCTGGCGGAGGCCCCCACCGCCCGCATGGCCAGGCTCAGATTGTCGTACACGGTTTTGTTGCCGATCAGGCGGAAATCCTGGAAGATCACCCCCACGGTGCGGCGCATCAGGGGAATCTGACGCCGGGTGATGTTGCTCATGGAGAAGCCGTTGATCATCACCCGGCCCCGGGAGGGCACCAGCTCGCCGGTCAGCAGCTTGATGATGGTGGACTTTCCGCTGCCGGAGGGGCCCACCAGGAACACGAATTCTCCGTCCTGAATCTCAAAAGAAATGCCATTTAACGCATGGGTTCCATTTTCGTATGTTTTTTCAACATTTGTCATTCTGATCATGGGATAATACCTCGATGTATGCACACACGATGCCCTTTGACAGGCGTCGTCATTCGGCCTTTTTTTACTTCACGGAAACATTATAAACAAAAAGTTACAAAATGGCAACAAAAAAAATATTAAATCTTTGTGAATACAGGCGGTAAAATATGGAAAATCTGCCAGACGGAAAAACAGGCCGCCGAAAAAATGGGACTCTCCCGCTATCGGAAAGGAAGATAGTTACGAAAGAAACCCATCAGGGGTGTCTTTCGTTTGCAATCACAGGTTTTTCAGAACTTAAAAAGTTCTGAAAAACCGCACGCAGCTTGTCAAAAAAGTTTTTTGACAAGCTGAACAGGCCGCCGGTGATACCGGCGGCCTGTGGGGTTTCGGCTGAGGCTCAGTTCATCTGCTTGCGGCGGGAGAGGTTCACGGTGCCGTCGTTCATCTCGTGGACGGAATCCAGGCTCTTGCCGGTGCCGATGGCCACGCAGCTGATGGCATTTTCGGCCACCACGGTGTGGATGCCGGTGCGGGCGGTGATGAGCTTGTCGAAGCCGTCCACCAGGCTGCCGCCGCCGGTCATGACGATGCCGTTGTTGGCGATATCCGCCACCAGCTCCGGCGGGGTGCGCTCCAGGACGCCGTGGACGGCCTCCAGGATCCGCTCCACGGGCTCCTCAAAGGCCTCCAGCATCTCGGTGGAGGTGACGGTGATGGTCTTGGGCAGGCCGGTCATCAGGCAGCGGCCCTTGATCTCGATGGTGGTCTCCTCCTCCTTGGGGAAGACGCAGCCGATCTGCATCTTCATCTGCTCGGCGGTACGCTCACCGATGAGGATGTTGTGCTTGCGGCGCATGTATTTGACGATGGCTTCGTTGAACTGGTCGCCGGCCACCTTGATGGAGGCGCTTTCCACCACGCCCTTCAGGGAGATCACGGCAATGTCGCTGGTGCCGCCGCCGATGTCCACCACCATGTGGCCCTCGGGCTTGGTGATGTCGATGCCGGCGCCGATGGCTGCGGCCACAGGCTCCTCGATCAGATACACATGGCTGGCGCCGGACTGCAGGCCCGCGTCCACCACGGCGCGCTCCTCCACCTCGGTGATGCCGGAGGGAACGCAGATGATGACACGGGGCTTGAAGATGTGGTGGAAGCTGCCGCTGACCTTGCGGATGAACTCCTTGAGCATCCGCTCGGTCATGTCGTAGTCGGAGATGACGCCCTCACGCAGGGGACGGATGGCCACGATGTTGCCGGGGGTACGGCCCAGCATGGCCTGGGCGTCTGCGCCTACGCTGAGCAGGCGGCCGTCGTCCTTGTTGATGGCCACCACGGAGGGCTCATTGAGCACAACGCCCTTACCCTTGACATATACCAACACCGATGCGGTACCCAGGTCGATACCGATATCCTTTGCTAAAGAACACATAATGCTGCACCTCATTTTTCTGATATGGACCACGGCCCCGGGGAGGGCCATTTAATTCCTGATATCCTATTATAATGGCGCTTTTCCCATTTTGCAAGAGAATTTGTGGGTTTTTCCAAATCGTAATCTTTTGTTCATAATTTGTAACCTTTGGGCCGGTGCTTCATTATGGACAGGCGGCGGGGATTTTATTCCTCCCGGGTGATGGCCAGGGTCAGGCCCAGCACGTCGGCGGCTCCCGCCTGGCGCAGGACCCGGGCGGCCTCCCCCAGGGTAGAGCCGGTGGTGCAGATATCGTCCACCAGCAGGAAGCGCTTTCCGGCGATGCGCTCCGGATGGACGGCCTCATAAGCTCCCAGGACGTTGGCCCGGCGGGCGTCGGCGTCCTCCAGGCCGGACTGGGGCGGGTTGTCCAGAATTTTGCGCAGGGTCTCCTGGGGCTCCACGTGCCACTCCACGCACAGGCTCCCGGCCAGATACCGGGCCTGGTCAAAGCCCCGCTTGCGCAGGCGCTTCCGGCTCACCGGCACCCAGGTGATGGCGTCGAACTCGCCGCCGAACTCCTCCGCCGCGCAGCGGGCCGTCAGGCTGCCGAAGCAGGGCAGGCCGCCCATGCGGCCCTTGAACTTGAAGTCCAGAATGGCCCGGCGGACGGCGTCCTCGTAATACAGAGGCGCGGCCACCCGGCCCCAGGAGGTCTGGCGGACGGCCCGGTCCCCGGTGTAGGGCAGCTTCTTTTCGCAGTCGGCGCAGATCAGCTCCTTATTGCCGATGTGCTGATTGCAGAAGGGGCAGCGCCGGGGGAACAGGAAGTTCAATGCCCCCTGCTCCAGCTGGTTCAGCCGTTCGTTGAGATCACTCATGCCCATGGCTTGGTCCTCCTTGCTTGAGTCTGCGGCGCAGGCCGCTGTATCGCCGGGTGCGGCGGTCGTTTTCCGCCATGCGGCCGGGGATGGCGTCATCGCCTACCATCACCAGCAGCTCCCTGGCCCGGGTGATGGCGGTGTACAGCACGCCCCGGACCAGCAGATTGGGGGCCGCCGGGGCGGACACCAGCACCACCGCCCGGTATTCGCTGCCCTGGGCCTTGTGGACGGTCATGGCGTAGGCCATGTCCAGCTGGCTCAGCAGGTCGGCGGTGTATACGCTGGTGCGGTCGTCGAACCGGATGGTCACCAGCTCGCCGGAGGGGTCGATGTCCTCCACCGTGCCCACGTCGCCGTTGAAGATGCCGCTGCCGGCCTCGCCGTTGTCCTTTTCCCAGAGAACGTCATAGTTGTTCCGGGTCTGCATCACCCGGTCCCCCACCCGGAAGATCATGTCGCCCCAGGTCTTCTGGCGCTTGCCCGGGGCCGGGGGGTTCAGAGCCGCCTGCAGGGCCCGGTTCAGGCTGACGGTGCCGGTCTCCCCCTTGCGGGTGGGGGTCAGCACCTGGATCTGCCCGGCGGGGATGCCCATCTTGTCCGGCAGACGGGTGCGGCACAGGTCCACCACCGTCTGCACCAGCCGGTCCGGCGAGCGGCGGCACAGGAAGAAAAAGTCGCTTTGCTTATTGCTCAGGTCCGGGGCCTGGCCCCGGTTCACGGCGTGGGCGCTGCGGATGATGGCGGACTGCTCCGCCTGGCGGAACACCTCCGTCAGGGTCACGGAGTCCACCGCGCCGCTGCGCAGGATATCCCCCAGCACGTTGCCGGGGCCCACGGAGGGCAGCTGGTCCGGGTCCCCCACCATCACCAGGCGGCACCCGGGCTTCAGGGCCGCCAGCAGGGCGTCCATCAGCGGCAGGTCCACCATGCTCATCTCGTCCACGATGACGGCGTCGGCCTCCAGCAGGTCCTTTTCGTTTTTCTTGAAGGCCACCTCGCCGGTGAGCTCGTTGAAGGTCATGCCCAGGCAGCGGTGGATGGTCTGGGCCTCCCGGGAGCACAGCTCGCTCATGCGCTTGGCCGCCCGGCCCGTGGGGGCCAGCAGCAGAACCGTCAGGCCCATGCGCTCCAGCAGGGTGACGATGCCCCGGGTGGAGGTGGTTTTGCCGGTGCCGGGGCCGCCGGTCAGCAGCAGCACCCCGCTCCGGGCCGCCAGCTCCACCGCCCGGCGCTGCTGGGGCGCATAGGCGATGCCCTGCTGGCGTTCCATCTCGGCGATGATTTTGTCCACGTTTTTCCCGGTCTGCCGGGGCGCGTCCCGCAGGGACAGCAGCCGCCGGGCCACCTGGGTCTCCGCCTGATACAGGCGCTGGAGATAGCAGGCCTGCACCCCCGCCACCGGCTCCTGGACGATGACGCCCCGGGCCAGCAGCCCGTCCAGGGCGGTCTCCAGGGCGTCCGGATCCCCGTCGATCAGCTGGGCGGAGGCAAAAAGCAGCTTGTCCCGGGGCAGGAACACATGGCCGTTGTTCAGATTGTGGGACAGCTCATATGTAAGGGCGGCCTCCACCCGGCAGGGGCTGTCGCCGTCGAAGCCCATGCTCAGGGCGATCTCGTCCATGGTGGAAAAGGCCACGCCGTAGGCCTGTCCCGTGAGAAGATAGGGGTCCTCCTTCAGCCGGGGCAGGGCCTGGGCTCCGTAGGCCCGGTACAGCTGCATGGCCAGGGGCACCGGCAGCTCATACCGGGCCAGAAATTCCATCACCCGCTTCAGCCCCGTCAGCTCCCGGAAAGCGGCGGACAGCTCCATGGCCTTTTTGGCGGTGATGCCCTTGACGGTTTGCAGCCGCTCCGGCTCCTCCTCGATAACGGCCAGGGTGTCCGCCCCGAAGCGGTCCACCAGCCGCTGGGCGGTGGCGGGACCGATGCCCTTGAGAATGCCGGAGGCCAGATAGGCCGCGATGTCCTCCTCCGTCTCCGGCATGCGGCGCTCCACGGACTCCGCTGCGAACTGGGGGCCGTAGCTGGGGTGGTTGGTCCACACGCCGGTAACGGTCATCCTCTCGCCGGGGGCGGCGCAGGGGATGCACCCCACCACCGTCACCAGCTCGCCGTCGTCCGTCAGCAGGGAGAGCACGGTGTAGCCGTTGTCCTCATTCTGAAAAATCAGGCTTTGTACGGCGCCCTCCACCGTGCTTCGTTCGGCCATAACGGCCCTCCTTATGGTAAATGGTCGGGGATCTCCGCCGCCGTCAGCAGCAGAAGATCGTCGTATCGCTCCGTCAGCTCCCGGGCCCGGCGCAGGTCCGCCCCCTCCAGGCCGCAGTCGCACAGCACGATGGGGACCGCCCCCCGCAGCTGCCGCCGCAGGTCCAGCATCTGGGCCGCCGGGGCGGCAAAGTCGCAGCCGGGCCGGGCGGGGATCAGCAGCATCACCCGGGCGGGCTCCCGCCGCCGCAGCCAGCCCGTCAGCAGCCAGAACAGGGCCGCCAGCCCCGTGGCCGCCAGAAAGGCCAGCACGCCGTCTTGCAGCACCTCCATGATATCACCTCGATATCAGTGTATGCGGCGGCGGGGACGGGGGTGCAGGCGGTCATGCGCCCCGTCGGACGACGTGCATGGGCCTCAGTATTGATAGCCCCGCTTTTCGTCCCGGAATTCCTCCACCCGGGCCCGGTAGGCCTTCATGGCGGTGTCCTCAAAGGCCAGGTGCACGTCCTTGGCTCCCATCTGCTCCAACAGATACCGGGTGAAGGGCGGGTTCAGCGGCAGCAGGGGGCCGATGAGATAGGTGGCCATCAGGCCGCCCCGGCGGAAACCCTCGGCATAGGTGCCGGGGTGACGGCCCACGCCCCGTTCCACCCGGAACAGGGCATCCGTCAGCTCATCATCGGGATAGGTGTGGCCGAACAGGCTCTTGAAGCCCACGATCTCCATATCCTGGAAGCTCCCCAGCAGGAAGCTGTTGTGGCGCTTCATCATATGATACTCGGCGTGGGTGGGGAGGATGCCCAGGCCGTCGAAGGCGCGCTTGCCGTCGATGACCACATATTCGCCCAGGGCGTCCAGGGCGTTGCCGGTGGCCAGCATCAGCCCGCCGCTGTCCACATAGCGCTCCAGCTCCGCCTTATAGGGGGTCAGGGCCTGGACCATCAGCTGCAACCCCCGCTCGGTGGCAGAGCCCACGTACACCAGGTCCACGCCGCCGTCCAGAAAGGCGGGGCGGTCCTTCAGACCGGTTTCCACCACCTCCATCTCCGGGCAGGACTGGCGCAGATAGGTGACGTTCATCAGGTCGCCGCAGAGGTTGGCCACCTCGGGGAACAAAATCTCGGTTTTCATGCCTGCACCTCCTGCTCCGCCGCCCGGGAACGGGCGATATCCTTCATCTGGTCATATACCTGATAGGCAAGCTCCAGGGTGTCCGTGCCGTAAAGCACATACAGCTCGTCGCCGGGCTCGTAGGCCATCATGGCCGCTGCGTCGTGCTCGTCCTTGGCGCAGGCCAGGCGGTCCTCCGGCACGCCGGCCATCAGGCAGCGGAGCTTGTAGTCCTCGCACCGCAGACCGGTGCACACCACCCGGACGATGCTCTCGTCCGCCAGATACTCAAAGTCCGTGTCATAGAACCAGCAGACGTTTTCCGACCAGTGGGGCACGTCCGTCAGGGAGTTCATCAGCAGCATGACTTCTTTCTTGCCGGGGCGGGAGGCGATATACTGGAACACCCGGGAGCAGGCCAGGGCGTTCTTGTCCTTGGCCATTTCCCGGACCAGGGTGACGTTTCCGGCCTGTTCCACGTTGTGGCGGCTTTCGGTGATGGCGGACTGGGACAGCACCTGGGCGATCTCGTCATGGGCGTAGCCCAGCTGACGCAGCACGGCGATCACCGTGACCATGTTGTAGACATTGAACACGCTGTCGCAGATCAGGGTATAGGGGTATTCTTTTCCGTCCTCCCGGATGGTCATGGCGCCGCCGGGGATATCCACGTTGGCGGCCAGATAGTCGCTGTCCGGGGAGTGGAAGCCGCAGTCCTGGCACACGGCCCGGCCGATGTGGTGATAGCGGCGGTATTCATAGCGCAGCTTCCCGGCGCACTTGGGGCAGATGCGCACGTCGTTGATGTGGTTGACGCACTCCACGGTGTCCGAGGGCAGGCGGTCGATGCCAAAATAGACCCGGGGATTCTCCGGGGCCAGGCCGCAGGAGATCAGGTCGTCGGCGTTGAGCACCAGCTTGGAGGCGGCGGGGACGCTGCGGCTGATGATGCCGGCGATGAAGTCGGCGTGGGCGTTGCGCATGATGCTGTCCCGGAACAGGTTGGTGACGGCGATATAGTCCGGGGTGATGTAGGGGTACACCCGGACGCTGGAGCGCTCGTCCACCTCCAGCACGGCCATGTCATAGTCCTTTACCCGGCCCGCCAGGTTGCAGCCCTTCAGCAGGGCGGTGGCGATGCCGCTGGCCACGTTGGAACCGGCCCGGTTGATGAGGACCCGGTGACCCGCCTTTTCCAGGGTGTCCGCCAGGAGATTGCTGACGGTGGTTTTGCCGTTGGTGCCGGTGACGGCGATGATGGTTTTGGGACGGCCCACATACTTCAGAAAGTCCGGGCACAGCTTCAGGGCCAGGGTGCCGGGGAAGTCCGTTCCGTTGTGGCGGGTGATCTTCAGCGCCGGGACGGACAGCTTCGCCATCCACAGCGCAAACAGGAATCGCAGTTTACCCATTGTGTTCAAGCCTCCTTGGTAACAATCGCCGCCGCCCGGCAGCTGCAGCCGTCGGCATTTTCAAATTTCAGGGGCATGGTCAGGAACGTGAATTCCCGGCCGATGAGCTGCGCCAGCCCCTTGAGGTTTTCGGTATTCACCAGCCCCGCGCCAAACAGAGTCAGGTGATTGGGGAAATCCACCGTGTCGCAGGGGTCCAGGGAGATGGAATCCTCTCCCACCCCCTTCAGGGGCAGGCCCGCCACGAACCGGGCGGCCTCCTCGGTCAGACACGGAAACCCCTCATAATAGGCATCGGTGCCCCAGTATTGGTCCCACCCGGTGCAGAACAGCAGAAAGTCCGCGTCCCGCAGGGCGGCCTCGTGCCGCAGCAGCAGGTCCAGGGGAATTTGGGACAGGCCACGGCAGTCCAGCACATAGCCCCGGCCCACAAAGCGGTCCGGACCGAAGCTGTCCAGGGTGGGGGCCCCGTCCATCATGTGGGCGGGGGCGTCCATGTGGGTGCCGGTGTGGGAATACATGTGCAGCAGGGTCTCCCGGTAGCCGCACTGGGAAACGGTGCAGGCGGTGGTAAGCCGGGGCGGCTCCGTGCCGGGATAGACGGGCATATCCTCCCGGATGGTGTGGGTCAGGTCGATAACGGTCATGTTGAGGTCCCTCCTTCGGGCGGTGTTTCGCGGGTGTGCAGGTATACCATCAGGGCCGCTATGTCGGCGGGGGATACGCCGGAGATGCGGCCCGCCTGGCCCAGGTTCTCCGGCCGCAGGGCGGCCAGCTTCTCCCGGGCCTCCAGCCGCAGCCCCTGGATATGGCTGTAATCCATGTCCGGCGGCAGACGGCGGCGCTCCAGCTTCTCAAATTCCTCCACCTGCTTTTCCTGGCGGCGGATGTAGCCCTCGTATTTCACGGTGATCTCCACCTGTTCCCGGACGGCCGGGGGCAGACCCGGCGGGGCCGGGTCGAAGGGAGTCAGGTCGTCGTAGCCCACCTGGGGCCGCCGCAGCAGGTCGATGAGACGGCAGCCGTCGGCCACCGGGGCGGTGCCCCGGTCCGTCAGCAGGCGGTTCAGCGCCGGGGTGCCGGGGACGCCGGTTTTCTCCAGGCGTCTGATCTCCCGCTCCACGGCGGCGTATTTTTCCTCCACCCGCCGCAGCCGCTCAGCCGATACCAGACCGATGCGGCAGCCGATGGGGCACAGGCGGCGGTCGGCGTTGTCCTGGCGCAGCAGCAGGCGGTATTCCGACCGGCTGGTCATCATGCGGTAGGGCTCCTGGGTGCCCTTGGTCACCAGGTCGTCGATGAGGGTACCGATGTAGCTTTCGCTGCGGCGGAGGATCAGCGGTTCCCGGCCCAGCAGGGCCAGCGCCGCGTTGACGCCTGCCACAAAGCCCTGGACCGCCGCCTCCTCGTATCCGGAGGAGCCGTTGAACTGTCCCGCGCCGTACAGGCCCCGGACCGTCCGGGTCTCCAGGGTGGGGCGCAGGGCCGTGGGGTCGATGCAGTCGTATTCGATGGCGTAGGCCGGGCGCATCATCTCCGCCCGCTCCAGGCCGGGGACGGAGTGCAGCATGGCCAGCTGCACGTCCTCCGGCAGGGAGGAGGAGAAGCCCTGGATGTACATTTCCTCCGTGTCCAGGCCCATGGGCTCGATGAACAGCTGGTGCCGCTCCTTGTCCGGGAAACGGACGATCTTGGTTTCGATGGAGGGGCAGTATCGGGGTCCCACCCCCTGGATGACCCCGGAATACAGGGGGCTTTTGTCCAGGTTTTCCCGGATGATGCGGTGGGTCTCCGGGGTGGTGTAGGTCAGCCAGCACACCGCCCGGTTTTCCGGCGGGGCCGGGGTCTCGAAGCTGAAGGGCAGGGGAGAGGGGTCCCCCTCCTGGAGCTGCATTTGGGAAAAGTCGATGCTCCGGCGGTTCACCCGGGGAGGGGTGCCGGTTTTGAACCGCCGCAGAGGCAGGCCCAGGGCCAGCAGGCTCTCCGTCAGAGGGCCGGCGGCGTGAAGCCCGTCGGGGCCGGATTCCTCCACGCAGTCCCCCACGATGGTGCGGCCCCGGAGATAGGTGCCGGTGCACAGCACCACCGCCCGGACCCGGTATACCGCCCCGGTGCGCAGCACCACGCCGGTGACGCGGCCGTTTTCCGTCCGCAGGGCCACCGCCTCCGCCTGGCGCAGGGTCAGGTGCTCCTGCCGCTCCAGGGTGTGCTTCATCACCTGCTGATAGGCCCGGCGGTCCGCCTGGGCCCGCAGGGACCACACGGCGGGGCCCTTCCGGCGGTTGAGCATCCGGTATTGGATGCAGGCCCGGTCCGCCGCCCGGGCCATTTCGCCGCCCAGGGCGTCCAGTTCCCGGACCAGGTGGCCCTTGGCGGTGCCGCCGATGGCGGGGTTGCAGGGCATATTGCCCACGGCGTCCAGGTTGATGGTCAGGCACACCGTTTCCAGCCCCAGGCGGGCGGCGGCCAGAGCCGCCTCGATGCCGGCGTGTCCCGCGCCGATGACGGCGATATCAAATTGTCCCGCGTCAAATTCTCTCATACAGGCTCCTTATGCGCGCCGCAGGGTCAACACCGCCACCTCCGGGCGGTTGAACAGGCGCACCATGCCGCCCAGGCCCCGGGAGACAAATACCTCCGCGCCCCGGCAGGTATAAAATCCGTTGGTATAGGAGGGCAGCAGCGTGCCGCCGCTTCCCAGCAGCCCGTCGGTAAAGGGCAGACGCCACAGACCGCCGTGGCCGTGGCCCGACAGGGTCAGATCCGCCCCCAGGGCGGCGTATTCCGATTCAAACAGGTTGTTCCGGTGGGCCAGCAGCAGCCAGAAGCCTTCCGGGGCGGCGTCCCGGACCTCCCGGGCCACCTGCTGGGGCGTTTTCTGGTCGGCGTAGCCGTTGGGGTCGTCGATGCCCGCCAGGAGCAGGCTGTCGCCGCCCCGCTGAAGCGTCACGAAGCCGTTGTGGAGCCAGGTGACGCCGCAGTCCGCCAGCAGGGCCGCCGTCTCCTGCATCTTTCCGGCGGCCCACTCGTGGTTGCCGGAGACGAAATAGCAGGGGGCCAGGGCCGTGAGCCTTTCCAGCAGAGGGCGCAGGTACGCCGGGTCTGTCCACTCGTCCACGAAATCCCCCACCAGAGCGATGACGTCCGGGTGGGCGGCCTCCACCGCCGCCGCCAGGCGGCGGTTGTCCCGGCCGAACCGGCGGCCATGGAGGTCCGACAGCACCACCAGCCGTCCGCCGTCCCAGCCCGGGGGCAGACGGGAGGAGGAAAATGCGTATTCCTCGACGGAGAGGGTGTAGTTCCCCCACCAGAGTCCGGCTCCGGCCAGGGTCAGGGCCGCCAGCAGCAGCGGCAGGGTCTTCTTTCTGCGTTGTTCCTTGTGGGCCACGGCGGCGCCTCCTTTCCCGCTGTCACTTATTATATAATAGGTTCCCCGGGGTTTGCAAGTCCTTTGTTGTGCATAATAGCAAAAAATGATGAGCAGTTTTTATGAAAAATGTAGATTCTCACCCTTGCAAAACCGGGCCGGGCGGGGTATACTATAACCGTGAAAAGAGAAGAAAGGAGCGTGATACAATGACCAACATCTTCATGAAGGGTGACCTGGATGACATGATCTTCGAGGGTTCCGACTGGCAGCCCAGCGAGCGGTAAGTGATCCGGCTATACCAAGGAAGAAGCCACGCCTGTGCGTGGTGATTTTTTTTTACAGAAAAAAGCGTTTTACGAAGGGATGCGCCGCAAGGCGCTTTTTTTGTGCCCATTTATGGGGCCCGTCTGCGGCAGCACAGGTCCGCGATGATGAGCGCGGCGCAGCACAGCAGCACCGCCGCCAGAATGAGAATGGCGCAGCTGCGGAAGAACGCCTCCGGCAGGATCAGGATCACCGGGTCCGTGGCCGGGTCAAAGAGCCAGTTGTCCTTGCCGGGGAAGAAGATGCTGTGGAACACCGTGAAGGCCTGGTCGAAGTCCAGGGCCGCCAGGGCGCCGGCTATGGCCAGCGCCCCGCCCAGGCCGCAGCCGGCCCAGAAGCCGGGACTGTGGCCCGCCAGGGGACACAGGGTCAGGCCCTTTTTCCGCCGCAGAGCGTACAGCACCAGCAGCACCGCCACGCACACCGCCAGCACCCGAAGGTCCAGCAGAAACAGCCGCCGCACATCGGCGAAGTGGCTGGCCCCCTCCGGGGAGAAGGACAGCACACCGGCGGCAAAGTCCGGGCGCTTGCCCAGGCAGTAGTCCATCACGTCGTCAAAGGCCGCCCCGATCTGCTCCGCCGTCAGGCCGCTGCGGGCGGGGATGCCCAGAGGTTCGATCTGGGCCCGGTAGAAGGGCCGGATCAACAGCGGCAGGGCGATGGATCCGGTCAGGATGGTCAGGGCCATGGCAAAGGCCGCGAAAACGGACAGTAGCTTCCTCATGAAATATCCTCCTTTTTCCGGCCGGACAGCACCAGCAGCACCTGGCCCGGCAGGTAAAACAGCCACATACCCACCTGGGCAAAGGCCGCCAGCCAGCCGGGAAACAGCTCCGGCTGGTTATGAACGCCCACGCACACGTCGCACAGCAGAAACAGCCACAGTCCCCAGGCAAACAGCGGACTGTGAAGGGGCACCGCCTGACAGGCGTTCAGCAGGAAATTCGTAAAGTACACCGCCGCCAGCAGATTCAGCGGCGACAGCAGGCCCAGGGCCCAAAGCCCCGCCCAGGCCGCACCCACCAGGAACAGCCGCAGAGGCCACAGGGAACGGCCGCACCGGCGGAGGATACGGATCAGATACAGCCCCTGGACCCCGCAGAACAGGGCCAACCCCGCGCCGTACCAGTCGTTCAGCAGCAGAAGGAAGGTGTCGGCCCCTAGGGTCAGGGCCATGGCGGCGGCCATCAGGCGGCTGCCGCCCCGCCGGGCGAACAGCACGGAAAACACCAGGCACACGGCGATGGAGGCGTATTTCACCGGGTCGCCGCTGCCGCCGGTAAGGTCCAGGGTCATAAACGCCGCGTACAGGGCCGCCTCCAGCCCCAGAAAGGTCGCCGTCACAGGTCCCACAGCTGCGGGTCGCTGGCGGAGACGCACAGGGCCCCGGCGCTCAGCGCCGCCGTGACATCGGCCTTGTCCGCCAGCAGGCCCCCGGCGATCAGGGGCACCGGCAGCTCCCGGGACAGCCGGGCGATGACCCTGTAAATGGTACCGGGCAGCACCTCGATCAGGTCCGGCATCCCCATGCCGGTCTCCTTCCCCAGGTTGCTGACGGCCTTGGAGTCGATGGCGAACACCCGCAGCACCGTCAGCATCCCCAGCTCCCGGCCCCGGCGGATGATGTGGGGCCGGGTGGAGATGATCCCGTCGGCCCCGCAGGAGCGCAGATAGTCCACGGCAATCTCCTTGGGGGCCAGTCCCGCCACCAGGTCCCCATGGACCACCGCCTGCTTCCCGGCCCGGTGGACCCGGTCCACCAGACCCGCGATATTCAGAATGTCGCCGCACAGCAGGAACACCGCCGCTCCGTCGTGGGCCAGGGCCAGGTCCAGGGTCTCCGGCTCCTTCACCGCCGGGATCACCGGCGTCCGCTCCAAAAGCGGCAGCATGGGATGGGACATAGGGCGGACCCTCCTTCCGCAATTTTCTCTCCCTATGTTACCACGGTAGGTGGGCAAATTTCAACGATATTTTCAGGAAAAAGTGCTTGACAGGGGAGGGAGGGTCTGGTATACTATCCTGGAAAACAAAGAAGGCTGGATGCATCCGCCTCACCTCCCGCCCCAGGCAAAGAGGTCAACAGCAATTTTCGTCAGGGCTTCCGTTATGGGGGCCGTGCCGCTGCGCGGATGCAAGGGATGCATTCGCGTTTTTTATTTATCGAATGGAGGTGCGACGGTTATTAGCAAGGTAGAGCATGAACTCAATGAAGAGATCCGGGATAAGGAGATCCGCCTCATCGGCGAAGACGGCGAGCAGCTGGGCATTGTGTCCTCTGCGGAGGGCCTGCACATCGCCGAGGAAAAGGGACTGGACCTGGTGAAGATTTCCCCCCAGGCGACGCCGCCTGTGTGCAAGCTCATGAACTATGGCAAGTTCAAGTTCGAGCGCAGCAAGAAGGAGAAGGAAGCCAGAAAGAACCAGCACGTGGTGGAGATCAAGGAAATTCGCATGTCTCCGGGCATCGATGTCGGCGACTTCAACACCAAGCTGAAAAATGCGCAGAAGTTCCTGGCTGACGGCAACCGGGTGAAGGTCTCCGTCCGCTTCCGCGGCCGCGAGATGGCGCATACGGATATCGGCCGGGATCTGCTGAAGAAGTTCGCGGAGCTTTGCGCCGACGTGGCCACCATGGATAAGTCCGCCAAGATGGAGGGCCGGCTCATGTCCATGTTCCTGTCCCCCAAGGCCCAGAAGGCCGGAAAATAACACACGAGTTCTTCCCGCCCCGGCGGGAGAATAGATGGAAGGAGTAATATTATGCCTAAACTGAAGACCCACAGCGGCGCCAAGAAGCGCTTCAATCTGACGAAGTCCGGCAAGGTCAAGAGAGCGCACGCTTTCAAGAGCCACATCCTCACCAAGAAGGACACCAAGCGCGGTCGTCGCCTGCGCAGCGGCACCTATGCCGACTGCACCAATGAGGCCACCATCCGCAAGATGATCCCCTACAAATAAGAGACGGATATCGTTAGAAATAGGAGGCAATTAAGAAATGGCACGTGTTAAAGGCGCTATGATGGCGCGTAAAAGAAGAAATAAGACTCTGAAGCTGGCCAAGGGCTACTGGGGCGCCAAGTCCAAGCACTTCAAGATGGCCAACGAGCAGGTCATGAAGTCCCTGACCTACGCCTATGTGGGCCGCCGGCTGAAGAAGCGGGATTTCCGCCAGCTGTGGATCACCCGCATCTCCGCCGCCTGCAAGCTCAACGGCATGAACTACTCCACCTTTATGCACGGTCTGAAGGTGGCCGGCATCCAGATCAACCGCAAGATGCTCTCTGAGATGGCCATCAACGACGCCGTGGCCTTCACTGCCCTGTGCGACATCGCCAAGAAGGCGTAAACGGATACGCGGAACATACGACATAAAAAATCAGGTCCGGAAACGGACCTGATTTTTTTGTTCCAAAAGGCTTGCAGACTGAGAAGTGTTTTTTGTGACGTACACGCCGCGTCCCTCCGGCCCGCCGCACGGCGGCCCGGCCCCACTCCTGATAGAAGCCGCGTCCGGCCACGCAGATCAGGATCTGGCCGCCGCCGCTTTTGGCGTGATGGATGTGCCAGTTGTTGCGGCAGCCCGGCTCAAAGGTCACATTGAAAATACCGACCTGTTCCGCGGAAACGGGCGCAAGAAAGCTCCTGCCCGTAAAATACTGCGCAAAGCCGTCGTTGGGCGCACCGATGGGGAAGACCATGGACGCGGCATGCCGGGCCATGGCGCTGTCGCCCGAAGGAGCGGTTTGTTTCACAGACATTTTCTTTACTTCCATTATTCCGGCCCGCGCTCTTGCGCGGCGCTTTGGTTTTTGCTATACTCATGATAACACCTGAATCCGACTTTAAGTCAAGATCTTGAGGCGGGATATCTGTAAATTTTGCTTGAAGGGAGGCACAGAAGTTGAAACAACGCACCTATATTGCCATTGACCTGAAATCCTTCTATGCCTCCGTGGAGTGCCGGGAGCGGGGGTTGGATCCGCTGGACACCAACCTGGTCGTTGCGGATGAGAGCCGGACGGAGAAAACCATCTGTCTGGCGGTGACGCCCTCCCTCAAAAGCTACGGCATCTCCGGGCGCAGCCGGCTTTTCGAGGTGAACCAGCGGGTCCGGGAGGTGAACGCCCGGCGGCAGCAGAAGGCCCCGGGGCGAAAGTTGGAGGGTTCATCCCACTTTTTCTCCCGGTTGCAGGCTGACCCGGCCCTTGCCGTGGACTTCCTCATCGCGCCGCCGAGAATGGCGTACTACATGGAGTACAGCACCCGCATTTATCAGATTTACCTCAAGTACATCGCGCCGGAGGACATGGTGGTCTACTCCATCGACGAGGTGTTCATGGACGTCACCGACTATCTCAGCACCTACCGGCTGACGGCCCGGGAGCTTGCCATGAAGATCATTCTCGACGTGCTGGAATCCACCGGCATCACGGCAACTGCCGGAATCGGGACAAACCTCTTTCTCTGCAAGGTAGCAATGGACATTGTGGCGAAGCACATTCCCGCCGATAAAAACGGCGTCCGCATCGCAGAGCTGGACGAGATGAAGTTTCGCCGTGAGCTGTGGTCACACCGGCCTCTCACCGATTTCTGGCGGGTGGGCCGGGGCATCGCAAAGAAGCTGGAGGAGAACGGGATGTTCACCATGGGCGATGTTGCCCTCTGCTCGGAGCGGAATGAGGACCTGCTTTATAAGCTCTTCGGCAAGAACGCGGAACTGCTCATCGACCATGCGTGGGGCTGGGAGCCCACCACCATTGCGGCCATCAAGGCGTACCGCCCCAGCTCCAACAGTCTCAGCTCCGGTCAGGTCCTGCACTGCCCCTATGAGGCGGACAAGGCAAAGCTGGTCGTCCGGGAGATGACGGACCTGCTGGTGCTGGATTTGGTGGATAAGGGGCTTGTCACCGATCAGATGGTGCTGACCGTGGGCTATGATGTTGAGAACCTGACCGATCCGGCGCGGCGGGCCAGGTATCACGGCCCGGTGGAAACCGACCGCTATGGCCGCCGGATCCCGAAGCAGGCCCACGGCTCTATTAACCTTGACAGTCACACATCATCTACGAAGAAAATAATGTGCGCCGTGTCAGAGCTGTTTGACCGGATCGTGGACAAAAATCTCCTGGTGCGGCGCATGTATGTCGTTGCAAATCATGTCCTGCCGGAAGCGGACGCGCCGAAGAAAAATGACGGGGTTGTCCAGCTCGACCTTTTTACGGACTACGCCGCCCAGGAGGAAAAGCAGAAGGCGGAGGATGCTGCGCTGGAACGGGAACGAAAGATCCAGAAGGCGGCACTTGCCATCAAGAAGAAGTACGGAAAGAACGCCATTCTCAAGGCGATGAATCTGGAAGAAGGCGCAACGGCGAAGGACCGAAATGCGCAGATCGGCGGGCATAAGGCGTAACGCGAAAGGATTAGAGCAATGAATTACTTGACCGGAATAAGACTCAATGGGTTTCCAGAACAATCATCATATCTTGCCAACTTGCCAGTAGTCAAATACCTACAATCACTTGAAGAATTGGCTTTTGAAAAACCGGTAACTTTTTTCGTTGGTGAAAATGGGACGGGCAAATCGACATTACTTGAGGCGATCGCGGTTGCATTGGGCTTTAATCCAGAGGGAGGGTCCAGAGATTTCTCCTTCTCAACAAAATCATCACATTCTGTTCTCCATCAGTATCTAACCACCATCAAATCCGGTTATCCCAAAGACGGATTCTTTTTAAGAGCAGAAAGCTTTTATAACACGGCAACATATTTAGATGAGCATAGCACTCTTCTCCGTTACGGCGGAGTTTCTTTTCACGCTCAGTCCCACGGAGAGTCTTTTTTGTCCCTTGTAACAAACCGTTTTGAAGGAAACGGACTTTATATTTTGGACGAACCCGAAGCAGCTCTTTCTCCGCAAAGATTGATGTCGTTGATGGTTGCGATTGATGAGCTTGTCGAAGAAAACTCTCAGTTTGTCATTGCCACACATTCTCCTATACTCATGACATATCCCAAGGCTGAGATTCTCGAAATGACCGACACTGGTATACACAAAGTCAAATATACAGAGACAGAACATTATAAAATCACAAAGCAGTTTTTGGATGACCCTGAACGAATGCTGAGATACTTATTCCTCGATTAAGGGAAAGGTCTGGATGCGAAATGGAAAAATACAGAGAAATAATTGACCTCCCGCACCACGTCTCCAAGACGCGCCCGCGGATGCCGATGTCTGACCGTGCGGCACAGTTTGCTCCTTTCGCCGCGCTGACCGGGTATGATTCCGCCATCAAAGAAACCGGGCGTCTGACGGATGAGAAGATCGAGCTGGATGAGGAGGCCCTGACGGCACTGGATATGAAATTCCAGCTCCTTATGAAAGCTATAGACGAAGAACCGGAGGCCTCCGTCACCTACTTCAAGCCGGACCAGCGGAAGGACGGGGGCGCGTATCTGACTGAGACGGGTAGGATCGGAAAAATTGACGAGTACCAGCGGCTGGTAATCATGCGCAGCGGTGTGAGGATCCCCATGGATGACATCCTGCAGATCGACTTCGACCGCTCTGCTGAGATCGAGCGCCGTGACGATGAAAGCGTGGGTGAATGAAAGAAATCCTGCTCTATGTTTGCGGAAAGGGCGGTTTGGCATAATACATGGACAGCGCCTTTTTCGCGGACCGGCCCAATTGGAAATAGTGCCAGTCCGAAGCAAATGGCTCCGGCTGGCCGGACGCGTCGTAGGGGATCACCTCAATGGAGGGAAGGCGAAACCGGGAGCTTCTCCGCAAATCGGCGATATGCGCCCAATCGAAGCTCCAGCGTAGCCGGTCCCCCTCTTTGCAGGAAATGCCCCATTCGTCGATGGTGATGTACTCCCGGTCCAGCTTCGGACTGACCAGTGCCACGATCAGCAGTGGAACGGCGCAGAGGCAGAGAATGGGGAAATTTTTGACAAGTCCCACAGCGATCATCAGCAGGGATAAAGCCGCAAGAAGGATGACATTTTCGTAAAACAAGATGGAATTTTTCCGGAACGACATATGCACGTCACCTCCAGGTATCTTATGCGCCGGTGGGCGAAAGCAGCGGATCAGTCCGCGAGCATCACCTTTTCGCCGTTAATAAGCAGATAGGTTTCTTTGGAAAAATCTTCCAGGAAGAAATAGATATAATCGGAATCCTTCACCCGGTAAAAACTGCGTGCCGCCTGGTCGTCCTTCCCGTTGAAAACCTGTATCTCGTTTTGACCGCCTGTCAGATGGAGCGTCAGGAAAATATAATAATCATCCGTTCCTCTGACCCGGCGCACAATAAAAAGTCCATTTTCATCGAATTTCTGCGACACCCTTTTTGTGTTAAAGCAACCCGGTATCCGGTAGCCGCTTTTCGTTTTCGGTATAAACCAGATTTCTCTTGTGCCGTCCCTCCCTATACACGTAACCAGGCAGGAATCCTTCCCATAAACCATATCGTCTATTCTTCCGGGTATGGCATAGCGGGACACACTTTCCGGGGATGAAAACCGGACAAAAAGATTCTCCACAGGGAACACGGCGGAGGCCGCCAGCAGCAGCGTGCATAAAACGACCGACATAATGGCAGCGGGCTTCTTCCGGACCATTTTCGCAATTTTCGCTCGGGCTATGATGGCTCCCGAAAGAATCAGCCACAAGCACGCTCTGATTAAGATGAACGGCATATCGTTTTCCTCCTTGCCCCGCGCGGCTATTTCCAGCGATAGCGCCTTCGTTCGGACGGGAGACGGATCAGATCGGGAATGAAAAGCGGGGCGGTGGCGGCCATAAGACAGTAGAACGGCGGGAAAAACAGCATACAGCCTGCCCATCCGTCCGCGTGGATGATGACGGAGCCTACGGCACCGACCACTGCCGCAAGTGCGGAAAGAATGTTCAGGATATTCATCAGCCAGCAGACCCAGAGGTAGGGACCGATCCGGTCCGCGTTTCTGCAAAGACGTACCATAAAAACTTTTTCCAGGAACGATTCATTCTTTAACCGCTTTTTCAGTGTCTTTTTCCTTACGCGGGGATAGCCGTACTCCAGGATGCGTCCCCGCTGCGAAAACCAATGCACGACGCAAATCCCCGCGTCAAGCAGCAAAATAAACGCCGCAATGAGAAGAACCTGCCACCACGGCATCGGCGTGTGAGTGCGCCAAAGCTCGCTTGATGTGATTGCCTCGATGAGCCTGTCCATGGCATCACCTTTTCCTCTTCTGCGCGAAGGTGCGCTGCACCAGAGCGTCGATCTGGGGGATATTTTTTCGTGCCATGCCGTAGTGCTCCTTTCGTGAAGCGGACGCAGGCCTGCGTCTCTACTATATACAACACCGCAGCGGCGGTTTTGCAACCGCTTTTTTGTAGTTTTGCAGGAATTGGAATATGTCACAAAAGCGAACGGATTTTTCGGATATTTCGTCCCTGCCGGGAACACCGGCCTGCCAGCTGTCCTTCATACAGAGGATGATTCATGCCCCATCCGGCCTTTCCGGTGCCTGTATCGTCCAATACCGGGCGCCCCAATGGGCAAAGTCCCACTCCTGCATATAGGCATTGCACTCGTAGTCGATGTAGTAAAGCGTTCCGCCGCAGGGGACAAAGTTGGTGGGATAGTAGTCGATGTTCAGCCCCGCCGGGTACAGGCGGCCGCACATGGCCTGCACCTGTCTGAGCCAGCCGGGGTTCATCCGTCCCTCTTTGAGCAGCTCCGCCACCGTCTGCCCGGCGATGTATTCCTTCAGAATGCGCTCCTGCGGGATGTCCGCCGCCAGAAGCCGGGGCATGGGGATGCCCAGCTTCCGCAGCGTTTCATAGTCCCGCAGGAGCGCAGCTTGTCCCCGAAGGTGTAGTAGGCGCAGGGCTCGTGGTGGATCTGTTTCAGAACATATTGCGCTGTTCCGTCCGTCACAAGATAGGAGTAGCCGCCTTTTCCTTTCCCCAGGAGCTTGACGACGCGGTATTCCGCGTCGTTTACCGTCATTGTATCAGGCATTGATTCTTTTTCCAAAGGTCTGATTTCCACTGTCAATCTCACTCCTTCACGCCCGCCAGCGCCAGAAGCTTTTTATCCGAATGGATGCCCTGGGTCACAAATTTCCCATCCCGGAACAGGGCGTAGGTGGTCACCGGAGCCGGTACATTCTGCGCTGCTTCCTTTGTGGTGATGTGAATGGTTTTCAGGGGAATACCGTGCTCCTTGGCCGCCTGCTCCACTCTCGGGACCCAGTAGTGGGTGTAGGGACACTGATCGGTATAGTAAATTACAAAGCCATTCCCGTTAGCCTGCGGATGCCTGGCGCAGGCCTTGAATTCCGGCGGTTCGGCGTCCTCTGCAAGCGGCAGATACATAAGCGTAATGCCGCAATCCGAAGTGTCCGCCAGCAGAAAGCCTTTATGCGCAAGAAACTGCGGGTCTGCAAGGAACTCCCGCTTGCGTCCCTCGGCGCACAGGATGCACAGGCCCTTTTTCCCCTGCGCTTTGGCATCCCGGATGCACTCGTCCAGCAGGTCGCTAGAGTAGCCGTGTCCCTTCATGGAGCCGGAGACCCACAGGCAGTTGATATAGAGATACCCCGCCGCTTCAATGGGCACCCAGGCGTTTTCTGCCGGAATGTACTCGATAAAGCACTTGCCCCGCTCCTCGCTGCGGTAAAAGACAAGCCCCTCGGGAAAGCGCCGTTTCAGCCACTCTTTTTTCACAAGGCTCTGTTTGCCGGACATGGCGCAGCAGATGTGCTCCTTGTCGATGTTTTCTTCCGTGATTCGGATATAGTTCATATCATCTCAACCCTTTTGTTTTGCCGCAGTGTCGGAAGCAGCGCATTCTCAATCCGTTCCACGCCTCACCTCAAGGCTCCTGCCCGTTTTGCAGGACGCTGATCTGGCAGATATTCGGCTGGTTTTTCTCTATGTATGGATATAATTCCTCCGGTTTCATTCGTTCCAATCCTTTCTTTTCTGTGATCGCTTGATTTTTTTGAAGAACAGAATGTAAATCAGCACCCCGTCAATGACAAAATCGTAAAGGCGCAAATGGTCAAAAAGCAGGACGCTGCTCATGACCGACACAGCTGCGATTCCTGCGGCGATGATTTTTGAGAAAGCACCGGGTTCCTTTGCCATCCATGCAAAATAGGCCATGACAGGGGAGGTCAGGGCGAACACCGCCCAGCCGATGATAAAGGTCCGGCTGTAAACCCCGTGGGTGATGGCTGCCGTCACATAATAGGCCGCCAGCATCCCCATGCAGAAGGGAAATATATTTTCCATGGCCGCTTTCTTTGTAGGACTGTAAATCGCAAACCCTGTTCCCAAAAGAATCCATATGGCTATCTGGGAAAAGATCTCTCCGAGATTTTGGAAATAGATATCAAACAGTCTTGCTGCAATGCCGAGAAGCAGTCCGGCCAAAAGCATAGACAGCGGATTTAGGAGAAACGATCGTCTGCTTGATTTCATCCTCTCAGCTCCAAACTCATTTCACCTGATATACCTCAAAGAACTGCCGGATATGCCGCTCAATCAGTTTCATCACATCATTCTCCTGCTCCGGCTCCCGGTCGCAGAGATTGATCCAGGCAGAGATCGGCAGACAAAGCTGCGCCGCCATGATCTCCGGGTCAGAGTCTACGAGCCGCCCCTGACGAATGAGAAAACGCACAAGCCCGGTGAAGTAGCCCATGACATCCGTGTAATTCTGCTTGGTTTGCAGCGCTGCCATCTGCGGATTCTGGAACTGCTCAATGGTGAGCATTTTCCTGGCGCGGCTGATTTTCGGATCGTGGAGAATATAACGAATCTGCCCAAGGAACATCTGCGCCGCCATTTCCGCCGTCATATGTTCCTTATCCTTTGTGAATGTGGGATCATCCCAATCTGCATTGGCAAAAATGGAATGCTTCTCGTATTCTCCTATGGTGGTCTGGATCAGAGCGTCCAGAATCGCCTGCTTGTTTTCAAAATGGCTGTAGAGAGACGCCTTGCGGATACCAACCGCTTCCGCGAGTTGGGAAATGGAAGTGGCCTCATACCCCTGCACGGAAAACAATTCCAGCGCGGCATCCAATATCCCCTGCTTGGTGGTTCCTTTTGCTGTCATGGTGCACTCCTCCTGAGTCTGGTATTCCCTCATATTATACCTACCGAACGATAGGTTGTCAAGCGGCGATGCTTTCATTCAGATGTAAAAGAAACGATAAAAAGAAACAATGCGCCCATCGGATATAGCGCTGACGGGAGAACGGTCAAAAAATGCACTGATTCTTCGCGTTGGCTGACTGCATTGGCTCACCGCCCGCTTTTGCCATCATAATGGTGTTCTGCACACGCCTTTCGGGTGCGCCAAAGAAGTTTTTGCCCCACCGGCGTGCTGCTGCCTGCGCAAAGCGATGAAGGCTCGTCAAGTGTTAAAAATGTGTTAGAAAACCGCCGGGTAAGGTCCCCCGCGAAAACAAAAAAGAAAACCTTGAAACCGTGTGGTTTCAAGGTTTTCTTGTGGTGGAGATAAGCGGGATCGAACCGCTGACCTCTTGAATGCCATTCAAGCGCTCTCCCAGCTGAGCTATACCCCCGATTCAGTTCTGCGCCGCGGCTCGTCGCTGTCGACTTGCTTAGTATAGTACGTCCGGCCCCATTTGTCAACAACTTTTTTCGAAATTTTTCAGTTTTTTTCGAAGCCGGGGGAGGGGGCAAAAGCTGCCCCTTTTCCCACCGGCGAAGCTCACTTCCCCTTGCCGCAGTCCGGCCCGGTGCAGAGCTGCTTCACCGCCTGCTGGGCGCCGGTGGCCGCCAGGCCCGACACCACGCCGATGGCGGCGGCGGTGATGGCGTCCCCCGCCGGGAAGCCCGGCATGATATACAGTCCCGCCACCCCCAGAGCGCCGCCCAGGGCGGCGCACACCGTGGGGATCCACCGGTCCAGACGGCCCCAGGCCTTCATGGCCTGCCCCACCGCATAAGCGATCACCGTGATGGCGGCCACGCCCGCGATTCCGAAATCCGTGTCTCGCCTCCTCCCGCCCCAGTATATGTGCGCACGGGGCAGACAGCCACCGGCAGGGAAATTTTTTTCACAATTCAGGCAAAGAAAGTTTGCAAATAAAATATAGGTGTGCTATAATGTTCACCGAATTGATTCGGTGGAATCCGACAAATTTTATGGAGGGGTAATCTTATGACCAATCAGACTATTCCCAAGCGCAGTGAAGTTCCGGAGGAGATGACCTGGAACCTGAAGGACATGTTCGCCAGCGACGAGGCCTGGATGACGGAATACGAGGCCATGAAGGCGTTCCCCGCCAAAATCGCCGCCTTTCAGGGCACCCTGGCCCGCAGCGCCGGGGACCTGCTGGCCTGGTTCCGGCTGCAGGACGAGATCGAGCTGCGGCTGAGCGTGCTCATGGGTTATGCCAGCTGCAAGGGCGACGAGGACACCGGCAACAGCTTTTATCAGGACGTCCGGGGCAAGGCCATGAACGTGTATGTGTCCATCGCCAGCGCCGCCGCCTTTGCCACCCCCGAGATCATGGCCATTCCCGAGGAGACCCTGAACGGGTTCTACGCACAGGAGCCGGAGCTGGAGACCTATCGCCGCAGCCTGTACCAGATCCGCCGCCGCAAGGACCACATTCTCTCCCCTGCCGAGGAGCGTCTGCTGGCCTCCGCCGGTGAAATGGCCAACGCTTCTGAGAACATTGCCGGCGTTTTCCGCAACGCCGACCAGATCTTCCCGGACGTCACCGACAGCCAGGGCAGCGTCCATCCCCTGACGGACGCCACCTTTGTGCCCCTGCTGACCAGCCCCGACCGGGAGCTGCGCCGCCGGGCCTTCGAGACCTATTACAAGCAGCTGGGCCAGTACAAGAACACCATCGCCGCCACCCTGGACGGCCAGTTCAAGCAGCTGTGCTTCTTTGCCAACGCCCGCCACTATGACAGCACCATCCAGGCCTCCCTGGACGCCACCGAGGTCCCCGTGCCTGTGTACATGAACCTCATCGAGGCCGTCCACAACAACCTGGACAAGATGTACCGCTATGTGGCCCTGCGCAAGAAGCTGCTGGGTGTGGACGAGCTGCATATGTACGATGTGTACACCCCCATCGTGGCCGACGCCGACCAGACCATCCCCTATGAGCAGGCCAAGGAGACCGTGCTGGAGGCCCTGCAGGTGCTGGGTGAGGACTACGTGGACCTGCTGAAGGAGGGCTTCAACAACCGCTGGATCGACGTGTACGAGAACGTCGGCAAGCGCAGCGGCGCCTACTCCTCCGGCAACAGCCGTCCCCACCCCTATGTCCTGCTGAACCACAAGGACAATCTGGACTGCCAGTTCACCCTGGCCCACGAGATGGGCCATGCCCTGCACAGCTATCACAGCTGCAAATATCAGCCCGTCAGCACCAGCGACTATGTGATCTTCGTGGCTGAGGTAGCCTCCACCTGCAACGAGGTGCTGCTGATGCGCCACCTGCTGAAAAAGACCACCGATAAGAAGCAGCGGGCCTATCTCATCAACCACTTCATGGACCAGTTCAAGGGCACCGTGTATCGCCAGACCATGTTCGCCGAGTTCGAGCTGGCCATGGGCAAGATGGCCGAAAACGGCCAGGCCCTTACCGCCGACGCCCTGTGCCAGAAGTACCACGAGCTCAACAAGCTGTACTTCGGCCCGGATATGGTGTCCGACGACCAGATCGCCCTGGAATGGGCCCGGATCCCCCATTTCTTCTATAATTACTATGTGTTCCAGTATGCCACCGGCTTCTCCGCTGCCGTGGCCATTGCCAACCGCATCCTCAAGGAAGGCGCTCCCGCCGTGGCAGACTACAAGAAGTTCCTGTCCGGCGGCTGCAGCACCGACCCCATCAGCCTGCTGAAGATCGCCGGCGTGGACATGAGCTCTCCCGAGCCGGTCAACAGCGCCCTGGCCCTGTTCGGCGAGCTGGTGGACGAGATGGAGCAGCTGGTGTAAGCGACACTGCCCCATCCAGGCATACCGGGCCGCGGCCCGGTATGCCTGGAATGATAAGCACCGCCTATTTTTCCCGCACGTCCAATATCGTACACAGCAGGGAGGCGCTGGCTTCCCTCCTGTAGGCGTCAAACTCCTCCCGACTTAGGTGGTATGGGTGTCCCCAGGAGGAGACGGTGAGATAGTCCTCATCCATGGCGGTGACGGTGACGAAGTGGGCGTTGGTGGAGCAGGCCGGAGGGCCGCTTTCCCGGCCCGGCGTGTAGAAGGCGGTTTCCGCGTTCCGCCACACCCGGGGAAAGTTCCTGCCGATGGACAGGATCACCGGCACGTCCCGGTCCAGCAGCTCTCCCATCCGGGTCCACAGCCGGTCCCGGCTGACCCCCCAGGAGGCCCGCAGAGGGATCCCCTGACGCAGGAACACGGCGTTCAGCCCCAGGGCGATGGCCCAGCCGTTGGTGCCAACCGGCGGGACCGCCGGCATATACCGGCGGCTCAGCTGTCTGGCCCACCGGTCATACAGGGTCCAGGGCACCGGCCCCCCGGCGAGCGTTGACTGCGCTGAGCCGACCTCCCGCTGCCGCGCCAGATACAGCAGCAGGTCCAGGGCCGCGATGACCCCGCAGCCATACCCCCGCAGAACCGGGCTGTCCGACCACCGCTGGCTGCCGCCATAGGACAGGCGGTCGTCCTTCAGGATGGAAATATACTCACCCTTCAGCGTATGTTCTTCCATTTCTGCACATCCTCCCCATAAGTTTCCTTTACTATACCGTTCCCGCCGGGAAAAGTCAACGTACCCCCGGGGGACTCTGTATAATCCTACCGGGTTGGTGCCTTTAATTGCCATGTTTTTAACATTTTTGCCAAAAAAATCACATAAGTTTCCTTTGTGGAAAATGCCGTTATTCCTCCCGGAATTTTTGTGCCAGTCTCCAAACTTACGGAATCAGGCCCCTTTGGACCCGGTTTTCCCCCCTCTATTCCTTTACATCGTTGTGAATTTGTGCTTAAATATAGCCGGAAGCATATGCGTGCAGGCGGCAATCTGCACAAGCACATGGCTATGAATTTGAGGAGGAAGCATTCATGGTACAATTTTCAACAAGGATGGACCTTTTGAAGGGGTCCGAAATCCGTGAGCTGCTGAAGCTCACCGCACAGCCCGACATCATTTCCTTTGCCGGCGGCATGCCCGCACCGGAGCTGTTCCCCGTGGAGCAGATGATGGAGGCCTCCCGGGCCGTTTTAGAGGAGAACGGCCGCGCGGCTCTTCAGTATTCTTCCACCGAGGGTCATCCCCGGCTGCGCCAGCAGATCGCCGAGCGGATGCTGGCCAAGAACAACATCCACACCGACGCCGACCACATCCTGGTGACCTCCGGCTCCCAGCAGGGCCTGGATTTCTCCGCCCGGGTGTTCCTGAATCCCGGCGATGTGGTGCTGCTGGAAAGCCCGTCCTATCTGGGCGCCGTCAACGCCTTCAAGGCCTGCGAGCCCCGGTTCATCGAGGTGCCCACCGACAACGGCGGCATGATCATGGAGGAGCTGGAGAAGATCCTGGCCACCACCGAGCGGGTGAAGATGATCTACGTCATCCCCGATTTCCAGAACCCCACCGGCCGCACCTGGGACCTGGAGCGCCGCCACCAGTTCATGGAGATCGTCAACCGTTACGAGATCCCCGTCATCGAGGATAACCCCTATGGCGAGCTGCGGTTCGAGGGCGAGTATCTGCCCGCCCTGAAGAGCCTGGATACCAAGGGCCTGGTGATCTATCTGGGCACCTTTTCCAAGATCCTGGCCCCCGGCTACCGCATCGGCTGGGTCTGCGCCGAGGAGCACATTCTGGCCAAGTACAACTTCATGGAGCAGGCCGCCTCCCTGCAGGCCTCCACCATCGGCCAGATGGAAACCTCCAAGTGGATCGACATGTTCGATCTGGACGCCCATGTGGCCACCATCCGGGCCTGCTATGACAAGCGCCGGAAGGTGATGCTGGAGACTCTGGAGCGGGAGCTGCCTGAGGGCTGCACCTTCACCCACCCCGTGGGCGGCCTGTTCGCCTGGGTGGTGCTGCCGGAGTATATGGACGCCAAGGAGCTGCAGATGAAGTGCCTGGAAAAGAAGGTGGCCTTCGTTCCCGGCGGTTCCTTCTTCCCCAACGGCAACCATGAGAACACCCTGCGTCTGAACTACAGCTGCATGCCCGAGGAGAAGATCGTCCAGGGCATCACGGCTCTGTGCCAGACCATTCGCGAAAACCTGCGGTAATCCCGCGTTTTCTGATGCAAGCGTTACTATTTTAAGGAGAATCTGACCCATGAAAAACGTCAAGGTGCTGATCGGCAACTACGGCAGCGGCAAAAGCGAGCTGGCGCTGAATTTTGCCATCCGGGCCGCCGCCCGGGGCGACAGAACGGAGCTTCTGGACCTGGATATGGTGAACACCTACTTCCGCCTGACCGAGCGGGGCAAGCTGGTGGAGCAGAAGGAGATCCGTCTGGTGTCCCCCAACTTTGCCTGCTCCGGCATCGAGACTCTGTCCCTGCCGGCGGAGGTGTCGTCCGCCTTCGTGCTGGACTGGGACAGCGTCATCTTTGACGTAGGCGGCGACGACGTGGGCGCCACGGCCCTGGGCCGCTATCACCAGGACTTTGTCAGCCTGGAGCCCGGCGCTCTGGAGGTGCTGAACGTGGTGAATATCCGGCGGCCTCTGGCCAGCACCCCGGAGAAAATCCACCACCTGCAGGACGCCATGCAGCTGCACTCCCGGCTGACCATCACCGGCATGATCAACAACACCAACCTCTCCACCATGACCAGCGCCGACGACCTGTGGGACGGCTATCTGGTGCTGCGGGAGGTGGCGGACCGCACCGGTATCCCCGTGGCGTACACCACCGGCAAAAAGGAGTTCCTGGACGATTTCCTGGCCCGGAACCCGGACCCCGCTTATGTGGGAACGCCCGTCCCCATCGACGTGTACATGCACCGCGACTGGGATTCCTACATCCAGCACGGTCTGAACACCACCGATCCCCGGAAGGAGATCTATTAACGCGCGACCCCCGGTAAGCGGGATTTTTATAGATACCCATTGGAAAGGCAAAAATCCAGAAAAGAGGTGTAAAGTGTGGTAAGAGTTACTATCAACGAGAATCTTTGCAAGGGCTGCGGCCTGTGTGTTCGGGCCTGTCCCAAGCACATCATCGCCCTGTCCAAGACGAAGATCAACGCGAAGGGCTATCACCCGGCTGAGGTCACTGATATGGAGGCCTGCATCGGCTGCACATCCTGCGCGCGTACCTGCCCTGATGTGGTCATCCGCATCGAAAAAGACTAAGGAGGATTTATAATGGCTTTGACTCTTATGAAGGGTAGCGAAGCTATCGCGGAGGCCGCCATTCGCGCAGGCGCCCGTTTCTTCTTCGGCTACCCCATCACTCCGCAGACGGAGATCCCTGAGTACATGTCCGCCCGTATGCCCGAGATCGGCGGCTGCTTCCTGCAGGCCGAGAGCGAAGTGGCGGCGATCAACATGGTGTACGGCGCTGCCGGTACCGGCGCCCGCGTCATCACCTCTTCTTCCAGCCCCGGTGTGTCCCTGAAGCAGGAGGGCATCTCCTACTGCGCAGGCGCCCGCGTCCCCGCCGTGATCGTCAACGTCATGCGCGGCGGCCCCGGTCTGGGCAACATCCAGGCCTCCCAGGGCGACTATTTCCAGGGCGTCAAGGGCGGCGGCAACGGTGACTATCACCTGCTGACCTACGCTCCCTCCTCCATCCAGGAGTTCATCGACATCATGATGTTCGCCTATGAGAAGGCTGAAAAATATCGTATTCCCGTTCTGTTCCTGGCCGACGGCATCATCGCCCAGATGATGGAGCCCGTGGAGCTGCCCGAGATGGTGGACTATAAGGTCGACCCCGAGGAGAAGCCCTGGGCCTGCACCGGCTGGAAGCCCGGCGACGATCCCGCCAAGCGCGGCGTTATCAACTCCATCTATATCGACACCGAGAGCCTGGCCGTCCACAACGACGAGCTGCAGGCCGTGTATAAGGAAGTGGTGGCCAACGAGCAGATGGTGGAGACCTACAACTGCGAGGGCGCCGAGTACATCATCACCGCCTTCGGCACCGTGGCCCGCATCGCCAAGAGCGCCATTGCCGAGCTGAAGACCAAGGGCATCAACGTGGGTCTGGTTCGTCCCATCACCGTGTGGCCCTTCCCCTACGACGCCGTCCGCGAGGCTGCCTGCCAGGATTCCGTCAAGGCGGTTCTGGACGTGGAGCTGAACGAGGGCCAGATGCTGGAGGATGTCAAGCTGGCCATCAACGGCGCCAAGCCCATTGATTTCACCGGCCACTGCGGCAGCCAGATGCCCACCACCGATGAGATCGTCGAGAAGATTCTCAGCATGAAGGAGGGCAAGTAACATGGCCGTATTATTTGAAAAGACGAAGCTGCTCACCGATAAGCAGTTCCATTACTGCCCCGGCTGCAACCACGGCATCATTCACCGCCTGGTGGCCGAGGTCATCGACGAGATGAACCTGGACGGCAAGGTCGTGGGCGTGGCCCCCGTGGGCTGTTCCGTGTTTGCCTATGACTACTTCAACTGCGACATGTACGAAGCCGCTCACGGCCGCGCCCCCGCTGTGGCCACCGGCGTCAAGCGCGCCATGGGCCCGGACACCATGGTGTTCACCTATCAGGGCGACGGCGACCTGGCCTCCATCGGCACCGCCGAGATCGTCCACGCCGCCCACCGCGGCGAGAAGATCGTCACCATCTTCGTCAACAACGCCATTTACGGCATGACCGGCGGCCAGATGGCCCCCACCACCCTGATCGGCCAGAAGACCACCACCTCCCCCTATGGCCGTGACGAGGCCTGGTGCGGCGCCCCCATCAAGATGAGCGAGATGCTGGCCGCTGTGCCCAGCTCCTACTACATCGAGCGCGTGGCTGTCAACAACACCGCCAACATTGTCAAGGCCAAGAAGGCCATTGCCAAGGCTTTCCGTTATCAGAAGGAGGGCAAGGGCTTCTGCATGGTGGAGGTTCTGTCCACCTGCCCCACCAACTGGGGTATGTCTCCCGTGGAGGCTATGACCTGGTTGGAGGAGAACATGATTCCTTACTATCCTCTGGGTGTTTACAAAGACAAGGAGGCCAAGTAACATGGAAAAGACCTTTATTTTCGCCGGTTTCGGCGGTCAGGGCATGCTCCTGATCGGTAAGTTCATGGCGATGGCCTGCATGCTGGACGGCAAGCACGTTTCCTGGCTGCCTTCCTACGGCCCCGAGATGCGCGGCGGTACCGCCAACTGCTCCGTCATCGTGTCCGACGAGCCCGTGGCCTCCCCCCTGGTGGACAAGGCCGACGTCATCGTGGCCATGAACCGCCCCTCCCTGGATAAGTTCGAGGATCACGTCAAGCCCGGCGGTGTGCTGGTCATCAACAGCAGCATCATCGACCGCAAGGCCGTCCGCGACGACATCCAGGTGGTGTACTGCGACGCCAACGCCATTGCCGAGTCCATCGGCAATCCCAAGGGCGCCAACGTGGCCATTCTGGGCGCTGTCCTGGAGAAGGTCCCCGTCACCACCGTGGAGCAGATGACCGAGGCCATCCGCATCGAGCTGGGTGAGCGCAAGGCCCGCTTCCTGGAGGGCAACAAGAAGGCTTTGATCGCCGGCATGGAAGCCGCCCGGTAAAGCCTTGACCCCGCAAATCGCATAACAAATCCCCGGCTGCCTGGCAGCCGGGGATTTTTTGGCTCGGGCCAGGCCGGTTATTCCGCCTTCAGGCCGGTGGCCGCCTCAAAGGCGGGGCGCTCGTGGGGCGGGAAATATACGCCATAGATTTCGCCGTCCAGCTCCAGCTCCAGAATATGATACCATCGGCAGATGACACAGCCGTATTGGTTCCTTCCCATCTTATAGGGCTTGTAGCGCTTGCTTTCGGGCCGGTCGTCCTTGTTCCAGCCGGTGAAGATGATGCGCTTTTTCACCGTGCGGATAGCCCGCAGGCTGCTGCGGGGAATGGCAAATTTGCCGCCGACGTCCGCCAGATACAGCCGCTCCGCATCCGCAAACAGCTGCATCTGCGCCGCCATATATGAGGCGGAGACCGCCAGCTCCTTGGGCCTGATCTGACCGTTCCGGACGACATAGCGGAAAAGCAGAACATCCACCGCCGCAGCATCCGCCGGAATACCCAGCTCATCAAAAATGGCCTTCCGGTTGCTTTCCAGCCTGGAGGCGGTTCTTGCGGCCTCCTCGCTGCCCAGAACCGTTTTTTCCCGGCGCCTGGCCAGCAGGGTCAGCACCAGCCACACCACTGCGCATATGGGACAGGCAAAGAACATCCAGGGCGCATTGAGATACATCCGCGCAAGGCTGACCGTGCTCAGATTTTTGACAACGGCCAGCACGATCAGCAGCGCCAGTATGCCGCACAGATACCAGATGAGCCTCAGGAAGGCGGGCAACCGGGCGTGGCCATTCACCGTTTCCGCCCGCTCCAGCAGCCGGTCGTGGCTGCTGCTGAGCAGGTCCGAGGTCTTCTGCTCCAGCAGCTCCGTATCGCAGCCATTGATCCGGTCATTGTTCCTGTTTTCGGTGATGTCCACGCAGAAAAGGGGTGTCATAAGCATTCCCCTCCCATTATTCCAGCTCGTCCAGGGTCAGGCGGAAGCTGGGCAGGAATTCCTCTAAAAACAGGTCCACCTCCGGCAGGTGCATATCCTCCAGGGCCTGGCGGGTCTGGCGGGCGGCGGCGCAGAACTCGTGGTTGCCGGCCTTCTCCTCCTCCAGGCACTTGATGTGGGCCGACAGCTTGTCCGCCGCCTTTACCAGCTCCTCCACCTCCGGGTCCGCCGGGGTCAGCAGGTCCGCGTACAGGTCCCGGAGCTTCTCCGGCAGCATCCCTGTGAGCTTGCGGCAGGCGATGGCCTCCACCTGCTTATAGGCGTCCCGGATGTCGGGGTTATAATACTTGATGGGCGTGGGCAGGTCGCCGGTGAGGATCTCGCTGGCATCGTGGTACAGGGCCGCCACGGCCACGGCTCCGGCGTCCACCTGGCCGCCGAAATACGCATTGCGCAGCACCGCCAGGGCGTGGGCCAGAATGGCCACCTGGTGGCTGTGCTCCTGGATGTTCTCGGTGTAGCTGTTGCGCATCAGGGCCCAGCGATCAATGAACCGCATACGGGCCATATAGGCGAAAAAGTGGTGCATTATTCCAGCTCCCCCCATAGAATTTCTCCGTCGGTGCCGGTGATGCGCACCGGCAGTACCCGGTTGTGGAGGTCTTCACCGCCGGACACGGCCACCTCCATATAGTTGGGCGCATGGCCGCCGTAGCGGCCCGCCACCGGCTGCTCAAAGAGCACGGGATAGGTCCGGCCCACGCATTCCTCCAGATAGGCCCGGTGCAGCCGGGCGGCCAGGGCCCCGGCCCGGGCGGCACGCTCCTCCTTCACCGGCCCCGGCACCTGGGGCATATCCGCCGCCTTGGTGCCCGGGCGGATGGAGTAGGGGAACACGTGCATGGCCGCGAAGCGGCACTCCTCCAGAAACGCCAGGGTGGCGGAGAACTCCTCCTCCGTCTCCTGGGGGAAGCCGCAGATCACGTCGGTGGTGATGGCGGGGTGGTCAAAGTACTGCCGCAGCAGATCCACGGACTGCCGGAACCGGGCGGTGTCGTACCGACGGTTCATCCGATGCAGGGTGGCGTCGCAGCCGGACTGCAGGGACAGGTGGAAATGGGGGCACAGATTGGGCAGAGCCGCCGCTCGGCGGCAGAAGTCCTCGGTGATGGTCCGGGGCTCCAGACTGCCCAGCCGCAGCCGGGGTGCGGCCGCCGAAACGGCCTCCATCAGGTCGATGAGGCTGCTGCCGTCGTGAAGATCCTGGCCCCAGGAGGAGATCTCGATGCCGGTGAACACCAGCTCCCGATAGCCCTCGGCCTGAAGCTGGCGGGTCTGGGCCACGGCCTGGTCCATGGGCAGGGAGCGCACCGGACCCCGGGCAAAGGGGATGATGCAGTAGGTGCAGAAGTTCACGCAGCCGTCCTCCACCTTCAGCATGGCCCGGGTCCGGGCGGCCAGGCCCCCGGCAGGCAGCACCTCGAAGCTCCGCCGCCGCAGGGAGTCATCCACCGCCACCCGGGGGGTGCGGTCCCGGACCTCCTGCTCCAGCAGGTCCAGAAAGGCCATCCGGTCCCCGGTGCCGCCGATCAGGTCGATGCCCAGGGTCTTTGCCTCGTCGGTGTGGGTCTGGACATAGCAGCCGCAGGCGGCCACCACGGCGCCGGGACTGCGCCGCCTGGCCCGGCGGATCATCTGGCGGGATTTTTTGTCGCTGACGGCGGTGACGGAACAGGTGTTGATGATGTAAGCGTCGGCGCTGTCCTCAAAGTCCACCAGCTCGTGGCCCCGGCGGCGCAGCTCCTGCTCCATGGCCTGGGTCTCGTACTGGTTCACCTTGCAGCCCAACGTGTAAATGGCAGCTCGCATGGGGATTCTCCTTGCACTTTTCGGGTAAATTCGGTATAATAATAAGACTTGTGTCTTATTATATAGCATTCTGCCGCCGGTGGCAAGCGGCGGCGGAGGATTTGTGAGGAAACGCATATGATTTATCTGGATCACGCAGCCACCACGCCGGTGCCCCGGCCCGTGGCGGACGCCATGTATCAGGTGCTGACGGAGCAGTTCGGCAACCCCTCCTCCCAGTATCCCCTGGGCCGGGAGGCCAAGGCTCTGGTGGAGGATGGCCGGGCCGTTGTCGCCGGGGCCCTGGGGTGCCGGCCGGAGAACCTGCACTTCACCTCCTGCGGCACGGAGTCGGACAACTGGGCCATCTCCGCCGCCGTGTGGCAGGGCCGCCACACCGGGCGGCACATCATCACCACCGCCGTGGAGCACAGCGCCGTGCTGGAGCCGTGTAAGCTGCTGCAGCAGCAGGGGTACGAGGTGACGTACCTGGCCCCGGACAAAACCGGCCATGTGACGGCGGAGCAGGTGGCCCAAGCCCTGCGGGAGGACACGGTGCTGGTGAGCATGATGCTGGTGAACAACGAAACCGGCTGCATCTTCCCGGTGCGGGAGGTGGCCCGGCTGCTGCGGGAGAAAAACAGCCGCGCCCTGCTGCACTGCGATGCGGTGCAGGGCTTTCTGAAGGTCCCCTGCGACCCGGTAGGCTGGGGGGTGGATCTGATGAGCCTGTCCGCCCACAAGATCGGCGGGCCCAAGGGCGCCGGCGCTCTGTATACCGCACCGGAGCTGCGGAATCTGCGGCCCCTGCTGCCCGGCGGCGGTCAGGAGGGGGGCCTGCGGTCCGGCACCGAGGCCACCGCCCAGATCGCGGGCTTTGCCCGGGCCGTGGCCCTGCGGCAGGAGAATCTGACGGAGAAACTCCGGCACATGGCGGACATCAAAGCCTATTGCCGGGAGCGGCTGCTGTCCATCCCCGGGGTTGTGCCGGTGGGGCAGGGGGAGGCCCCCCACATCCTGGCGGTGTCCCTGGTGGGGTATCCCAGCGCCAACATCGTCACGGACCTGGGGGCCAAGGGCATCTGCATCTCCGCCGGGTCCGCCTGCCACCGGGGCAAGGCCAGCCATGTGGTGTCGGCCCTGCACCTGGACAAGAGGACCGCCGCCGGGGTCATCCGGGTCAGCTTCGGCCCGGAGACCACCCGGGCGGATATCGACGGGCTGTATCAGGCCCTGCTGGACCACAAAAATCAACGTTTTCCCATGCTGTGAGGTGACATATGCTGAAATATCTGAAACGAGGGCCGGGCTTCTACGGGTATCTGTGGCGGCTGACGGGTCCCATTGCCCTGCAAAATCTGATTACCTTCTCTCTGGGCCTCATCGACACGCTGATGGTCAGCTGGCTGGGCAACACCCAGATGGCCGCCGTGACCACCGCCAACGTGCCGGTGTTCCTGCTGATCTCCATCGTGTTCGGGGTCCAGAGCGGCCTGGGCATCCTGGTAAGCCAATACTGGGGCAAAAAGGACATGGAGAGCATCAGCCGGGCCATCGGCGTGGCGGCCATGCTGGGCACGGGGATCACCCTGGTGCTGGCGCTGGTGCTGTTTCTGTGGCCGGTGCAGATCATGGACCTGCTGTCCAACAAGCATGAGCTGTCGGTGCTGGGCGCGCCGTATCTGAAGCTCATCGGCTTTTCCTATGTGTTCAATATGCTCTCGTCCATCTATGTCAGCGCCATGCGCAGCGCCGAGAACCCCGGCTTCGGCATGAAGCTGTTCGGGGTGTCCACCCTGCTGAACACCGGGATGAACTATCTGCTGATCTTCGGCAAATGCGGCCTGCCGGCCCTGGGCATCCAGGGCGCGGCCATCGCCACGCTGCTGTCCCGGGTGGCGGAGTTTCTCATCTGCCTGGTGTGCGCCCTGCGCAGCCGCATTCTGCCCCTGGACCTGGCCGCCTTCCTCCGGCCGGGGTGGGAGATGCTGCGGCGGTTCGTGAAATATTCCACCCCGGTGATCCTCAACGAGACCGCCTGGGGCCTGGGCAACAGCCTGCTGACGGTGATCCTGGGCTATACCGACAACTCCGTGGAGATGCTGGCGGCCAACGCCGTGATGGGCAACCTGAACCGGCTGTTCCTGGTGGTGTGCTTCGGCCTGGGCGCGGCCACGGCGGTGATGATCGGCAAGGCCATCGGCGAAGGCCGAAGCCACCGGGAGGTCATGGACCTGAGCCGGACGCTGCTGGCGTTCACCCTGCTGGTGGGGACTGGGCTGGCGGCGGTGTCCCTGGCGCTGGTGCCCACGGTGTTCGTGCCGGTGGTGTTCCCGCTGTTCAAGCTGGCGGGGCAGTCCGCCGCCATTGCCGCCGCCCTGGCGGTGACGTCCTTCGTGATGATCCCCCTGCACGCCTACTCCATCTCCGCCGTCACCGGCGTGCTGCGGGCAGGCGGCGACGTGGCCTGGTCGGCGGCCCTGGACATTGCGCCCCAGTGGCTGGTGGCCCTGCCGCTGACGGCGCTGTTTGCCCTGGTGTTCAAGAGCAATTACTGGCTGGTGGCCGCGGCCATCCAGGCCGAGAGTCTGCTGAAGGTGCCTCTGTGCGCCCTGCGCATCCGCACCGGGAAATGGATCCACGACGTCACCCTGCCCCAGGGGGAGCTATAACTTTTATATAATTCCGTCATCAAGTTGTAACCAAATTCCCGGCATTTGTAACCGGTTTGTAATTGAATATTCCAGAGAAATACCGTATAATAATCGTGTGATAGATGATTCTCCTCATCTATTCACGCGATTATTTGCGGTATTTACAAGTGTATTCTGACGGGAGATGATGATATGTTCACTTAGTCACTTGTTGATTATTCCGCATCATTCCACACATAGGCTAACAGTGTAGAAAGGGGATCACAATGAAAAAACGTATTCGAGCTTCAATCCTTGCTGCGTTCATGTGCCTGACCTTGCTTACCACGCCCGCTTTTGCCTACGATATCTCCATGACGCAGGAAACACTTACCATTGAAAACGGCGTTTTTACCAATGAGAGTGCCCGTCCCATCCAGGACGCTATTGACCAGTATTTTGAGCTGCGTGAGTCCGGGGAACACAAGGGTGAATTTCAATTTGTTAGCCCACGCCTACTTACTGAGAACGCCACTCGCGAAAAATCGATACATGCATTTTACGAAGGACAAGGCTACTGCGTTATCGGCTACAAGAACATGATAGTTGTCCTTCGTGCACAGCAGATATCAGGCACACAGAATATTAGTGCGACCGTCAATGAGTTGACGCAATTATATTACGCACCTAAAAATTACGATATTGACTCTTCCGGAGACCTGTTGGAATTTTCTAATGATCATGACATTGTTTTGACGCCCGTAGGAAGCGGACAATACCAGATCATCTTTGACTCATACTATGAGGAGGATGTTACCGGTTTCACTCCTGGTGATTATGTTGCTCCCGAAGTAATTGGAGTTCCCCCATTTTTTACCCCCCCAACAGAGGTAGGCGAATCCGTGACATCCACAGCGAATACCACCTATATGCCTAATTTTTCATCCTGTTATAACTATGCAGAGGCTCACTGGAACGATTCTCACTCCTCGGTTTATGGATATGCCACCAATAATGATTGCTGTAACTTTGTATCGCAATGTCTAAAAGCCGGAGGCTTTACCTTTGATCCCAGTTCCACTACAGGAAGGAGTACCAGTAGCACTTCGCAATGGTGGCACGCACAGGGAGGAAATTTGGGAAATAGCAGTTGTACATGGCGATTGGTTGAATCATTTTCAGCGTATTGGGGTTCCAAGTACTCCCTTGTACGTATCAAGTCTGACCTCAGCAATGTTTACCCTGGAAATCCAATTATAACCAAACAATATGGTCATATTGGGATATGCGTTGGATATTCTCCTTCAGGGCAACCGCTCTTTGACGCTCACACAATAAACAGACATCAGGCGCTCGTCACAGCAGAAAACTTTTATTATACCATCCTTCTTAACTGCACAGGAACGCATAATGTCGGATATGTATACAATGCAATCAACCATTTTAGGGGTTGCACACAATGTCACTATCCCTATTCGTCGGCCAAGGCGCACTCGTATAAATTAAGCGGGGCATATTATGTCTGCACAGTATGTGGGTATAGAACAAACAACCCTGCTGGTACGAGCAAAATAGTGTCGCCTCTATGTGAGATGTACAGCGAAAGGAAGATAGTATGAACAAAGCACTATGCCGCGTTTTTGCCGCCCTGCTGTGCGTCCTGCTGCTGGCCGGGTGCGGGGCGAAGAACACCGAAACGGGCGGACAGGGTAAAACGAAAACAGACGATCCTGCCGAGCCACGGCAGATTCTGACAGATGCCCAGGTCACAGCCAGTATCCGTTGGACAGACGGACAGTCCGGTGATCCTGAAATTCTGAGTGCGGCGCAGGCCTATCTTCTCCTGGTGGCCAAGGCGCAGGCTATGCCGGAAAATCCGGTTCAAAGCGACCCCAGCTGCACCGATGCGCTGGTAAGAGAAGCATACCTGCGCGGCTTTTTAGGCTCTGATTACATCTACCCCAAAATCAAGGTTGAAGGAGCACTGCGTGATTTGACCCAGCTCACAGCGGATTCCGTCCAGGTATGGGTGGACGGCACATATAACTTGCGCTACAGCAGCATCGACGATGGACAAAAGCAATGGGACCATTCAGCCTATGGCAATCCAAGACTCCTGACCCTAACCCGGACGGACAGCGGATGGATCGTCACCGGTGACGATACCGATGAAATGGAGATTTGCGGCTATACCAGCGGATATGCCACCGAGAACCTGCCGGAGGGTGACGTTCTCCAGGCAATAGAGAAGTATTTTCAGATGCGTGCCGATTTGATTGCAGGCCGGGACACAGATGGCTCCTGCACCACGGATGCCCTGCTGACGGAATCCAAGGTCTTTGCGCAGTGCGACAGAAGCGGCCCGGTCACAGGGAGCCGTTCCGTACCCTACCGCTTCGGTGTGGAAACCCGGGCGGGCGATCAGGTCACTCTGCAAGTGATGGAAGCCTTTCGGGTAGACGGAGCCTCCTGCTGCATGATCAGCCGCATTTCTCACACGCTGACGCTGTCTCGTATGAACGATCAATACATTGTGACGGGAGACAAGTATTTTTTCAACAGCAACTCCTAACGGAGAATCAACACCTATGAGCATATTCTGCTGTCCCATCTGCGGCGGGCCCCTGGACAGGGGGCCTTCCGCCTGTTCCTGCCCGGCGGGGCACAGCTTTGACCTGGCCCGGGAGGGCTATGTCCACCTGCTGCCTGCCAACCGGATGCACTCGAAAATGCCCGGCGACGACAAGGGCATGGCCGCCGCCCGGGCGGCCTTTTTGAGCAAGGATTACTACGCCCCCCTGCGGGACGCCCTGTGCAGCATCGCCCTGGAGCGCACCGGCCCGGCTCCCCGGGTGCTGGACACCGGCTGCGGCGAGGGGTACTACACCAGCGGGGTGTACCGGGCCCTGGTCCGGGCGGGGCGGTCCGTAACCATGGCGGGAACGGACATCTCCAAGGCCATCCTCCGCCGGGCCGCCAAGCGGGAGAAGGACGTGGAGTTCGCCGTGGCGTCGTCGTATCACCTGCCGGTGGCGGACGGGGCGGTGGACCTGCTGGTGAACTGCTTTTCCCCCCTGGCCATCGAGGAGTTCCGCCGGGTGCTGTCGCCGGGGGGCGCTTTCGTGTATGTGGTGCCGTCGGAGAAGCACCTGTGGGAGCTGAAGCAGGTGCTGTATGACCGGCCCTACCCCAACCAGGTGAAGCAGACCCCCTATCCCGGGTTTTCGTACCGGGAGATCCGCCATGTGGAGTCGGTGATCCATCTGCCCTGTCAGGAGGACATCCACGCCCTGTTCCAGATGACGCCGTACTATTGGAAAACGCCCCGGTCCGGGGCGGAGCGTCTGGCGGCGCTGACGGCGCTGGACGTGACCATCAGCTTCGATATCCACGTTTTCTGCCGGGACTGACCCCGCAGCAAAAGCCGTGAGACTCCGGACATCCTCCGAAGCCTCACGGCTTTCTGGTTATGTGATTACAGGATGGACAAGAACCACGCCACGGCTTATCTGGCAGGGGAGTAAGGGGGCGGCAGCGGTACGCCTCTGCGTCGGCCGGGTGGTGAACGTCACCGCCGACGAGCGGGTCATGGCGGACGGCAAGGTGGATATCTCCCGGGTGGACGCCATTGCCTTTGACCCCTATACCCACGGCTATTACCGGGTCACGGAGCGCGTGGGCGAGGCCTTCAAGGACGGCCTGAAGCTGAAAAAATAACGGAGCAAGCCGTCCTTTTTTGACAAGCTGAAGCGGTGCAGAATCCCGTTCTGCACCGCTTTTTTTCTGGACCGCCTTCGTCAGCTGCTTTGCCGGGACAATTGCCCCCACATACCGGCTTTTGCCGGACGGCCTTTTGGTTATCGGATTCAGAATTGCAGGAACCCTGCCGGGGCACCCAGATGGCGGGCCAGCAGCTGCCGCACCGGAACGGCCACATCCCCCACGGCCTCCTCCGCCTGGGCGAACACCATCACCATCAGGGCGGCGTTGGGGAAGGGGCAGAACTCTCCGGGGTTACACAGGGAGATCAGGAACATGCCCAGATAGGACAGGGTCAGGATCCGGACGAAGGGGTCCCGGCTCCCCTGGCGCAGCAGGGCGATGCGGTCGTGGAGCAGGCGGCCATAGGCCACGATGCCCACCAGGCCCATGCTGCCCATGACCTGGGCCAGGCTGTTGTGATAGAACACCATGCTGCCCTCCACGCCGGTGAACACGTCGGCGTTGCGGGTGCTGCACAGGCCGATGCCGAACACCGGGTGACGCAGGAAATCGTCCGCCGCCCGGGCCAGGAATTGCAGCCGGTCGGAGTTGCTGTCCTGAATGTCCTCGCCTACGCGGCTGTGGAGCACGCACTCCAGCAGGGCCGGGCCCAGGGCCAGGATGCCGATGCCGGCGGCCGCCGCCAGCAGCACCAGGCAGCGCCGGCTGATGACGCCGCTGCGCATCAGGTACACGCAGCACAGGGTCAGGAGAATGCCGCCGAACAGCAGGGCGCTGCGGCTGCCCGTCAGGGCCAGGGCCAGGGCCAGCACGGCGGCGGTGGCCAGGTGGCCCCGGTGCCGCAGGCTCAGGTAAAAGGGCATGGGCAGGGCCGTCAGCAGCACGGAGGTGGCAAAGTTGCGGTAGGACAGGTACAGCACGCCGCCGATGTGTCCCTCAGCCAGCCAGGCCTTGCCATAGGCCAGCAGCACCGCCAGGGCCATGCACAGGCCCAGGGCGCAGAAAATCTCCGCAAACCGGCGGTGCAGGTCATAGGACCGCTTTTCCGTCAGGTGGGAGCGGAACAGCACATACAGCACCAGCATCCCCACGCCCAGGCCCAGGGTATAGTACAGGGACAGAGGCTCCATGGCCTGCTTCCGGGAGATCACGTCGCAGCCCCCCAGCAGAGTGGCGATGGACACCAGCGCCAGGCCCAGGCCGCTGCGGCCGATCCGCAGGGTCACCGGCCAGACGGCGAAGTGCCACAGAAGGGCCACCAGCAGCGGCGGCACCAGCGCCGCGCAGGGCAGGAAATCCGTCAGCTGCCCATAGCACTGGGAGGACATGAGAAAGGCCATGAAAAACGGGCAAACCGGGGCCAGCAGGTCCGGGCAGGCGGCCAGCAGCCAGATGACGATGCACCCCAGGGCCGCCACGCCATAGACCGGCTCACCGGCGGCCATGAACGCCGCAGACACGGTCAGAAGAACGGGGAAATAGGCCCGGCTCATCCAAAAGCGCTGGGCAGCCCGGCTGAGCCGGGAAAAAAGTGTATACAAAGTCCGGCGCATCCGGGCCCACAGGCCTGTCGCCAGATCAAGAGACGGCATCCACATAGCACACTGCGCTCCTTTACCGCAGAAACTACCTTTTTAGATACTTGGAAAATCTTTTTTCATCATCCAGGCCCGGCGCATCCCTTCCTGTCAGGTGCGGGGCCGAAAAATCTTACTCTCGGGACATTATATCATAAAAAGTTTGAAGGATTTGTAAACTTTTGGGCCCATTCGCTGCAAGCAGCGGCCTGGTACCCCAGTATCGTGTACTTTATCACGTTCAGGGCCGTCTGTCAAGTTGTAAACTCCACATTTTCCTCCGAATAAACCCCGCCGTTTGCTGTACAGCTTTGCAGAATTTTGCCCTTCTGCAGCAGACAAGCGGAAGGGAAGCACGAAAGCCCTCCCTCTGCCGAACGGCAGAGGGAGGGCTTTTGCAGCTCTATAAGCCAACGTTATTGATAGCGGTTCTTATAGTACTTCTTATAATAGCCGCTGCTGCTTGCGTGGATGTTGTTGCGCACGACACCCAGGATCCGGCTGCCGCATTTTTTCAGCTGGTCCACGACCTCCACCGCCTGGTGGCAGCGCACCTGATGGTCGGAGATCACCAGAATCGCTCCGTCGCACTTGGCGGCCACCACCGCCGCGTCGATGACGCTGCCCAGAGGCGGAAGGTCGATGAGCACATAGTCATACGATTCCCGGACCGCGCCCAGCAGCACGACATACGCCGCCAGAGCCGCGGCAATGGCCGCCAGCAGGAAGGTCGTCAGGCCGGTGCGGTTGCAGGGCTCGGGATCGGTGGTGCCGAACTCGTAGAGGTTCACCTGCTGAAAGCCCATGGCGTCCTCGATCCGCTGGGCCCCGATGGTGCAGACCTGGTCCACAATGCGCTTGGCGTTTTCGGGGGAATCCGACCGCACGGTCACCTCCAGGATCCGGGTGTCCTCCGGGTTGGAGGTGGAGACACAGCAGCCTCCTGCACTGCCGCCGGACCGCGAAGCCGAAGCCCCGGAACAGCGACTGGGTGTCAGCCTGTCATAGGCTGCGGCGGAGCGCTCCCGGTTATGGCCCCAATAGCCCGGGTGGAAGTGGGGGGTGCAGCACAGAAGCCGGGTTCCGGACTGATATGCCGCATCCAGAATGGCGAGCATCTCATCCTCGTCCTTCGCGCCGTCGTCTACCCCAAACATAGGCCTGTCCGCCCATGAGGACGATGCCGAAGTCTGCCAGAAAATAGGCCGCTGCGCACCCGGCCAGAACCAGCGGCAGAAAGAGCCTCACGGCTTTCACAATGCGGGAGAATCTGCGCTCCCGCACCATAACGGGGTAAAGACTGTCGGTGATGGGGGTATACAGCGCCTGAACGGCGGCCACCGCCTGGATGCAGACCCCCCAATAGGCCACCTCCTGGGTGGTCAGGATGATACCCAGAAGCAGCGTGTTCAGGGCGCTGAAGGAGGTGGAGGCCGCAGTCGATCTGCCAGCCTGGCCGGGATATAAAACGCACACTTGCACACTGTGTTCATTATTTGTGAAGAACTACCATGATTATGAAAAATTTCACAAAATCATGTTGCGAAAATTTTCCCCATATGATAAAATATTAGACGAATCGTTTAATGAAAAACGATTTGGAACGAAAATCTCCAACGAAACATAGAGGAGGAAAGGAATGAACCCCCAAACTGATCGTGCTGCCGCCATTGTGGAGCAGTATGGCTGCAAGACGGAGAACCTCATCGCCATTTTGCAGGATATCCAGGCGGCATACAACTATCTCAGCGAGGCCAACCTGACGTTGGTGGCCGACCGCCTGGGCATCAGCGTGTCCAAGGTATACAGCGTGGCCACCTTCTATGAAAACTTCTCCCTGGAGGCCAAGGGCAGGCACATCATCAAGGTCTGCGCCGGAACCGCCTGCCACGTCCGCAAGTCCGGCCCCATTTACGACGCCATTTACGAGTATCTGGGCCTGTCCGGCAAGCGCAGGACCAGCGACGACGGCATGTTCACCCTGGAGACGGTGGCCTGTCTCGGCGCCTGCGGCCTGGCCCCGGTGATGACCGTGGACGGCGAGGTCCACGCCAAAATGTCCCCCACCAGTGCCCTGGAGCTGCTGGAGAAGATCCGGAAGGAGGAGGCCGCCCAATGAAGCTCACCCGCGACGCGTTCTGCGACCTGCGCAACGAGGCCCAGCGGGCCCTGCGCCGCAGCAAGGAGACCCCCTCCGTGCTGATCTGCGCCGGTACCGGCTGCATCGCCGGCGGCGCCATGAAGATCTATGAAAACCTCCGGGCCGAGTGCGAAAGCCGGAATCTGCCGGTGTACATCGGCCTCAAGCACGACACCGACGAGGAAAAGAGCCTGCACGTCAAGATGAGCGGCTGCCACGGCTTCTGCGAGATGGGCCCCCTGGTCCACATCGAGCCCATGGGCATTATGTACATCCACGTCAAGCCCGAGGACTGCCACGAGATCCTGGAAAAGACCGTTCTGGGCGGCGAGATCATCGACCGCCTGGTGTACCGTCTGAACGGCGTGGCCTATCCCCGGCAGGAGGACATTCCTTTCTATAAGAAGCAGCACCGGGTGGTGCTGGAGAACTGCGGCACCAGCGACGCCCAGGACATCGAGGAGTACATCGCCAAGGGCGGCTACTCCGGCTTTGAGCGGGCCCTGTTCGAGATGACGGATGAGCAGATCTGCCGGGATATCATCGACTCCGGCCTCCGGGGCCGGGGCGGCGGCGGCTTCCCCGCTGGGCAGAAGTGGGACGGCGCCCGCCGGCAGCAGGCCGACAAGAAGTACATCGTCTGCAACGGCGACGAGGGCGACCCCGGCGCCTTCATGGACCGCTCCATTATGGAGGGCAACCCCCATTCCGTGCTGGAGGGCATGATGATCGCGGGCCTGGCCGCCGGCAGCGACGAGGGCTATATCTACGTCCGGGCCGAGTATCCCCTGGCCGTGTCCCGGCTGAAAGCCGCCATTGCCAAGGCCCAGGAGCTGGGCCTGCTGGGGGACGACATTCTGGGCAGCGGCTTCAATTTCCACCTCCATGTGAACCGCGGCGCAGGCGCCTTTGTCTGCGGCGAGGGCAGCGCCCTGACCTCCTCCATCGAGGGCAAGCGCGGCATGCCCCGGGTGAAGCCTCCCCGCACCATCGAGCACGGCCTGTGGGGCAAGCCCACGGTGCTCAACAACGTGGAGACCTTCGCCAACGTTCCCCTGATCATCCGCAACGGCGTGGACTGGTACCGGCACATCGGCACCGAGAAGAGTCCCGGCACCAAGGCCTTCGCCCTGACCGGCAATGTGGTGAACACCGGCCTCATCGAGGTCCCCATGGGCACCACCGTCCGGGAGGTCATCTTCGACATCGGCGGCGGCATTCCCGACGGGAAGAAATTCAAGGCCGTGCAGATCGGCGGCCCCTCCGGCGGCTGCTGCTGCGCCAGCAGCGAGCATCTGGACCTGCCCCTGGACTTCGACTCTCTGAAGAAGATCGGGGCTATGATCGGCTCCGGCGGCCTGGTGGTCATGGACGAGGACACCTGCATGGTGGAGACTGCCCGCTTCTTCATGAGCTTCACCCAGAACGAGAGCTGCGGCAAGTGCGTCCCCTGCCGGGAGGGCACCAAGCGCATGCTGGAGATCCTGGACCGCATCGTCAGCAACGAGGGCACCATGGAGGACCTGGAGCTGCTGGAGAATCTGTCCAACACCATTACCGAGACGGCTCTGTGCGGCCTGGGCCAGAGCGCCTGCAAGCCTGTGCAGAGCACCCTGCGCTACTTCCGGGACGAGTATCTGGCCCATGTGGTGGACCACCACTGTCCCATCTGCAATGGCCGCAAGCGCCATCTGGAGATCATCCCCGAGCTGTGCAAGGGCTGCGGCAAGTGCGCCCGGAACTGTCCCATGGACGCCATCTCCGGCCAGATCCGCATGCCCCACGTCATCGACACCACCAAGTGTATCCACTGCGGCGCTTGCTGGGGAGCCTGCCCCTTCGGCGCTATCGACGCCATTGAGGAGGAGGTATGACCATGGCCAAGGGAATCATGATCGTAGACGGCCAGCGGGTGCCGTTCGACGGGGAGAAAAACGTCCTCTCCGTGATCCGCAAGGCGGGCATCGACATGCCCACCTTCTGCTACTATTCCGAGCTTTCGGTCCACGGCGCCTGCCGGATGTGCATCGTGGAAAACGTGAAAACCGGCAAGATCGACGCCTCCTGCTCCATGGAGCCTCGGGACGGGCTGGAGATCCGCACCAACACCGCCCGGCTGCTGCGGCACCGGCGGATGATCCTGGAGCTGATGCTGGCCTCCCACGACTGCAGCTGCACCACCTGCGCCAAAAGCGGCAACTGCCGCCTGCAGGCCCTGGCCCAGCGCTTCGGCGTCAGCCGGGTCCGGTTCCCAGACACCCGGGAGCGCTATGAGCAGGACAACACCAGTCTGGCCATTTTCCGGGACCCCAACAAGTGCATTCTCTGCGGCGACTGCGTCCGGGTGTGCGAGGAGCTCCAGGGCCAGGGCATCCTGAACTATGCCCACCGCGGCAGCGAGCTGCAGGTGATGCCCGCCTTTGACAAGAAGCTGGACCAGACCAAGTGCGTGGGCTGCGGCCAGTGCGCCGCCGTGTGCACCACCGGCGCCATCACCGTGAAAAACCAGATCGGCCAGGCCTGGCAGGCCCTCCACGACCCCAAGAACCGGGTGGTGGTGCAGATCGCCCCGGCGGTCCGGGTGGCCCTGGGCGAGGAGTTCGGCCTGCCCGCCGGCGCCAACGTTATGGATAAGCTGGTGAAGGCCCTGAAGCTCATGGGCGTGGAGGAGGTGTACGACACCAACTTCGCCGCCGATATGACCACCATCAGCGAGGCCCAGGAGTTCCTGGGCCGGCTGAAAAACGGCGGTCCCTTCCCCATGTTCACCAGCTGCTGCCCGGCCTGGGTGAAGTATCTGGAGCTCAACGACCCCAAGTATCTGCACAACATCTCCTCCTGCAAGTCCCCCATGGAGATGTTCGCCGCCGTGCTGCGGGATAAGTACCGGGAAAAGGACGCCGCCGACGGCCGCCGCACCTATCATGTGGCCATCATGCCCTGCACCGCCAAGAAGATGGAGGCCGCCCGGCCCGAGTTTACCCAGGAGGGCCGCCCGGACGTGGACCTGGTCATCACCACCCGGGAGCTGGTGGATATGATCCGGGAGGCCGGTATCCAGCTGACGGAGCTGGAGCCGGAGGCTCCGGACCTGCCCTTCGGCCTGGGCTCCGGCGCTGCCGTGATCTACGGCGTCACCGGCGGCGTGGCCGAGGCCGTGGTGCGATACTGCTTGCCGGATAAGAGCAACAACGCCCTCCAGGCCATCCGGGTCACGGACCTGCGGGGCGACGGGGCCATCCGGGAGGTGAACCTCACCGTGGAGGGCCAGGAGCTGCACCTGGCCATCGTCAACGGCCTGTCCCACGCCAAGGAGCTGATCGCCGACGTGGAGGCCGGAAAGCGCTTTTACCACCTGGTGGAGGTCATGACCTGCCAGGGCGGCTGCGTAGGCGGCGCCGGTCAGCCCTATGGCCTGACGGCGGCCAAGAAGCGCCGGGGCGCGGGCCTGTACGAGGCGGACTCCTCCGCCATGTTCAAGCGGGCGGAGAAGAACCCCATCGTCACCCGCCTGCTGGAGGACTACGGTCCCGACCGCTGTCATGAGCTGCTGCACGTCCATTACGGAGAATAATTGAACACGCCAAAAGGCCGTCCGGCACCTGCCGGACGGCCTTTTTATGCCCCGCGCCTTGGCTCTCCCTCTGGGAGAGCTGTCGGCGCAGCCGACTGAGAGGGCCTGTAGGGGCGGACGACCCTGTCCGCCCAAACCTGCCGGGTTGACGCGGCCCGCTGAGGGCAGCGGGCCCTACGAAATGTCTACCGATAGAACACTCGTAGGGCGGGGCCCATGTCTGCCCACTGTCCCGCCGCCAGCCACCCGCGCAAAAAGGGAGGGCGGACAGATGGCCTGTCCGCCCTCAAGTGAGGAGAAAAATGGTAAGAAAAAAGCAATATTACAGCAGCATGGCCAGCAGCCACACCGCGCCGATGGCCGCGCCCCCCAACAGGGCCGCCAGCCACGGGGACATACGCAGCCGCCGCCGGGGCGGTGCGCCGTGGGTCCGGGCATAATCCTTGGCAATGCGGATGGCCTGGTCCACCACCTGCTGGGAGGTGACCCCTCCGCTGCCCACGGCTGCGTCGTTGCGCACAATGAAAATGGCCTGTTCAAAAATATGCGGGTCCGGGGAATCCACCACGATGACCCGGCGGGAAAGTCCTTTTACCAAGAGTTATGCCCTCCTCTGTTGCGATTTCGTTTGACAGGTTCAGTATGCCCGCCGGACAGGGGAATATACCCCCTTACACCGGCTTTTTTTCGCCGGAGGACAGGTGCAGCACCAGCACGGCGCAGTCGTCCTCCAGCCCCTTGCGGCCCCGGGACTCCGCCAGGATCAGCGACACCAGGGCGTTGGCGTCCCGGCCGCTCCATCCGGCCAGCAGATTTTGCAGCCACTCATCGTTTCCGGCGTCGGCGATGCCGTCGGAGACCATCACGAAGAAGCTCCCGGCGGTCAGCTGCAAGCGGGTGCACTCCGGGGCCTCCCGAACGGCCTGCAGCCCGGCGGGCAGGGACTGGCCGGTATAGCGGCTGACGCTGCCGCTGCGCTTGAGATAGGACGGAGCGGCCCCGTACTTATAGAGGGCGGCCTGTCCGCTGGCCCGCTGCAGGGCCAGCAGGTCAATGGTGGTGAAGCCTCCGCCGCTCTCTCCCCGCAGGGACAGGGCGGTGTTCAGGGTTTTCAGAGCCGGGCCCGGCTCGATCCCCGCCTCCAGGAACTGCCGCAGCAGCCGGACGGTCATGGCTGCCTCCCGGTGGGCGGCCTCGCCGCTGCCCATGCCGTCGGACAGCAGCAGATACACGGTGTCTCCCACCTCGAAGGTATCCAGCTGGTCGCCGCAGACATTCTGCCCCTCCCGGGGCCGCAGAGACGACGCCACCCGATAGCCCATGGCCTGGGCGCTGGCGGGGACGGCGGGACCGGCACTGGCCAGCAGGTCCCCCAGCTGGGCATACTGCTCCCGGGCCTGGTCCCGGACCTCTGACAGCCGCCGGTGATACTGCTGCCGCAGCAGATAGGACCGCAGCTCCAGATTCACCGCCTCCACAAATTCCGTCAGATGGACGCAGCGGGAGGTGAAATACAGGGGAAAATCCCCGGGCAGCGCCTGACCCCGCCGCAGCAGCTGGGGACAGGCGTCATTGAAGGCGTTGTAGGTGGCACCGTAATTCTGCCGCCAGCAGGTATCCCGCAGGATGCACCGGCGGCACACCTGCTCCGCCGCCCGGTCAAATACCACCGAGGGATTCTCCGGCTTCTCCGGAGCGGTGCCCCGGAAGAAGCTGTCGTACAGGTCCCGCAGGGCGGCGGCGGGCTTGGCCAGGCGGTCCGGCCGGGGCGGCTTTTCCGGCTGGGCCCGTTTTTTCTCCGGCGGCAGGCTCAGCCGGGGCAGCGGCAGCAGGGACAGAATTCCGCCCGAAAACAGCTCAATCATCCGATAAAGCGGCTCCTCTGTCCCGAACAGCAGGGTACAGCCCCCGCCAATGGCCCAGAATGTCCCGATACACACCGGGGCAGGGGCGGAACGCACCCGGGACAAAGCGGCGCAGGAAAGCCCCAGCACCGCCATGGGCGACAGGTCCGGCTCATCCCCCAGCAGACCCAGGCACAGCCCCATGGCGGCCCCCCAGGCAGCCCCCCGGGCCGGTTCCATCTGCCGGACGCTGCGCATCAGAAAAGCGCACGTCAGACACATTCCAACCGATATTCCGACGATTCGGAAAGCCCCCGCCGAAAGGCACAGCCCCGCCGCCAGCAGCAGGGGCAGCCGGTCCCGGCGGCGCAGCAGCAGGTCCGTGGCCGCGGCGGTGAGGCCCATGCAGAACACGCACAGGGCCCACAGCCGGATGGGCCGGGCGATGAGATACGCCGACTGCACCAGAAGCAGCAGCGCCGCCGCAAGACCCGGCCGGAAAAACCGCCGGGGGAAAAATTTCGTGTCGAAAAAGGCGATGCTGCCGGAAAAGATCAGAATGGCCGCCGCCAGCTGCCGCAGGCCCGCCTGAAACGGCAGAAACAGAAACGCCCCCAGTCCGCAGCCCAGCACGCAGCACAGGCCCGGCAGTCCCGGCCCGGCCGCCGCCGTGATGGCCAGAGGCAGCGGGGCGCACAGGCCCCCGAAGGAGCCGGCCGTCAGCAGGCAGGTCAGGGCCGCCCGGCCCAGGGGTTCAAGCAGCCGCCGTTTCTCCCGGGGCAGTGGCAGAAGTTTCATGGACAAGCCCTCCTTTGCCCCCTATTGTAGCCGGGCGGCGGACGAAAAAGTGTCGGGAAATAGCACAGAGGGCGTATTTTCAGGGCGGAATGGTCTTTGTTTGGTCAAATGTTAAGAAAATGTTACGGAAATCGGCAGATTTGTTTAAAATATTCTTCTTGTTATTGCCGGACAAATAGTATATAATACCCTATATTATTGTGCTTATGCCGCCTTGGCGGCAGTCTATAGAAAGGAAGTTAGCTATGATTAAGGTTCAAACCGGTCAGGGCGAGATCACCATCAGCAGCGCGGTATTCACCACCATCACCGGCGCGGCAGCCACCAACTGCTTCGGCGTCAAGGGCATGGCCTACCGCAGCATGACCGACGGCCTGGTGCACCTGCTGCGGCGGGAAGCCATGAGCAAGGGCGTGAAGGTCACTTATAACGAGGACGGCACCGTTTCCATCGAGCTGCACATCGTTGTGGAAAACGGCGTCAACATTGCCACGGTCTGCCGCTCCATCATGAGCGAGGTCAAGTATGTGGTCACCAAGAATACCGGGGTGGAGGTCCGCGAGGTCAATGTGTGCGTGGACTCCGTTACCGTGTAAGCACCCGGCCAAAGGAGTAACAAAGAGATGACAGATAGAATCAGCGGCAGCGCCTTCAAGCAGATGATCGCCTTCGGCGCTGCCTGTGTCGCCCAGCAGAAGCAGGCCATCAACGATCTGAACGTGTTCCCGGTGCCCGACGGCGACACCGGCACCAACATGAGCCTGACCATCCAGACCGCCGTCAACGAGCTGAAAAAGTCCGAGCCCGCCACCGTCGGCGAGGCGGCAAAGATCACCGCAGGGGCTCTGCTGCGGGGCGCCCGGGGGAACTCCGGTGTGATTTTGTCCCTGCTGTTCCGGGGCATTTCCAAGTCCGCCAAGGGCCTGGTGGAGATGGATGGCCCGGCCCTGGCCGCCGCCATGGGCGAGGGCGTGGCCACCGCCTATGGCGCGGTGATGAAGCCCGCCGAGGGAACGGTGCTGACCGTGTCCCGGCTGGCCGCCGCCCGGGCCGCCCAGGCCGCCCAGGAGAATCCCAGCGCCGAATACGTGCTGGAGCAGGCCATTCTGGCCGGGCAGGAGACCCTGGCCCAGACCATCGACATGAACCCGGTGCTGAAAAAGGCCGGTGTGGTGGACGCCGGAGGCAAGGGCTACCTCATCATTCTCGACGGCATGCTGCGGGCCCTGCGGGGCGAGGAGCTGCCCCAGGTGGAGGAGGACGAAAAGGCCCAGGATAAGGCGGATTTCGGCGCCCTGAGCCTGGAGGACATCACCTTTACCTATGACACGGTGTTCATCGTGCGCAAGAAGGAGGGTGTGTCCATCGAGCCCTTCCGGGCGTATCTGGACGGCATCGGCGACAGCCTGGTCATCGGCGAGGACGACGAGGCCTTCAAGGTCCATGTGCACACGGATATCCCCGGCCAGGCCCTGACGGAGGCCGCCAAATACGGCACCCTGGAGCTGGCCAAGATCGAAAATATGCGCACCCAGGCGGAGGAGCTGGCGGCCGGCAAGCAGGCCCAGAGCACCGACGATCTGGACGCCGTGGAGGAGGAGCTGGAGGCCATGGAGGGCGGCGTGGCCGCCCCGGAGAAGCGCTACGGCTTCCTGGCGGTGTGCGCCGGTGACGGCCTGGCCGCCACCTTCCGGGATCTGGGCGTGGACCGCATCGTGTCCGGCGGCCAGACCATGAACCCCTCCACCCAGGCCATTCTGCAGGAGGTGAACCGCACCCCCAGCCAGGTGGTGTTCGTGCTGCCCAACAACAAGAACATCATCATGGCCGCCCAGCAGTGCGTGGGCCTGACGGAAAAAGAGGTCATCGTGGTGCCCACCAACACCGTGCCCCAGGGGATCTCCGCCATGATGGCGGTGGACCCGGAGGAGGCCGACCCCCAGGTGATCCTGGCGGCCATGACGGAGGCGGCGGAGAACGTGGTCACCGCCCAGGTGACCTATGCTGCCCGGAACTCCGATTTCGACGGCTTCGCCATCAGCGCCGGGGACTATCTGGCCCTGACGGACGGGAAGCTGTTCGGCACGGATCAGAAGCTGGAGACCCTGCTGGATCAGCTGGCGGCTCTGGCGGCGGACAAGGGCGCGGAGTTCATCACCGTGTTCTATGGCGACGGCGTCACCCAGGAGGACGCCCAGCGGGCCGAGCAGCGCTTTGCGGATGCCTGCCCGGAGGCGGAGGTGTCCCTGCTCCCCGGCGGCCAGCCTGTGTATTACTATATTATCTCAATTGAATAATATATTGTGCCGTTTGCGCAAAAAAGACGCCGGAGGTCTCCTCCGGCGTCTTTTGGCATCGCCGCAATCGGGCTCTGCCCCGCCCGCCATTCCGCTGCTTTTGGGCCGGGTAGAACCCGGCCCCTACAGGTGCTCTACTGGTGATGCTCTCATCGTCTTGCTGAAAAAATCTCCATCTTGCCCCGGGGGGCGGGGTGTGGTACAATGGCCTTACTTTATAATAAGGAGCGTGCCGGTATGATGCACCTGGAAGCGGACGTATTCCGGAAATTCGACAAGCAGTGGGCCCTGGTCACGGCGGGGACCCCGGAGCATTACAACACCATGACCATCAGCTGGGGCGGCCTGGGCACCCTGTGGAGACGGCCGGTGGCCACCGTGTATGTGAAAAAGAACCGCTATACCTTTGAATTCATGGAGCAAAACGACTATTTCACCGTCAGCTTTTACCCTGAGGCGCAGCGCCGGGCCCTGTCCCTGCTGGGCAGCACCTCCGGCCGGGACGGCGACAAGGTGGCGGCGGCGGGCCTGACGCCGGAGTTCCTGCCCCAGGGCATCACCTTCCGCCAGGCGGAGACCACCCTGGTCTGCCGCAAGCTCTATTGCCAGGACTTCGCCCTGGACCAGATCCCCCGGGACGTTCAGGACATTTTCTATCGGGACGAGCCGGTCCACCGGATGTACATCGGCGAGGTGGTGGACATCATCGGGAATGAAAGCCTTGCCAATCGCCCCTGAGTGTGCTATACTCAGGGTATAACATACGGAAGCTCATATAGCCTTGCGGATATGGTGCAAGGCGTTTCTACGGGGCCGCCCACGGCCCTGCTATGGGTGCTCTGCCGGTGGACCGGCGGGGCGCCCATCTATTTTTTTCTGAAGGAGCGATGCGGTATGACACAGGTTTTACGCGGCAACATCATCCAGGCCCCCCGGCTGGGGGAGCTGGACATCCGGGAGCACGGCTATCTGGTGCTGGAGGACGGCGTGGTGCAGGGGGTCTATGACGCGCTGCCCCAGGCCCTGGCCTCCGCCCCCATAACGGACTACGGCGACCGGCTCATCATGCAGTCCTTTGTGGATATGCACCTCCACGCCCCCCAGTATCCCATGCTGGGCATGGGCATGGACCTGCCCCTGCTGGACTGGCTGAATACCTACACCTTCCGCACCGAGGCCCGGTTCGCAGACCCGGACTTTGCCCGCCGGACCTATCGCCGCCTGGCCTCCGACCTGATCACCAACGGCACCACCCGGGTGTGCATGTTCTCCTCCCTGCACACCGAGGCCACCTGGATCCTTATGGAGGAGCTGGAGCGGGCCGGGGTCACGGGCTATGTGGGCAAGGTGAATATGGACCGCAACGCCCTGCCCGGCATTCTCCAGGAAACCACGGAGGAGTCCGTCTCCGAGACCCTGCGCTGGCTGGACGGCTGCCATTTTGAGCACGTCAGGCCCATCATCACCCCCCGCTTCACCCCCAGCTGTTCCAATGAGCTGATGGCCGCCCTGGGGGAGATCGCCCGGGACCGGGGGCTGTATGTCCAGTCCCATCTGTCGGAAAACAGGGGGGAGATCGCCTGGGTGAAGGAGCTGCACCCGGACTGCGCCCAGTATTGGGAGACCTATGACAAATACGGCCTTTGGAAGGACCACACGGTGATGGCCCACTGCGTCCACTCCGACGCCCGGGAGTGCGCCGCCATCCGCCGGGCCGGGGTGGTGGTGGCCCACTGCGCCGGGTCCAACATCAACCTGTGCAGCGGCGTCTCCCCGGTGCGGGAGATGCTGCAGCAGGGCATCTGGGTGACTCTTGGCTCCGACATCGCCGGCGGGGCGCAGCTCCCCATGTACAAGGTCATCACCATGAGCATCCGGGCCTCCAAGATCAAGCGCATGGAAACCGACTGGTCCGAGGACTTCCTGACCGTGCCGGAGGGGTACTATCTGGGCACCACCGCCGGGCACCGGTATTTCGGCGGAGGAGACGGCTTCGCCGTGGGCCAGCCCCTCCACGCCATCGTGGTGGACGACGGGGACTTCCCGGAGCCGGTGCGCCCCCTGACGGTCCGGGAGCGCTTCGAACGGTCCCTCTATATGCTCCACCGCCACAACATCACCGCCGTCTGGTCCCATGGCCGCCAGGTGAAGTGAATATCTGCCGCCGCTCCCGCATCGGAGCGGCGGCTCAGCTTGTCAAAAAAGGGCGTGGCCCTTTTTTGACAAAAGGCTTGCAGTCTGCCGCGCGCATAATTTGTTCGCTGAA
>OMGI01000064.1_pt1 | contig 78653 bp, 49 predicted proteins | sample 1645801 | NCBI WGS metagenome assembly OMGI01 (sample SAMN05578584, study PRJEB25193) | human gut metagenome | biome: Human Microbiome; feature: human-associated habitat; material: feces | host: Homo sapiens | place: USA:Birmingham
AGCGAAATTCCTTGTCGGGTAAGTTCCGACCTGCACGAATGGTGTAACGATCTGGGCACTGTCTCGACCATGAGCTCGGTGAAATTGTAGTTCCGGTGAAGATGCCGGGTACCCGCGACGGGACGGAAAGACCCCGTGAACCTTTACTGCAGCTTCGCGTTGTTCCCGGGCACGGGACGTGTAGGATAGGTCGGAGGCAATGAAGCGGTTTCGCCAGGAATCGTGGAGCCATCGTTGAAATACGACCCTTCTCTTGTCTGGGATCTAACCCGTTTAACGGGGACACCGCGTGGTGGGTAGTTTGACTGGGGTGGTCGCCTCCAAAAGCGTAACGGAGGCTTCCAAAGGTACCCTCGGGTTGGTTGGTAATCAACCGTAGAGTGCAATGGCACAAGGGTGCTTGACCGGGAGACCAACGAGTCGATCGGGTGCGAAAGCAGGGCATAGTGATCCGGTGATCCCGCGTGGAAGGGTCATCGCTCAAAGGATAAAAGGTACTCCGGGGATAACAGGCTGATCGCCCCCAAGAGCTCATATCGACGGGGCGGTTTGGCACCTCGATGTCGGCTCGTCACATCCTGGGGCTGGAGAAGGTCCCAAGGGTTCGGCTGTTCGCCGATTAAAGTGGCACGCGAGCTGGGTTCAGAACGTCGTGAGACAGTTCGGTCCCTATCTGTTGCGGGCGTAAGAGATTTGAAGGGAGCTGTCCTTAGTACGAGAGGACCGGGATGGACGTACCTCTGGTGCACCAGTTGTCCTGCCAAGGGCATAGCTGGGTAGCTATGTACGGACGAGATAAACGCTGAAAGCATCTAAGCGTGAAACTCCCCCTAAGATGAGATCTCTCATCCTTTATGGAGTAAGGGCCCAGAAAGACGATCTGGTTGATAGGCCGGAGGTGGAAGTGCAGTAATGTATGGAGCTGACCGGTACTAATAGCCCGAGGGCTTGACCTACGATTATGCAGGCAATCCAAGCCTTACTCACAGTCGCAGTTATGTTGTTCGGTTTTGAGGGTGCAGCGCGATATGCACCATTAGCTCAGTTGGTAGAGCACCTGACTCTTAATCAGGGTGTCCAGGGTTCGAGTCCCTGATGGTGTACCAGGATTTCAGGCAGCGAAAGCTGATTGAGATATAGAGACGGAACATGGCCCGTTGGTCAAGTGGTTAAGACAGAGGCCTCTCACGCCTTTAACATCGGTTCGAATCCGGTACGGGTCACCATTTTTCTCTTGACAGAGAGCGGAAAAGTGAATATAATGGTTGTTACTGCGAAAGCAGCTGCAATATAGTTGGTGCTTATTAGGGCGAGGGTCCACCCGTTCCCATCCCGAACACGGAAGTTAAGCTCGCTTCTGCCCACGATACTTGGCTGGAGACGGCCCGGAAAAATAGGTAGCGCCAACACAAGCGGACATCTTCGGATGTCCGCTTTTTTTCGCGCGTTTATGTAATTTTTTTGCCGGATTTCATAATTTGTTCAAAGTTTTTTCACCATTCCCGAGAACGGGCGTGTATAATAGATAACTATGAAAAGTGTGCCTATCAGAGCTCTATCAAAACCGGGCATACTGCATCATGAGCGAATACAAATTACCAGACCGCTCAAATAGCGCGGAAAAGGTTGATTTTCTGGGCTGAACCTGCTATAATAAACGAACTTGTCAAAGGATAACCGGAAAAGGATTTTTGTTATGCTGAGAAGATTCAAATCGTCTGTTACCTTTTTAATGAAGCTGTTGGCCTTTCTGCTGTGTGCCGCCTGCTTTTTCGGCCTGTTCGGACTGGAATATTTCTTCCTTCTGCGCCCCAGCCGCACCCTGGGCGTCACGGCGGTGGCCTTCGTGGTGGTCTACGTCCTGATGACCAAGGTCTACGGCGGCTTCGACATCGGAAAGCGCAAAAGCAAGCCCATCGTGTTCTCCATGGCCCTGACGCTGCTGCTGACGGACCTGGTGACGCACTTCCTGCTGTGCATCATGAATACCACCGTCATCCACGGGGGACGCTTTGTATATGAGTGCCCGCTGCTGCTGCTGGCGGTCTATATGCTGCAGGTGGCCCTGGTGATCATCATGGCCTACGGCGGCAACGACCTGTACTTCAAGGTCAACAAGCCCCAGCGCTGCCTGATGGTGGCTCGCCGGGGCGAGTGCATCGAGGACCTGATCAAAAAAGTGGGCCGCTACAAAAAGCAGTACAACATCCAGCAGGTGGCCTGGCTGGACCAGCCGGACCTGCTGACCTGCGTGGACCACGCCGATGCCGTGTTCCTGTATGAGCTCTCCGTCCGGGAGCGCACCGACCTGGTGGAATACTGCTACCAGACCCGCAAGGACCTGTACTACAGCCTGGAGATGTCCGACGTGGTGGCCATGGCCGGGGAGCGGGTCATGTTCGACGACAAGACCATGATGTACTGCCCGGTCCGTGAACTGCGGTTCGAGGAGCGCATCGTCAAGCGTCTGGGGGATATCCTGGTGTCCGTGGTGGGCCTGGTGCTGACCTCCCCCATCCTGCTGGCAACGGCCCTGGCCATCCGCCTGGAGGACGGCGGCCCGGTGTTCTACCGCCAGAAGCGCGCCACCTACGGCGGCCGGGTGTTCGAGGTGTACAAATTCCGCTCCATGCGGGCCCAGGACGGCAGCATCCACGTCTCCGCCAAGAAGGATGACGACCGCATCACCAAGGTGGGCCACATCATCCGCAAATTCCGCATCGACGAGCTGCCCCAGCTGATCAACGTCCTGAAAAGCGACATGAGCATCGTGGGCCCCCGGCCCGAGATGCTGGAAAACGTGGAAAAATATACCGACGACCTGCCGGAGTTCCGCTATCGCCTGCGGGCGAAGGCGGGGCTCACCGGCCTTGCCCAGATTTACGGCAAATACAACACCTCTCCTCGGGATAAGCTCATCATGGACCTGGCCTATATCCAGCAGTACAGCGTCTGGCTGGACCTGAAGCTGATCCTGCGGACGGCTCTGGTATTGCTGACGCCGGAGGAGAGCACCGAGGCCTTCGAGGACAAGAAAACGGAGGAAAAAGCGTAATGCATACCACAAAGCGCGCCGTGCTGCTCAGCTGCTCCGACCACTATAACTACCGCCTCTACGTCATCGACGGCTATCTCAGGTCCCTGGGCTACGAGACGGTGTACTACACCAGCGACTTTGACCACACCTCCAAAAAGGGGTTCCGCTGCACGGTCCCCGGCTGCCGCCAGATCCATGTGCGGCCCTATCAGAAAAACCTGTCCCTGTCCCGGATTTTGTCCCATCGGGACTTTGCCCGCCTGGTGTTCCAGGAGCTGGAGCAGGACCCCCCGGATGTGGTGGTGGCCCAGCTGCCCCCCAACTACCTGGCCCATTATGCCGCCCGCTTCAAGGCCCGGTACCCGGAAACCAGGCTGATCTTCGAGATTTTCGACATGTGGCCGGAGACCTTCCCCTCCGGCTCCATGAAGCGCCTGCTGGCCCTGCCCTTTTCCGTGTGGGCCGGTCTGCGGGATAAGAACCTCTCCGCCGCGGACCGGGTGATCCCCGAGTGCAGGCTGTTCTGCCGCAAGCTGGGTCTGCCGGAGGAAAACGCCATCTACCTGGCCTCCCGCCGCGACCCGGACCAGACGCCGGAGGCCCATCTGCGCTCCGACGGGCTGGACCTGTGCTACCTGGGGGCCATCAACAACGTGGTGAACGTCGACGCCATCGCCGATCTGACGGCCCAATTGGCCCGGCTGAAGCCCGTCACCGTCCATGTCATCGGCGACGGCGAGAAGTGCCCTCAGCTGCTCCAGGCCCTGCGTGACGCCGGGGCGGAGGTGGACTGGCTGGGCGTGGTGTTTGACGAGAGCCGGAAGCACGAGGTCATGAGCCGCTGCCACTTCGGCTTCAACCTGATGAAGCCCGACGTGTGCGTGGGCCTGACCATGAAGTCCGTGGACTATTTCCGCCACGACCTGCCCATTCTCAACAACATTCCCGCCGACACCGCCGAGCTGGTGGACCGGGAACAGGTGGGTCTCAACGTGGGGGAGGACACGGCGGCCCGGGTGGCCGCCATGACGGTGGAGGACTGCCTGCGCATGCGTAAGAACGTCCGCCGGGTCTTTGACGAGAATTTTGACCTGCCGGTGGTGCAGGCCCGATATGCCGCCCTGCTGCAGGGCATTGTGTGAGGATACGACCGTGGAAAAACAGATATTGATCCTGCTGGCTGCCTACAAGGGCGGCCGGTTTATCCGGCCCATGGTGGACTCCATCCTGGCGCAGGACGTGGGGGGTTGGAGGCTGATCCTGTCGGACGACGGGGAGGATACCGCCCCCATTTTGCAGGAATACGCCGATAAATATCCGGATAAAATAACGCATTATCGTTCCGGCCGCCGGTTCGGCAGCGCCCAGAAGCACTTCATGCACCTGCTGGAGCAGTTCGGGGGCCAGGCCGACTACATCATGTTCAGCGACCAGGACGACGTGTGGCACCCGGACAAGGTGCGCCTGACCCTCCGGCTGATGGAGCAGGCGGAGACGGACCCGGCCCTGCCGGTGCTGGTCCACACGGACCTGCGGGTGGTGGACGGCCAGCTGCATGAGATGGACCCCTCCTTCCAGCACTATTCCGGCCTGGACGGCCATCGTCTGGCGCTGGAGCAGCTGCTGGTGCAGAACGTGGTCACCGGCTGCACCATGATGATCAACCGCTCCCTGGCCCGGCTTGCCTGCCGCCCGGTGGGGGAGGGGGATATGCTGATGCACGACTGGTGGCTGGCGCTGATCGCCGCCGCCATGGGCCGGGCCGTGTTCCTGGACCGCGCCACCATTGACTACCGCCAGCACGGCGGCAACGTGGTGGGGGCCAAGGATCCCCGCTCGGCGGGTTATGTGCTGCAGAAGCTCAAGGGCGGCGCGGTGCGCCGTTCCCTGGTGGATACGGCCCGACAGGCCGGGGCCTTCCTCTCCTGCTATCGCCAGGAGCTGACCCCGGACCAGCAGGCCCTGCTGGCGGACTATGCCGCCGCCCCCGAAAAGGGAAAACTGGCCCGGCTGACTCTTTACCGGCGGCGGGGCCTGTGGAAGTACGGCCTGAACCGCCGTATCGGACAAATTCTTTGGTGGTGAATCTTTTGCAAAATCGAATCCTTAACATAACGGAGGAGTTCCGGCGGGGTACCTTTACCCAGCGGTGCAGCCAGCTCTCCTTCGGAATCTTGTGCCTGTTCCTGCTGGAGTGCAGCATCACCGGCGGCGGCCGGTACTGGGAAGTGGGCCCCGTCAGCATCCGCATTCTGCTGGGGGGCCTGGCCGCTGTTCTGGCCCTGCCGGAGCTTTTCCGGCATCTGGGCGCATACCTGAAAAAGCCCGCCGTCTGGCTGACCCTGGCCTTCGTGGCCTGGCTGGCCTTCTGCGCCTGGCGGGGCGTCCGGGCGGAAAACCGCATGGACGTGCTGCTGACGGACATCAAGGGCTTCATGTGGCTGTTCCTGGTGCCTGTGCTGGTGGCCGTGGTCCGGTCCCGTGACCGGCTGCGGACTCTGCTGAGCTGGGTGCTGGCGGGGGCGCTGATCCAGGCGGCCCTGATCTTGGCGGTGAACGCCGCCGTGGTGCTGATGGACGACCCTGCCCCTCTGTGCCGGTGGCTGAACGAGCACACCGTAGGCATCGTGGACGTGGTGTCGGCGCGGCTGGTCCGTGTGTTCTTCAAAAGCAGCCCCTATATGATCGTGGGCTGTGTGGTGGCCCTGTTCCGTCAGGCCCGGGCCCCCAAGCTCCGCTGGCGCTATGTGCTGGCGGTGGCCCTGCTGTTCAACGCCCTGCTTTTAAGCTATACCCGCTCCCTGTACGGAGCTTTGGGGCTGACGGCCCTGATCAGCATCATCGCGGTGCTGGTGCTGTGCCCGGAGGGCCGCAAGCGGACGCTGGCGTTTCTGCTGGCTGCCGTGGTGTGCTTCGGCGTGCTGGTCACGGTGCAGGAGTTTGCCCTGGAGGGCAGCTATCTGAGCTTTGCCGTGTCCCGCACCATCGGCAAGGAGGTTCCCACCTCCTGGGCCTCCCAGCTGCGGTCCCAGCTTCGGGGCGAGGACCCCGGCGATTCCCCCGACGACGGCGAGATGGACAGCCAGCGCTCCTATATCGAGGTCACCGAGAAGTCCGACCAGCTGCGGCAGGAGACCAAGGACAGCCTGAATGTCTACATTCAGCGCAGTCCCATCATCGGCTGCGGCCTGGGCGCGTCGGCGGCCAACCGCGACAAGGGCGTGGACGAGTATTTCTATCTGGACATGCTGGCCCGGACGGGTGTCGTGGGTCTGCTGCTGTACATGCTGCCCTTTGGCTATGTGGTGGCCTGGTGCCTGCGGCGGCGGGAGCTGCTGCGGGAGTGCCCGGAGGGGGCGGCCGTGGTCTGCGGCCTGTGCACCTTCTGGATCGTCACCTGGTTCAACCCCTGGATGAACGCTGTGCTGGGCATCGCCTGGTACGCCGTCACCCTGTCGGTGCCCACGGCTTTAGAGGAGCACAGCATCTGAATCCCACGCAACAGGAGATGTTTTTCCCATGGCGAATGAATCAAGCGGAAAAAAAGCCCTGAAGGCCGGACTTGGCTACACGGTGGGCAATATGCTGGTGAAGGGCCTGTCCTTCCTGGCCATCCCCCTGTTTGCCCGGCTGATGACGGTGGAGGACTTCGGCATTTACAGCACCTTCAGCTCCTATGTGATGATCATGACGGTGCTGGCGGGCTTCACCCTCCACACCAGCGTCCGCAACGCGAAGCTGGATTATGTGGACCTCACCGGCTCCTACTGCTCCTCCGTGATCCTGCTGGTCATCGGCAATTCCCTGCTGCTGCTGGCATTGAGTCTGGTGTTTGCCGCGCCGCTGGCCCGGTCCCTGAGCCTGGAGCAGCCGTATCTTCCGGCGCTGATCGTGCTGGAGAGCTTCGGCATGGCCATGCTGACCTTCTACAACTCCGTCCTTTCGGTGGACTATAAGTATAAGGAGTACCTGGTGCTGAGCCTGGTGTATGCCGTGGCCGGCATCGGCGGCTCCGTGCTGCTGATCCTGACCCTCTGCCGGGGCCAGGGATACCTGGGCCGCATCCTGGGCACCCTGATCCCTGCGGTGCTGGTGGGCATCTATGTGGTGTTCCGCCTGTGGCGGAAGGACCGCCCCCGCATCAGCCGGGAATACTGGCGCTACGGCATGGCCATCAGCCTGCCCACGGTGCCCCACGGCCTGAGCCAGCTGCTGCTGAACCAGTTTGACCGCATCATGATCAAGTCCATCATCGGCAGCACCGAGGCCGGGCTTTACAGCTTTGCCTATAACGTGGGCATGATCTTCCAGGTCATCACCAACTCCATGGACACCGCCTGGGCACCCTGGTTCTTTGAAAAGATGAAGGCCCGGGAGTACCCGGTCATTCGCCGGGCGGCTTCGGCGTATGTGGTGTTTGTGTCCATCGGGGCCATGGCCCTGGCACTGATCTCTCCGGAGGTCATCCTCATTGCCGGCGGCTCCAAATACAGCGACAGCCGCTACGTGACCATGCCCATCGTGCTGTCCATGTACTACGCGTTTTTGTATACCCTGCCCTCCTCGGTGGAGTATTACTATAAGAAAACCAAGCTCATCGCCCTGGGCACCATGCTGGCGGCGGGCATGAACATCCTGCTCAACGCCGTGTTCATTCCGGCCTTCGGCTATGTGGCGGCGGCCTATACCACCGTGGCCTGCTACCTGCTGTATTACCTGCTGCATGTGGCCCTGTCCTGGTGGGTCCACAAGGGCATGGTGTATGATATCCTCCAGCAGTTCCTCTGGCTGGGGATCGTGTCGGTGGTGTCGCTGGTGACGGTGGCCCTGACGGACCTGTTCTGGATCCGGATGGGACTGCTGGCGGCCCTTCTGGGCGTATGCCTGCTGTGGGCTCTCCGCCACCGGGACCAGGTGGCCCGGATCCTTGCGGTGTTCCGCCGGAAATCGGCCTGAAATCGGGACAAAACCCCGGGTTTTGCGGGACATCCCGCCCTGTCCCGGGACGGAAATATAAGAGAAGTTACGAAATAACGGATAGGAGTGAGATAAGTGGAGGAACTGACGCTTCGGCAAATGCAGGAGGGAGCTCTGAACATTCTCAAGAAATTGGACGGCATCTGCCGGGAGCAGGGGCTGCGGTACTTCCTGTTTTATGGGACCCTCATCGGGGCCATCCGCCACAAGGGCTTCATCCCCTGGGATGACGACCTGGACGTGGCCATGCCCCGGCCGGACTTTGACAAGCTGGTGGAATATTGCCGCCGGCACCGGGAGGAGCTTCAGCCCATGCAGCTGATGACCGTGGACGACAACCCCCGGTATGTGTACTCCATCGCCCGCTTCAGCGACACCCGCTACCGGGTGAAGTACCAGGGCATCCGGGATTACGGCCTGGGCCTGTTTGTGGATATCTATCCCCTGGACGGCTGCGGAAACACCGAGGAGGAGGCCAGGGCCTGGGTGCAGCAGCCCATGCGGGATGTGAAGTTCATCAACTGCTGCGCCGCCGACCGGTTCACGCCCAGCCGCCGGGGCTGGCTCCACACCCCCGCCAAGCTGGCGGGCTTTGCCTGGGCCCGGCTCCACGGAAGCGCCCATTACATCCACCGCATCGAGGCCTGGGCCCGGCAGAAGGACTATGAGAAGTGCCGCTATGTGGGCTGCACCGTTTGGGATACCAACTGGAACATCGTGTTCCCGCGGGAGGACCTGGAAAAAACGCTGTATGTTCCCTTTGAGGACGCAGAGTTCCCCATTCCCGCCGGATATGACCGGATGCTGCGCCATACCTATGGCGATTACATGACGCCCCCGCCGCCGGAACAGCGGATCGGGCAGCATTTTTACACCGTATGGCCCAAGGAGCAAGGGGCCGCGGAGGAACATAAGGAAGGAGCCATTTCATGAAAGGTATCGTTTTGGCCGGCGGAGCCGGCACGCGCCTGTATCCCCTGACCATGGTCACCAGCAAGCAGCTGCTGCCGGTGTATGACAAGCCCATGATCTACTATCCGTTGTCTACCCTGATGCTGGCGGGGATCCGGGATATCCTCATCATCTCCACCCCCACGGACCTGCCCAATTTTGAGCGCCTGCTGGGGGATGGCAGCCAGTTCGGCATTCATCTGAGCTACAAGGTGCAGCCCTCTCCCGACGGCCTGGCTCAGGCATTTCTGCTGGGCGAGGAGTTCATCGGCGACGACTGCTGCGCCATGGTGCTGGGCGACAACATTTTCTACGGCAGCGGCTTCCGGGCCCGCCTGAAGCAGGCGGCGGCGGATGCGCAGCAGGGCCGGGCCAGCATTTTCGGCTATTACGTCAATGACCCCGAGCGCTTCGGTATTGTGGAGTTCGACGAGAACGGCAAGGTCATCTCCGTGGAGGAGAAGCCCCAGCACCCCAAGAGCAACTACTGCATCACGGGCCTGTATTTCTACGACAACCGGGTGGTGGACATGGCCAAGCGGGTGAAGCCCAGCGCCCGGGGCGAGCTGGAGATCACCGACCTGAACCGCTTCTATCTGGAGGACGGTACCCTGAACGTGCAGCTGCTGAGCCGGGGCTATGCCTGGCTGGACACCGGCACCATGGACTCCCTGGTGGATGCGGCGGACTTTGTGCGCACCATCGAGACCCGGCAGGGCTCCCAGATCGCGGCCCTGGAGGAGATCGCCTTCAACGAGGGCTGGATCGACAAGGAGACCCTGCTCCAGTCCGCCCAGCGCTATGGCAAGTCCCCCTACGGCCAGCACCTGATGCATGTGGCTGAGGGCAAAATTCGATATTGATAGGTGATTTGCATGAAAATTCTGGACACAAAAATTCCCGAGGTAAAGGTCATCGAGCCGGACGTGTTCGGCGATCACCGGGGCTGGTTCATGGAAACCTGGTCCCTGCCCAAGTATGAAGCCCTGCACTTCAACAGCATACAGGACAACGAGAGCTTCACCGCTAAGAAGGGGACCCTGCGAGGCATCCACTTCCAGCAGGACCCCATGGCCCAGGCCAAGATCGTCCGGGTGGTGCGGGGCGCCGTGATGGACGTTGCGGTGGACCTGCGGAAGGGGTCCCCCACCTATCTGCAGTGGGTATCCGTGGAGCTCAGCGCCGAGAATAAGCGCCAGTTCTACATTCCCCGGGGCTTCGGCCACGGGTTCGTGACCCTGACAGATGACGTGGACTTCTGCTATAAGGCGGACAACCTGTACGACCACCCCAGCGACCGGTCCATCCGCTTCGACGACCCCGCCATCGGCGTGGACTGGGGCGTGACGGACCCCATTCTGTCCGACAAGGACAAGAACGCCCCCCTGCTGGCGGACAGCGACTGCAACTTCGTGTACGGAAAGGACGAGTGAGCCAATGACCATTATCGTTACCGGCGGCGCCGGCTTTATCGGCAGCAACTTTGTGTTCCATATGCTCAAGGAGCACCCCGACTACCGCATCGTGTGCCTGGACAAGCTGACCTACGCGGGGAACCTGTCCACCCTGGCTCCTGTGATGGACAACCCCCACTTCCGCTTTGTGAAGGCGGATATCTGCGACCGGGAGGCCGTTTACAAGCTGTTTGAGGAGGAGCACCCCGACATGGTGGTGAACTTCGCCGCCGAGAGCCATGTGGACCGCTCCATCGAGGATCCCGGTGTGTTTTTGCAGACCAACATCATCGGCACCGCCACCATGATGGACGCCTGCCGCAAGTACGGCATCCAGCGCTATCACCAGGTGTCCACCGACGAGGTGTACGGCGACCTGCCCCTGGACCGGCCGGACCTGTTCTTCACCGAGGAGACCCCCATCCACACCTCCAGCCCCTACTCCAGCTCCAAGGCGTCCGCCGACCTGCTGGTGCAGGCGTATCACCGGACCTATGGCCTGCCTGTTACCATCAGCCGCTGCTCCAATAACTACGGGCCCTATCACTTCCCGGAGAAGCTGATTCCCCTGATGATCGCCAACGCCCTGAACGACAAGCCCCTGCCGGTGTACGGCGAGGGCCTGAACGTCCGCGACTGGCTGTATGTGGAGGATCACTGCCGGGCCATCGACCTGATCATCCATAAGGGCCGGGTAGGCGAGGTGTACAACGTGGGCGGCCACAACGAGATGCGCAACATCGACATTGTGAAGCTGATCTGCAAGGAGCTGGGCAAGCCCGAGAGCCTCATCGTCCATGTGGCGGATCGGAAGGGCCACGATATGCGCTATGCCATCGACCCCACCAAGATCCACAACGAGCTGGGCTGGCTGCCGGAGACCAAGTTCGCCGACGGCATCAAAAAGACCATCGACTGGTATCTGAATCACCGGGAGTGGTGGGAGACCATCATCTCCGGCGAGTATCAGGACTATTACGAGAAAATGTACGGCAATCGCTGAGCCATGGAGCAGCAGGCAGTAGAAGTCCGGATGGGGCAGACGCACCTGGGCTTTGTGGACGCGGCAAAGGGCCTGGGCATGCTGGCCATCATCTGGGGCCACATGGACTACCTGTGGAGCACCAGCTCCGTATGGTTTTCCTCCTTCAAGATCGCTGTGTTCTATGTGGTGGTGGGCCTGCTGAAGGCATACCGCTATGGGGAGCGGGGCCAGAGGGATTCCTGTGCGCAGGTGATGAAAAAACGCTGGTATTCCCTGGTGATCCCCTATGGCGTGTTTTCGGCTCTGGCGATTCTGGCGCACTTGGCTTTTCTCACCATACACGGCGGCAGCAGACTGGCGGCCCTGAAGGGGGACGTGATCCTGACGGTGACGCTGCGGGGTGTTGCCACCCTGTGGTTTCTGCCTACGCTGCTGATCGCCGAGCTGCTGTTTGCGGCGGTGCGGCCGGAGGGCTGGTCTGCCGCCAAGCGCATACTGGTGTGTGTCCTGGCGCCGGCTATCCTGTGCGTCATCGGCTATTTCTATCAGGGAATGGATATTCCCGGGGCGGATCGCCTGTGGGTGCAGGTGGTGCGCAACCTGTTTATTGTTCTGGCCAAGAGCGTCAGCGGCTTTTGGTTCATGCTGTGCGGGTATCTGCTTTACCGGCGGGGGAAGCCGCAGCGGCTGGGAAGGCTGCCGGTGCTGGCGGTCCTGCTGGCGGTGAATCTGGGCCTGTCGCTGCTGAGTCCGGACCTGGATTTCAACTCCTTTAAGCTGGGGGCCTTTGCTCCGGTGTTCTATCTCAACGGTGTGTTGGGTTCCGTGGCCGTTCTGGAACTGCTGCGCTGGCTGGAGGCCCGCATATCCTTGAGGCCCCTGATCTGGTGCGGCAGGCACTCCATGTTCCTGATGGCCACGCATCTGCCCTGGCAGATCGCGCCGGAGCTGGTGATGCTGGGCAAGCGTTTTTACCTGGCACAGACGCCGACGGCGCCGTATTTCCTGATGATGCTGGCGGAGTTCGCGGTGCTGATGCTTATTGAGGCTGCACTGGTCTGGTGCAAAGAGAAGGTCAAAGCCGCCATGACCGGGCGCTGGGGAAAAGAGCGGCCCATCTGCAAGGCGGTCAAGTATCTGTAACGAGGAGGTTACAAGCAATGAAGGTATTGGTAACGGGCGTGGGCGGTCAGCTGGGCCACGACGTGATGAACGAGCTGGCCCGCCGGGGCCATCAGGGCGTGGGCAGCGACATTGCCCCGGTATACAGCGGCATTGCAGACGGCTCTGCCGTGACGAAGATGCCCTATGTGCCCATGGATATCACCAATGACGCCCAGGTGCGGCAGGTGATGGACGATGTGCGGCCCGACGCCGTGATCCACTGCGCCGCCTGGACGGCGGTGGACCTGGCCGAGGACACCGACAAGCAGCCCAAGGTCCGGGCCATCAACGTGGACGGCACCGCTCATCTGGCGGCGGCGTGCAAGGCCCAGGACTGCAAGATGATGTACATTTCCACGGACTATGTGTTCAATGGGCAGGGCCAGACGCCCTGGCAGCCGGACTGCAAGGACTATCAGCCCCTGAATTTCTACGGCGAGACCAAGCTGGGCGGCGAGCTGGCCGTCAGCTCCCGGCTGGAGAAGTATTTCATCGTGCGGATCGCCTGGGTGTTCGGCCTGAACGGCAAGAACTTCATCAAGACCATGCTCCAGCTGGGCAAGACCCACGACAAGCTGCGGGTGGTGTGCGACCAGATCGGCACGCCCACCTATACCCTGGACCTGGCGCGGCTGCTGGTGGACATGATCGAGTCCGACAAGTACGGGTATTACCACGCCACCAACGAGGGCGGGTATATCTCCTGGTACGACTTCGCCTGCGAGATCTTCCGCCAGGCGGGGCTGCCGGTGCAGGTGGACGCCGTGACCACGGCGGAATACGGCGCGTCCAAGGCGGCCCGGCCCTTCAACAGCCGCCTGGACAAGAGCAAGCTGGCGGAGAACGGCTTCACGCCGCTGCCGGAGTGGAAGGACGCCCTGAGCCGGTATCTCCGGGAGCTGGGCGACAATCAGTAAGCGAAAAAATACCGGCTGCGCAGCAGCCGGTGTTTTTTTGTCCTTTTCAGAGGAAGAAAAATGCGCTATACTGTCAGATGAGAGTTTTTCGGGACAGCGGAGGTGGTATCCTGCTGTCGGAAAGGAGGCGCGGCAAATGCTTCATATATGGGTGGGCCGGGCCGGGTCCGGGAAATCCCGGCGAGTGCTGGAGGCCATGGAAAAGAACCGCCGTCTGCGGCGGCAGGTGCTGCTGGTGCCGGAGCATATCTCCCACGAGGCGGAGGTGGACCTGTGCCGGGCCCTGGGACCCACGGCGTCCCGGGACGCGGAGGTGCTGAGCTTCCGCAGCCTGTCGTCCCGGGTGCTGGCGGAAACCGGCGGCCTGGCGGAGTTTACCCTGGACAACGGGGGGAAGCTGCTGACCATGCGGCGGGTGCTGCAGGAGCTTGCCCCGGAGCTGCGGGTATTCGGACGGCCCAGCCAGCGGGCGTCGTTCCTGCGGCAGCTGACGGACCTGACGGAGGAGTTCTACGCCTACGAGATCGGCCCCCAGGCCCTGTACCGGCAGGTGGAGGACCTGGACGGGGCCATGGGCGGCAAGCTGCGGGACATCGCTCTGATATACGCCGCCTATGACGCCCGGCTGCGCAGCGGCGATTTCGACGCCCGCTCCCGGCTCCAGAAGCTCCGGGAGCATCTGGAGGGAAGCGGCTATCTCCGGGGCTGCGACGTGTATCTGGACGGTTTTTCATACTTCAACCGCCAGGAGGAGAGCATTCTGGAGCTGGTGCTGCGGCAGGCCGAAGGCGTCACGGTGACGCTGCTGGGAGACCGGAGCAGCGACCGGCTGTTCCAGAACGCCCTGCGCCAGCGGATGCGCCTGGAGCGCATGGCCCGCCGGGCGGGGCAGGAGATGGACGTGCTGTGGTGCGAAAGCCGGGGGCAGGGCCCCCTGGGACACCTGGAAGCCCACTTTTTCGGCCAGGAGGTCCCCTACGACGGGGAACCGGAGGGCCTGGAGCTGTACCAGGCGGCCACGGCCTTTACCGAGGTGGAATGGGTGTCCCAGCAGCTGCGGCAGCTGGCGGCGGAGGGCTATCGCTGGCGGGACATGGGTGTGTGCGCCCGGAATATGGAGGTCTACGGCCCGCTGCTGGAGAGTGTGTTCCGCCGGGACGGCATCCCGGCCTATATCAGCCGCCGCAGCGACCTGCTGGAAAAGCCCCCCATCACCATGCTGCTGGGGGCACTGGACGCCGTCACCGGCGGCTTCGACCGGGAGGACGTGTTCCGCTGCCTGAAAACCGGCCTGGGCGGCATCACCCCGGACGAGTGCGACATTCTGGAAAATTACGTCATCCTGTGGGACATCCGGGGCAGTTCCATGTGGCTACGGGAGGGGGACTGGACGGCAAGCCCCGACGGATACGGCCGGGAGCCGACGGAGCGCAGCGCCGCCCGGCTGGAGCGGGTCAACGGCATCCGGCGGCGGGTGCGCCTGCTGCTGGAGCCTCTGTACCGGGGGATGCGCACCGCCGGGGCGGCCCGGCAGAAGGCGGAGTGCCTGTATGGGTTTTTGCAGGAGGCCGGTGTGCCGCAGACCCTGGAGGACACGGCGAAAAAGCTCCTGGAGGAGGACCGGCCCCAGCTGGCGGAGGAATATGTCCAGCTGTGGGCGATCTTCTGCGGGGTGCTGGACCAGTTTGCGGAAATCCTGGGGGATACGGAGCTGTCCGGCGAGGAATTCGCCCGGCTCCTGCGGCTGGTGCTGACCCAGTACAGCGTGGGCACCATCCCGGCCACCCTGGACCAGGTGAAGGTCAGCGAGATCACCCGCAACGACCGGCACCGGGTGAAGTGCCTGTTCCTGCTGGGAGCCAACGACCATGTGCTGCCCATGCCCCCCAGCGGCCACGGCCTGCTGGACCCGGAGGACCGGGCCGCCCTGCAGCAGAGGGAAATTTTGCTGTCGGACGCCAGCTTCGACCCGCTGGACAACGAATTGCAGAATATTTACGCCTGCCTGGCCCAGCCCACGGATCGGCTCACCGTCAGCTGGCCGGTGGGGGACGTCAACGGCAGCCAGCTGCGCCCCTCCTTTGTGGTGCAGCGGATGGAAAAGCTGTTTCCCCGGCTGCGGGTGACCCGGGAGGACGGCAGCTACCGCCGCAGGCTCCCCGCCACGGCCCTGGAGCTGGCGGGAGAGGACCCCGCCCTGCGGCAGTATTTCCGCCGGCGGGGGGACTATGACCGGGTGCTGGACGCCATGGACCGGGGACGGGCCCTGGGCCGGGGACGGCTGTCCGGCCCGGCGGTGGAGGCCCTGTATGGCCGCTCCCTGCATATGTCCGCCTCCCGGATGGACCAGGTAAAGCGGTGCCATTTCGGGTACTTCATGCAGTACGGCCTGCGGGCAAAGGACCGCCGCCCGGCGGGGTTCGAGGCCCCGGAGATCGGCACGTTTATCCACTATCTGCTGGAAAACGTGGCCCGGGAGGTAAAGACCCGGGGCGGCTGGGCCGCGGTGCAGCAGCCGGAGCTGCGGCAGCTGGTCCGGGAATATACGGACCGCTACGCCCGGGAGGAGATCGACGGGTATCAGGAGAAAAGCGCCCGGTTCCGGTATCTGTTTTCCCGGCTGCGGACGGCGGCCTATGCCATTGTGGAGGACATGGCCGGGGAGCTGGCCCAGTCGGACTTTTCCCCGGTGGCCTTTGAGCTGGGCTTCGGCGGAAAGGACGGGCAGCTGCCTGCCGTGACCATCACCGAGGGGGATCAGCGCCTGTCCGTCAGCGGCAAGGTGGACCGGGTAGACGGCTGGCTCCACGACGGCAGACTGTATCTGCGGGTGGTGGACTACAAAACCGGAAAAAAGTCCTTCGACCTGTCGGACCTGCGGTACGGCCTGGGGATCCAGATGCTGCTGTACCTGTTCACCCTGGAGCAGGAGGGCCGCGGCTATTTCGGCTATCCCATCGTCCCGGCGGGGGTGCTGTACCACCCGACCCGGGAGGTGATCCTGAAAGCGGACCGGGGCATCCAGCCGGAGAAGCTGCAGCTGGCCCTGCAGAGCGCCCTGCGCCGCAGCGGCATGGTGCTCTCCGACCCCCAGGTGCTGCGGGCCATGGAGCACAGCGCCCTGGAATCGCCCCATTACCTGCCCATCAAGGTGAAAAAGGACGGCTCCATCGCCGACGGCGTCGCCTCGGCGGAGCAGCTGGGCAAGCTGGGCCGCTATGTGGACCGCCTGCTGCACCAGATCGCCCGGGAGATCGGCTCCGGCAGCATCGACGCCGACCCGGTGGCCCACGGCCCCCAGGACCGGGCCTGCCAGCACTGCGACTTTGCCGCCGCCTGCGGGTTCCAGGAGGGCCGGGGCGGTGACCGGGTGCGGTACATCAGAAGCGTGGACCCGGGAGAATTCTGGAAATTTGTGGAGGAGGAAAGCCGAGAGGAGGAATCGCCATGCCGCTGACGCCGCAGCAGGAAACGGCCGTATATAACCGGGGCGGGAGCCTGCTGGTGTCCGCCGCCGCAGGCTCCGGCAAAACCAAGGTCCTGGTGGAGCGCCTGTTTTCCTATATGGAGCAGGAGGGCTGCCAGGTGGACGACTTCCTGATCATCACCTATACCAAGGCCGCCGCGGCGGAACTGCGGGGCAAGATCGCCCAGGAGCTGACCCGCCGGGTGGCGGAGCGCCCCGGGGACGGCCACCTGCGGCGGCAGATGCTGCGGGTGTATCAGGCGGACATCAAAACGGTGGACGCCTTCTGCGCCGGGCTTCTGCGGGAGAACGTCCACCTGCTGCCGCCGGTGGAGGAGCACAGCCTGACCCCGGATTTCCGGGTGCTGGACGAGCAGGAGGCCGCCCTGCTGCGCCAGCGGGTGCTGGGCCGGGTGCTGGAGGATTTTTACGCCGGCATCGAGGAGGACGAAAACGCCCGCCTGCTGGCGGAGACCCTGGGAGTCGGCCGGGACGACCGGGCCCTGGAGGCCCTGGTGCTGGACCTGCACCAGAAGACCCAGAGCCACCCCCACCCCCTGCGGTGGCTGGAGGAGCTGAAGCGGGACTGGGCCAGAACGCCGGAGCACCTGCCGGACACCGGCTGCGGCCGGTATCTCATGGAGGACGCCCTGCGGAAGGCGGACTTCTGGTCCCGGCGGCTGACCCAGGCCGTGGAGGACATGGCGGACTACCCTGCCGTGTACAAAGCCTACGGCGACCGGTTCCTGGAGGCAGCCCAGGCCCTGGAACACCTGCGGGACAAGGCGGAACAGGGCTGGGACAGCCTGGGACAGGCGGTCCCCGTATTCCGCCGGATGGGAGCCGTCCGGGGCGATGAAAACGCCGCCTGCCGGGACCGGTCCAAGGCGGTGCTGGAGCAGTGCAAAAAGGCATTGAAGGACATCCAGGCCACCTTTTCCGTGCCGGAGGAGGAGCTGCTGGAGGACCTGCGCCAGATGGCCCCGGCCATGCTGGCCCTGCTGAGCCTGACGGCCCGGTTCACCCTGCGCTATCAGGCGGAGAAGGTCCGGCGGAACGTGATGGACTTTTCCGACCAGGAGCACTATGCCATCGACCTGCTGACCGACGGCCAGGGCCAGCCCACGGACCTGGCCCGGCAGGTGGCCTCCCGCTACCGGGAGGTGATGGTGGACGAATATCAGGACAGCAACCAGGTGCAGAACTGCATTTTCCGGGCGCTGTCCGACCGGGAGCGGCGGCTGTTCGCCGTGGGCGACGTGAAGCAGAGCATCTATCGCTTCCGGCTGGCGGACCCCACCATCTTTCTGGAAAAATACCTGTCCTATGTCCCGGCGGCGGAAGCGGAGGAGGGCCAGCCCCGGAAGGTGCTGCTGAGCCGGAATTTCCGCTCCCGCCGGGAGGTGCTGGACGGCACCAACTTCGTGTTCCGGTCTGTTATGTCCCGGGAAATGGGAGAAATGGACTACGGCGACGACGAGCAGCTGTACTTCGGCGCGGAGGCGGCGTACCCGCCCCGGCCGGGCATGGAGCCGGAGCTGCACTTCATCAGCGTGGAAAACACCCAGGAGGAGAGCTTCGACCGGACGGAGATGGAGGCCCGGTTCACGGCCCGCCGCATCCGGCAGCTGCTGGATGAGAAATTCCAGGTGCAGGGGGAGGACGGCCGGCCCCGGCCGGTGGAGCCGGAGGACATCGTCATTCTCATGCGCTCCCCCCGGGCCAGGCTGGCGGCCTATACGGCGGCCCTGCGCCGGGAGAATATCCCCTGCACCAGCGGGGAAAGCGAGGCTTTTTTCAGCACCCCGGAGGCGGCGGTGATGGTGTCGTTTTTGCAGATCATCGACAACCCTCGGCAGGATGTGCCGCTGATCGCCGTGCTGCGGTCGCCGCTGTTCGGCTTTTCGGCGGACCGCCTGGCCCTGATCCGGGCGCTGCAGCCGGAGGGGGATTATTACGATGCCCTGTGCCTGGACGACGGCGCAGACACGGCGGACTTCCGGCGGCTGCTGGAGGAGCTGCGGCTGGCGGCCCGGGACATGACGGCGGACCGCCTGCTGTGGAAGCTCTATACGGAGTGCCACGCCCTGGCGGTGTTCGGGGCCATGGAGGGCGGAGCCGCCCGGAAGGAGAACCTCATTGCCCTGTATACCTACGCCGGTCAGCAGGCGGCGGCTGGCCGGGGCGGCCTGTTCGACTTCGTGACCCAGCTCCACGACCTGCTGGAGGAGGGGCGGCAGCCCCCCATCACCACCCGGACCGCCGGCAGCGGGGTGCAGATCATGAGCGTGCACCGGTCCAAGGGACTGGAGTTCCCGGTGGTGATCCTGACGGACCTGCACAAGACCTTCAACGCCGACGACTTCCGCCGTCCTGTGCTGGTGCACCCCCGGCTGGGCCTGGGCACCGAGCGGGTGGACCGGGAAAAGCGCATCCGGTACGACACCGTCACCAAAACCGCCGTGGCGGCGGCCCTGACCCGGGAGAGCAAGTCCGAGGAAATGCGGATCCTGTATGTGGCCCTGACCCGGGCCAAGGAGAAGCTCATCTGCGTGCAGTGCATGGCCCACGGCCGCAAGCGGCTGGCGGACCTTTCGGTGCTGGCGGATATGCCCACGCCGCCGGAGGCGGTGGCCGGGGCCAAATGCCCCGGAGACTGGCTGCTGCTGCCGCTGCTGTGCGCCCCGGAGGGGGAGCCTCTGCGCCGATGGGCGGAGGCAGAGCCCCAGACCCGGGTGGGCCTGGGCGGCGGCTGGCAGGTGCAGGTGTGGGAAAATCCCACGGCCGCGGCGGCCCGGGAACGGGAGGACGCACCGCAGGAGGTCCCGCCGGAGAGCGCCGTGGAGGTCCAGGAGCTGGACTATCCCCATCAGGCGGCCTGCCGCATCCCCACCAAGGTCACGGCCACCCAGCTGAAGGGCCGGGAGCTGGACGAGGAGATCGCCCAGGGCACGGTCCGGCGGGTGCGGCAGGTGCAGGTGGACACCCCCCGGTTCCTGCTGGGGGAGCGGCCCCTGTCCGCCGCCCAGCGGGGCACGGCCATGCACCTGCTGATGCAGTACCTGGACCTGAACGGCCCGGACCCGGAGGAGCAGGCGGCGTCCCTGACGGCGCGGCATCTGCTGACCCCGGAGCAGGCGGCGTCCCTGGACCTGGAGCAGGTGCGGCGGTTCCTGGCCTCGCCTCTGGCCCAGCGCATCCGCCGGGCGGAGCAGGTGTACCGGGAGTACCGCTTTTCCCTGCTGCTGCCGGCGGCGCTGTATGACCCGGCGGCGGAGCCGGAGGACGAGCTGATGCTCCAGGGCGTGGTGGACTGCGCTTTCCGGACGGAGGAGGGCCTGGTCATCGTGGACTTCAAAACCGACCGCATCAGGCCGGAGGAGGCCCCCGCCCGGGCGGAGCTGTACCGCCCCCAGCTGACGGCGTACAGCCAGGCCCTGAGCCGGGTGCTGGAAACGCCGGTGGCGGAAATGGTGCTGTACTTCTTCGCCCCCGGCTGTCAGGTGACGCTGTAATGGCTTCGCCTCCGCTATTTCCGCCGGTGTGTTCGTGGTGGGCCTGATCCTGGAGCTGTGCCTGCCCAAGGACCCCAAGCGCTACGAGACCCGGTAAAAATTGGAAATTTCTTCCGCCTTTGCGCCGCAGACAGCCGTCTGCGGCGCTTTTTTCGCGTCCGGCGGAAAAGCATCCTTTATTTAGCGGACATGAAACGCCGTCCGGCGGCGCAAAGTAACTCTGTCGCCGGCGACAAAATTCAAAAACAGGGGTGATCGCATGTATGAAACGCAAAAAAAGCGACGCATACGCAGGCCGGCCGCATGGCTGCTGGCCGTGCTGCTCACCGGGGTCCTGTGCTGCCAGGCGGTATGGGCCGATCAGCGCACCTTGATCCCTGTGGGGAAGGCGGTGGGCATCAAGCTCTTTGCCGACGGCGTGCTGGTGGTGTCCACCTCGGAAACGGACCCCTGCCCGGCCCGGGACTGCGGCATCCGGGAGGGGGACCTGATCGTCAGCTGCAACGGCGAAAAGGTCACCTCCACGGAGGACCTGCAGGCCCTGCTGCAGGCCACCGGGGGACAGCCCGCCGCCATCGGCCTGCGGCGTGAGGGCAAGACTCTGGACGTCACCGCCGTGCCGGTGCAGGGGGAGGACGGCTCCTGGCGGCTGGGCGCCTGGACCCGGGACAGCATGGCCGGCGTGGGGACCCTGACCTTCTATGACCCGGACACCGGGGCCTACGGCGCTCTGGGCCACGGCATCACCGACACGGACACGGCCCAGCTGATGCCGCTGTCCAGCGGCTCCATTATGGAGACCTCCGTGAAGGCCGTGAAAAAGGGCGAAAAGGGTGAGCCGGGCCAGCTGAAGGGGGACTTCACGGCCCAGCACGACGTGGGCACCGTGTCCGCCAACACCACCGGCGGCATTTTCGGCACCGTGGCGGAGGGGGACTTCGTCTCCGGCACGGCCCTGCCGGTGGCCCAGCGCAGCCAGGTGACCACCGGCCCCGCCACCATCCTCTCCACCGTCTCCGGGGATGATACCCGGGCCTATCAGGTGGAGATCGTGCGGCTGTGCCCCATGAACCGGGACGGCCGGGACCTGCTGCTGAAGGTCACGGACCCCCAGCTGCTGGAGACCACCGGCGGCATCGTCCAGGGGATGAGCGGCAGTCCCATCATCCAGAACGGGCGCTTTGTGGGGGCTGTGACCCATGTGCTGGTGAATGACCCCTCCCAGGGCTACGGCATCCTGCTGGAGCATATGCTGGAAGCCGCGGGATAACAGAACCGGCCAATTTGATGGCGTTAAAACGCGTATTGCGATTATAGAAAAGAACATGCGTGCCGGGATATCCGAAGAAATGCCTGCATTTCCTCCGGGTATCCCGGTTTTTTCGGGGGAAAAACCATATTTTCTTATACAAATTTTGAGTGATGTCCAAATAGCTGCGGCGGCCTGTGGAACGCATGGTCGACTGTCTGGAAATTCACAATATGAATAATGGAATGCATGAGAGGAAAACATAACAGCACATTGCACAAAAATATACAAATATTTTTCTACTGCACCGCATATGCCTGTACAGATTGACAAAGCTGTACAGCCGTTTTAATCTAAAATCAACGATCCGACAGACGGCCCGGCGGCCCCGTCGGACGACCCAAGGACCACCATGGAAAAGAAAGAGAAGAAAAGGAGAAAACTATGCAGCACAAAAGATCCCGTCTTTCGACGAAGATCCTGGCGTTTGTCCTGATCCTCGCTCTCGTATTCCCTGCATCTGCGTTCGCAAGCGTCGCAGACGTGGCGAAGGACACTCGTGCCCCCGGTAAGTCCCTGGCAAATACCTATCCCGCATACACCGACATCGACTGGCAGATCTCCCTGGCGGAGGACGCCACCGCCACCGTCACCCTGCCCACCAACCTGACGGAGAATGAGCTGGCCGCCGCCATGGACGCGGGCCTGTCCCTGTCTCTGGACCGCGACACCCAGCGCGGCTATCTGAACCCCGAGAAGTTCCCCAACCCCTATCAGGGCGGCCCTCTGGACAGCTGGAAGACCCAGAGAGACACCCAGATGTTCCAGGTGGATGACTACGGCTTTGCGTTCGACGACGACGGCAAGGTCTCTCTGGTCCTGTACCTGAACATCTCCTGCTACTTTGCCAACCGCTCCGGCAGCGTGGATTACAGCGCCCCCCACAGCAACGGCGGCGCATACCTGGACCTGTGCGGCTATTACACCCTGCGTGTGACCGCCGACGGTAAGGACATCGCCTCCTGCCACGCCAAGGTCGTTCCTTACGACAGCTTCCGCACCGTGTACGAGCTGTATGACGATCTGGAAGCCCTGGCCGCCACGGATACCGACCTGTATGTGGCCAAGGAGTCCATGGGCCAGACCACCACCGACGGCTATAATATGCCCTACCTGATCATCGCCGACTCCAAGGAGTCCGTTGACAAGTGGCTGGCCTACACCGACCTGGTGGAGTCCGATCCCGACCTGGCGCTGACCAAGCTGGCCAACGGCGACTTCGACGACCTGCGGGTGCCTATGTTCGCCTCCAACGTCCACTCCAACGAGAATGCCGCCGTCAACGGCATCCTGGAGTTCGCCCACCTGCTGCTGGAGAACGAGACCATCAACGTCAACACCCTGGAGGGCTTCACCGACGCCGGTAAGGAGCTTCTGGCCCAGGAAATGGCCAAGCAGAACGTGGCCGTTCCCGAGCAGATCAAGGATTTTGCCTCCTACATCGGCTTCATCCGCGGTGAAAACGGCTACAAGGCCAACGGCAGCCTGTACTCCGGTCAGCTGGACCTGGCCGCCTATTATAACGTGCAGGAGAACCGGGTCAACGTCAAGGAGCTGCTGGGCGACGTGTTTATGGTCATCGTCCCCGAGCAGAACATCGAGGGCTATGAGCACATGACCCGCACCACCGGTCAGGGCTATGACCCCAACCGTGACGAGGCCAACCAGACCCTGTTTGAGGATGCCAACGCCATGGCCCTGGTGAATAAGTTCAACCCCATGGTGTTCACCGAGATCCACGGCCGCGTGGAGGCCATGCTCATCGAGCCCTGCACGCCTCCCCACGAGCCCAACTATGAGTACGACCTGATTGCCAAGCAGTTCATCCAGCTGGGCGAGGCCGTGGGTATGGGCGCCATCGCCAACAACCCCGAGCACAACAGCTTCGAGATGCCCTACCGCGATTACCTGCGTGTGGACAACGATTCTCCCTCCGGCGTGGCCTGGACTGAGCCCTGGGATGATATGACCACCGCCTACGGTTCCCAGTTCCCCGTCCTGATCGGCACCGCCGGCATCACCTGGGAGCTGCCTGTGTACAGTGACGTCGCCTCCGAGCTGGTGGTGCCTTACGGCCTGATGACCCAGGCCATGTACATCCAGGCCAACAAGATCACCATGCTGGAGAACCAGGCCAAGCTGTTCTCCCGCGGCGTGAACAACAACAATTCCAACGAGCTGGTGGCTCCCTGGTACGTGGACCAGTATGACCGGCCTGGCACCCAGACTGAGCTGATGCGCCCCGTGTACGATGGCGAGGGCCAGAACGGCAACTTCTATCCCGAGTGCTATATCATCCCCATGGACAGCGCCAACCAGAAGAATCTGTATGACGCCGCCGCCGAGATGAAGTACCTGACCCGCAACGATGTGAAGGTCAACGTGGCCAGCAAGGAATTCACCTATGACGGCGTGACCTATCCCGCCGGTACCATGGTGGTGTCCATGTATCAGGCCAAGCGCTCCCTGGCCAACAGCCAGCTGTTCGACGGCACCTTCATCAACGTCTGGCAGGGCCTGTACTCCGAGAGCTTCGCCCAGCGCAGCAACGCCCGGGGCTATGACCGCGTCATCGTGGCGGAGCCCGCTGCCTACAAGACCATCATGGCCGCCTGCCCCGAGACCATCAACTATACCCAGGCGCTGACCTATCTGGCCGCCTTCGCCACCCAGTTTGAGGGCGTGGAGAATGCCGACGTCATCATCGACAACGTGTCCAACGACTCCGCCGCTGCCGTCAACGTGCTGCTGCGGGCCGGCAAGACCGTGGCCATGATCACCGAGGGCAGCGAGAAGGGCAACTTCATCTGCTCCTATGAGGACTTCATGACCGTGGCCAAGGACTATGTCCTCACCGCCACCGGCGAGTACGGCGCCGGCATCAAGGCCGCCGTCATCCTCAATCCCCAGGTGTACCTGCCCGGCAAGCCCGCCGACAACACCTCCGGCTACGTGGAGACCACCCTGCGCTCCGGCTCCTATAACTATCGCTTCGACTGGCTGGCTCTGACCGCCATGGGCTTCACCATGACCGATGACCTGACCAAGGCCAACGTCATCGTGGGCTCCCGCGCCCTCAGCGACGATGCCCTGGCCGCCGTGAAGGCCGGTACGCCTTACATGGGCTACAGCAACGATGCCATCACCGGCAGATCTGCCTTCATGCAGGAGCTGGGCGTGGAGATCTCCTCCTGCGACAAGGGTACCGACTTCCTGGGCCGGGTGGTATATCCCAACAACACCCTGGTCAACGCCACCTATATCAACGAGGGTGACGACGTGATGTACGAGTACGGCACCAACTGGTTCACCAAGATCCCCGAGGGCGCTACCGTTCTGGTGCAGAACGCCGGCAAGGCCCCGCTGCAGGGCTGCATCTGCCTGACGGACGATGAGCTGACCGAGCAGTTCAACCAGTACAACAACGGCGTGGTGGGCTTCAAGTATCAGAACGGCGACCTGGACATGGCCCTGTTTGCCAACGTCCTGAACCACAAGATTCACCAGACCGACGAGTACACCTTCATCAGCAACTTCATCTTCTCCCGCAGCCTGACCACCACCGCCTATGAGGGTGTGGCCCAGCCCGAGAATCCCGATCCCGTGAACCCCGGCAAGCCCGAGGAGCCGGGCAAGCCCGACGCCCCCAAGACCGGCGACTCCTCCAACATCATCCTCTGGGTGCTGGCCGCTTCCTTCAGCTGCGTGATGATCCCCGCCGCTGTGACCCTGAAGCGCAAGGCCCGTTGACCCACCTATAAGGAAGGGACCGCAGCCCTGCCCAACCGGCTGTGACAACCTTCCTTATACGCCAGCTGCATAAGCAAAGGCCCCGGACTTTCGTCCGGGGCCTTTGCCGTGACTGTCAAAAAAGCAAAGCTCTTTTTATCAGTGATTCTTCTGATAGATGTCCCACAGGCCCTCCATCAGCAGATATTTGTCATAGAGCACCTTGTTGCGGCAGTAGCGCACGATTACCGGGGCGTTGCTGCCGGTGGCCACGATGGTGGGGGTTTCCCCCTGGGGCAGAACCTCCCGGATGCGGTCGATGACGCCGTCCAGCATCCCAGCGGTGCCGTAGACAATGCCGGAGCGCATGCAGTCCTCGGTGTTTTTGCCGATGAGGCTCTTGGGGTGCTGCAGGGAGATGTCCGGCAGCTGGGCGGTGTGGTCCGACAGGGCGTCCAGACTCAGCCGCACCCCGGGGAACATCAGGCCGCCCTCATAGCTGCGCCTGCTGGAGATATAGGAGATGGTGGTGGCGGTGCCCATGTCGATCATGATGATGGGGGTGGGGTACTTGTCCAGGGCGGCCACGGCGCCTGCCACCAGGTCCGCCCCCAACTGGTTGTGGATCTCCATGCGGATGTTAAGCCCGGTTTTGACCCCGGGGCCCACGATCATGGGGGGCTTTCCCAGCAGGCGGGTCAGGGCCTTGGCCATCATGAAGTTGATGGGCGGCACCACGCTGGAGAAAATGGCGCCGCTGACGTCACGCAGGTCGTATTGATACAGGGAGAAGATGTTCATCAGGTCGATGCTGATCTGATCTGCCGTTTTCCGGCTGTCGGTGTCGATGGAGGACAGAAATTTCAGGTCCCGTTTCTGGTCGAACAGCCCCACGGAGATGTTGGAATTGCCGATATCAATGGCCAAAAGCATAGCGGAAGCCCCCTTTCCATTCCTGTCTATTCTACCACGCATGGCCCGCTTTGGCAACCGGGAACGCAAAAAACGCCCGGGTCAGTCCTCCACCAGGCCTATGAGCAGGCTGCCATCCCGAACAGACACCGTAATGGGCTGTCCCACAAAGTGGTTGCTGACACCCAGAGGAAACTCCGCCGTCAGCACCGCGTGGTGCAGGGGATACTGGCCTCCCTGGATGCTGACGTCCCTGGCGTCGGCCCCCAGGCAGAACACCGACAGGATGCCCCGGTCCCGGGCGGGAAAGGTGATGGTGCCGCCGCATACGGCGGTGTACCGCTCCCCCTGGCCATACAGCCAGCCCTGAGCCCCCCGCCGGGCCAGGTACAGCAGGGCCTGGAAATTGGCGATGGTGTGGTCCGTCCGGCGGCCGCCCATGCCGCCGTAGATGTGGAACTCCGTTTCCCCGCGCTCCAGGCCGGTCTTCACCGCCAGCATGGTGTCGGTGTCGTCCTTCTCCACCGGCACCCGGAGGATGTTGGGGAAGTCGGGCTGGGTGCTGAGGGAGTCGAAATCCCCCAGCAGCAGGTCCGGGGTGATGCCGGTCTTGCGGCAGGCCAGCCAGCCGCCATCGGCGGCGATGATGAAGTCGTCGGCCCGGGGACAGCGGTCCAGGCCGTAAAAGCTGCCTGCACCGAAAATATAGCATGCCATAGTGTTTCCTCAGTCGTGATGATGGTGGGGCGCTTCGGCGGCGGTGTTTTCCTTGCCGGTAAGCTCCCGGGGGGTGATCCGGATCACCTTTGTGGCGGGGCCGTATTTTTCCACGGACTCCGTGAAGCGGCCCATGCCCTTGGGATCAAAGGCGGAGCACAGCAGAAGCAGGGCCCGGGTCCACTCGCCCTGGTCCGTCACCACCTCCGCCCGGCCCCGCAGAACGGCGCTGGCATAGGCCATGGTGAAGGCGTTGGGCACCGCCGTGGCGTGGGACACCGCCGACAGGCACACCTCTGCACCGTCCTTCAGAAGCTCCCACTTTTCTCCGGCTCCGGCGCAGTGGAAATAGACCACGTGGTACTCCTCGTCCACGGCCTGGTTCACCGGCACGGCATAGGGGCGGCCCTGGCTGTCCGTCAGGGACAGGGTGGCATAGGGGGCCTTTTTCAGCACCTCCCAGGCAAAGCTCCGGTCCCGTTCTCTGTCTTTTCTTCGCATGTTTCTTCCTCCTTTGCCGCCGGGCGGCTGTTTACAGTTTGCACCAAAAGGCATGGTTTGTCAACGGCGGCATACCATGGAAGCAGGAAATTTTTTCGGAAAGGAACTGCCTGCCATGACTTATCCCTATATCCTGCCGCCGCTGCCCTATGCCCCGGCGGCTCTGGAGCCAAACCTGGGGCGCTCGTCGGTGCGGCTGCACCACGACGCGTTCTTTGCCGCCTATGTGGACCGGCTCAACGGGGCGTTGGTGCCCTGGACCCAATATCAGGACTGGCCGCTGGAGCGGCTGCTGCTGCACTGGTGCCAGCTGCCCCGGACCCTGGGCCAGGCGGTGCGCCGCTATGGCGGGGGCGTGTATAACCACGGGCTGTATTTTTCCTCCCTGGCCCCGGCCCGGACCACCAAGCCCTCCGGGGAGCTGCTGGCGGAGGTGGAGCACAGCTTCGGCTCCATGGAGGGGCTGCACCGCAGCCTGAAAAACGCCGCCATGAGCGTGTTCGGCAGCGGATGGGTGTGGCTGGTGTGCTGCTCCGGGGGGCTGCAGGTCACCTGCACCGCCAACCAGGACACGCCGCTGCCCCTGTGGCCCCTGTTCAACGTGGACCTGTGGGAGCACGCGTTTATCCCGGACTATGAAAACCGGCGGGAGGACTATGTGGAGGCGGCGCTGGCCATCATCGACTGGGACGCGGCCTCCCGCCGGTTCCGGCAGCGGACAGCAGGGAAGGGGGAGTGAAGCGCAAAACGGGCGGGGCTTCGGCCCCGCCCGTTTGAGACTGTTCAAAAAGGGCGTTGCCCTTTTTGAACAAAAGGCTTGCAGTCTGCCGCGTGCATAATTTGTCCGCCATGGGCGAACAAATTCCACACTTGCAGACTGAGAAGTATTTTTTGCCAGGTACACGCCCCGGCAAAAAATGGATCACATTTGATTTGCCGTCTGCGGGCGGCAAACTCTGCGAGGCCTTTTTGACAAGCTGAGATGCAGGCACCCGTTTCACGGATGCCTGCATCGGGAGCATGATGTATCAGTCCATCGCCGGGCGCTCATCGCCCATGAAGAACACCGCCACGGTGCCGGGGCCGCTGTGGGACCCGATGATGGTGCCGATGTCGCACAGGCGGATCTTGCCCCGGAGCCTGGGAAACCGCTCCTCCAGAGCGTCGATGAGCATCTGTGCGTCCTCCGGGCACTGGGAGTGACACACGAAGCAGCGCTGGTCATAGTCCCGGCCGCCCTGGGCGTGCTCCTCCATGGCGTTTACCGTGGCCTCCACGGCCTTCTTCTTGCCCCGGACTTTGCCGTAGGCCTTGATGGCCCCCTTGTCGTCCAGCCGCATAATGGGGCAGATGTTCATGATGGTGGCCACCATGGCCGCCGCGCCGGACACCCGGCCCGTGCGCCGGAACTGGGTCATATCGGAAGAGAAGAACTGGTGGTGCACCTTGTTGCGGTTCCGCAGCACCCACTGGGCCGTCTCCTCCAGGGTGGCCCCGGCGTCCCGCATATCCGCCGCCGTATCCACCAGCAGACCGTAGCCGGAGGAGGAGCACAGGGAGTCGATGACCACGATCTTCTTGTCGGGATACTTCTCCTGTAGCAGCTTTCCGGCGGCCTGGGCGTTGTGCACCGAGCCGGACTGGCCGGAGGTGAAGGCAATGTGCAGCAGGTCGCCCTTTTGCAGCTGCTCCTCAAAGAAATCCAGACAATCGGCCACGTTGATCTGGGACGTCTGGGGAAGCTGGCCCGCCTTCAGGAACCCGTAAAACCGGGGCAGAGCCGCCGGATCCCGGCCCATATCGTCCACATACTCCCGGTCGTCTACAATGTAGTGGTAAAACAGCACCGGGATGTCCCGCTGGGCCATGTACGCATAGGGCAGGTCCACCGTGGAGCAGCAGCTCAGTACAAATTTCCGTTCCATATCCTTTCTCCCTTTCGATTGAATAGAACTTGGTATGCATATTATACCAAAATTGGATGAAAAGTCAAACCTTCCGCCCTATACATCAGGGGCGCATTGTCCAGACGGAAAAAACGGGGGCCGCGGCCCCCGTTTTTTTACTGCGCTCAGTCGTCCCGCTCCGTCTCGTGGTCCAGCACGGCTCCGGTGGCGGCGTCGATGACGTAGTCATACTCCATGCCGCCGGACTTGAACTCCACCTCATACACGGCCCGGCCGTTTTCGTTGTCCCATTCCGCCTGCAGCTCCCGGACCTGGCTCTCGGACAGGCCCGCGTGCCGCAAGGCGGCACTTTTGGCGGCCTGGGTGCCAATGTCGGAGGTACTGCCGCCGCGAAGGTTCTCCTTCTCATAGTCCAGCACGCGGCCGGTGGCGGCGTCCACGGTGACCTCATAAGCGGCGCTGTCGGTGTGGAACTCCAGCTCATACTCCAGCCGTCCGTCGTCATAGTCCCGCTCCGCCTTGGTAAAGACGGCGGAGGACAGACCCGTGTGCTTCAAAGCAGCGCTCTTGGCGGCCTCCATGCCAATGTCACCGGAGGGGTTCACGGGAGTGGAGGGCTGCACATTGGCCGGGCCGCTGAGCACCTGGCCGGTATACGCCTCCACCTTATACTCCAGCTCACCCTTGCCGGACACCTGGAACTCCACCTCATAGTGGGCGGGATTCTCGTCCAGCTCCGGGTCCACGTCCGCGTCGGTGATGTCCGCCGTGGTCAGGCCCGCATACTGGGCCGCCGCCTCCAGAGCCGCCTGCATGCCGATGGGCATCCCCGGCGCACCGGCCTCGATCAGGTCCCGCAGCTCCTCCACGGACAGCTGGGCCAGCCCCTCGAAGGTCAGGCTGCCGTTCAGGGCCATGGCCTGGCGGATCAGGGCCGCCTTGCCGGTGGAGATGTTGTTGGCCTTGGCCTGCTTTTCCAGCTCCTTGTCCTGCTGCACCGTCTGGCTCAGCACGGCGGCCCGGGAATCACCGGCCGCCAGAGCGCCGTCCACGGCGCCGGTCAGCTCCTGCTGAAGACGCTGAGCCCGGGCCTGGTCCTTATCCTCCACGGAGATGAGGATGGCGGAGGACAGACTGTCCAGATACCCGCACCGCACCAGGCTGCCCACGATGGCGTTCACCGCCACGTCCGCCTTGACGCCCTTCAGGTCCCTGCCGCCGTCCATATCCTCCAGCACGGCCTGGGCCTCCTGGTTCAGGGCCTGGCAGGATACCACCTTTTCCCGGCTGTTCACCCGCAGCTCGATGCTGGGATTCACGTCCAGGGACACCACCGAGGTCACGGCGTGGGCCTGCTGCACCAGCAGACCGCCGCCGCCCAGCAGCAGCACCGCCAGGCAGGCCGCCACCGTCTGCATCCATTTCTTCATTCGGTTATTCTTCATAGGGACTACCGTTCCTTTCCGCTCTGTACAGCGGGAGAGCACGCCGTCCACGTCGTCCGGTGCGGTCTTGTCCAGTGCGGCGGAAAGCCTGCGTTCCATCTGATCGTTGGTCATCGGGCGTCATCTCCTTCCATGTAAGCTCGCATCTTTTTCAATGCTCTGTGATATTTTGACAGGACGGTTGCCAGGGGCAGGCCCAGCGCCTGACCGATTTCCCGGTGCCTCAGGCCCGCCGTGTGCAGCAGGACGATCCGCCGCTCCTCCTCTCCCAGCACCGCCAGGGCGTCCTGCAGAAGCAGCCGCTCCTGGCTGTCCAGCCCCGGGCAGTTGTCGGGGATGGCGTGCCACTCCTGGTCCTCCATGGTCACCTGACGGCTCTCCCGCCGCAGGTGCATCAGGCACAGATTCCGGCACACTGCCAGGATCCACCCAACAGGCGAGCCTGTGGGCCGGTACTGTCCCGCCGTGTCCCAGATGTGAACGAACACATCCTGGGTCAGGTCCTGGGCGTCGTGGGCGTTGCGGAGATAGGACAGGGCCAGACCGTACACCGCCGTTCGGGTGCGGCGATATAGTTCGGCCAGATCATCTTGGCTTCCTGCGGCCACTCCCGAAAGCAGCCGCCGAAGCTCCTGGACCTCCTCCGCAGGGAGGGATGAAGTTGTGTTGTCAATCCTGTGCAGCATCTCTTTTGTCTCCTGTCATCTGGATAATGCACGGCAAGGCGGTTTTATTGCGTCCCCCGAAAAAATTTCCCCAAAATTTTTCTTTTATTTTATCATGCCGCCTCACGGATTTCCAGCTTGTCAAAAAATTCTTTTTTGACAAGCCGCGTGCGTCTCTTTCTGCTCCTTGTACAAAAGAATAAAAAGAGGTATAATAAAACGGATCAAACGAATTAGGAGGTCCCTTCCATGAAGCTCATGGTCCTGGACGGCAACAGTATATTGAACCGCGCCTATTACGGCATCCGCCCCCTGTCCACCCGGGAGGGGCTGTATACCCACGCGGTATACGGCTTCATCACCACCCTCCAGCGCCTGCTGGACGAGGAAAACCCGGAGGCCCTATGCGTCACCTTTGACCGCCGGGAGCCAACCTTCCGCCACCGGGCGGACGCGGAATACAAGGCCCAGCGCAAGCCCATGCCCCCGGAGCTGGCCATGCAGCTGCCGGTGATGAAGCAGGTGCTTTCGGCCATGTCCGTGCCCTGCTATGAGCTGGCGGGGTACGAGGCCGACGACCTCATCGGCACCATCAGCCGCAAATGCCAGGCGGCGGGGTGGGACTGCGTCATCGTCACCGGCGACAAGGACAGCCTGCAGCTGATCACCGACCGCACCAAGGTGAAGCTGGTGTCCACCCGCATGGGCCAGACCACCACCAAGGATATGACCCCGGAGACCTTCCGGGAGCAGTACGGCTTCGACCCCATCCACATGATCGACCTGAAGGCCCTGATGGGCGACACTTCGGACAACATTCCCGGCGTGCCGGGGGTAGGGGAAAAGACCGCCATGGCCCTGGTGCAGGAATACGGCACCATTGACGAGATCTATCGCCTGCTGCCGGACCTGCACGCCAAGCCCGCCGCCATCCGCAAGCTGACGGAGGGGGAGGAGTCCGCCCGCCACAGCTATTGGCTGGCCACCATCGTCACCGACGCCCCCCTGGACTTTGACCCGGCGGAAAATCTCCGCCGACCCTTCCGCCCGGAGCTGTACGACCTGTTCCTGCGGCTGGAATTTCAGAAGCTCATCGACAAATACCACCTGCGCCCCCACCAGGAGACGGCGGAGAGGCCGGAGGTTACCGCCACGGTGGTCCCCGTCCGGACGGAGGACCAGGCCCGGGACCTGCTGGCCCAGTGGCGGCAGGCGGAGTCTGTCACCGTATATGCGATGCCGGACCTGTCCGCCCTTTCCGTCCAGTGGGACGCCGGGGAGAACGCCTCCTGGGCGGCGGAGCTGTGGACCGGAGACTATCAGGGGGACTGGCAGGCCCTGCTGGCGGCGCTGTTTGCCGCCGATATCCCCAAGGTGTCCCACAACGTCAAGGACCTGATGCGCGCCCTGCTGGACGCGGGCCTTCCGGCGGAGGGCTTCGTGTTCGACACCGCCCTGGCGGCCTATCTGCTGGACGCCACCGCCGGGAAATACGACCTGCCCCGGCTGTTTGTGTCGTATTTCAACCAGGAGCTGGAAAAGCCCGTCCATCTGGAGCCGGACGCCTTCTCTCCTCTGGGGGACCGGTCCGCCGCCTGGGCGTCGCTGCCCAGCTATGGCGCGGCGATAGAGGCCCTGCATGGTGTGCTGCTGCCCCGGCTCCGGGAACAGGGCATGGAAAAGCTGTACTTCGATGTGGAGCTTCCTCTGTGCCGGGTGCTGGCGGATATGGAGCGCAGCGGCTTTTTGGTGGACGGCGGGGCCCTGGCCCGGTTCGGCCGGGAGCTGTCCGACACCATCGACCGGCTGGAGCAGCGGATTTACGCCGCCGCCGGGCAGCAGTTCAACATCAATTCCCCCAAGCAGCTGGGAAAGGTCCTGTTTGAGGACCTGGGCCTGCCCCACGGGAAAAAGACCAAAACCGGCTGGTCCACCAACGCCGACGTGCTGGAGAAGCTGAAGGACCACCCCCTGGTGGCGGACGTGCTGACCTACCGGCAGTATGCCAAGCTGAAAAGCACCTATGCCGACGGCCTGCTGAAGGTCATCGACCCGGATGGCCGCATCCGCACCAGCTTCCAGATGACGGTAACGGCCACCGGCCGCCTGTCCTCCACGGAGCCGAATCTTCAGAATATCCCCACCCGCACGGAGCTGGGCAGCAAAATGCGGGAGATGTTCGTGGCGGCCCCGGGCCATGTGCTGGTGGACGCCGACTATTCCCAGATCGAGCTGCGGCTGCTGGCCCACATCTCCGGCGACACCGCCATGCAGCAGGCCTTCCTGTCCGGGGAGGACTTCCACACCGTCACCGCCGCCCGGGTGTTCCATGTGCCCCAGGACCAGGTGACCCACCAGATGCGCTCCCGGGCCAAGGCCGTGAACTTCGGCATTGTCTATGGCATTTCCGCCTTCTCCCTGTCCCAGGACATCGGCGTCACGGTGCAGGAGGCCAAGGAGTATATGGACCGGTATTTCGCCACCTATACCGGGGTGAAGCAGTATATGACGGACGTGGTGGACAAGGCCCGGGAGCAGGGCTATGTGGAGACCCTGTGGCACCGCCGCCGGGCTTTGCCGGAGCTGAAAAGCTCCAACTTCAATATGCGGTCTTTCGGCGAGCGGGTGGCCCTGAATATGCCCATCCAGGGCACGGCGGCGGACATCATCAAGCTGGCCATGGTCCGGGTCCACAGCCGCCTGGCCCGGGAGGGCCTGGCCGCCCGGCTGATCATGCAGGTCCACGATGAGCTGATCGTGGAGTGTCCGGAGGAGGAGGCCCCCCGGGTGGAGGCCCTTTTGCAGCAGGAGATGCAGGGCGTGGCGGAGCTGTCCGTCCCCCTGCTGGCGGAGGCCCACACCGGCCGCAACTGGCTGGCCGCCAAGGGCTGATATTGCGTAACGAAACCATTAAGGAGCAAATACCATGACTGATTATTTTACCGTGCAGCTGCCGCCGGAACAGATCCGCAGCATCAGCTCCATCGGCCTGGCCCATATAGGCGACGCGGTGTATGAGCTGCTGGTGCGCACCTGGCTGTGCGCCGGGGGCAAGGCCACGGGAAAGGGCCTGCACCGGGCCGCGGTGGCCCTGGTGTGCGCCCCCCGGCAGGCGGAGCTGGCGGAGAAAATTCTCCCCCTGCTGACCCAGGAGGAGCAGGACGTGTTCCGCCGGGGCCGCAACGCCAACGTCCATTCCATCCCGGCCCATGCCAGCCGGGCCCAGTATCAGCAGGCCACGGCCCTGGAGGCCCTGCTGGGCTATCTGTATCTCCAGGGGCGGCGGGACCGGGTCAACGAGCTGTTCTGCCGGATGATGGAGGGGGAGTAATATGCCGCTGGACGCCATTTGCCTGAGCGCCGTGGTCCGGGAGACCGCCGCCCAGGTGGAAAACACCCGCATAGAGAAGATTCAGCAGCCTGCCCGGGACCAGGTGGTGCTGCTGCTGCGGGGCGGGCGGCGGCTGCTGCTGTGCGCCGGAGCCACCCAGCCCCGGCTGCACCTGACGGAGCAGCTGCGGGACAATCCCTCCCAGCCGCCCATGTTCTGTATGCTGCTGCGCAAGCACCTGGCGGGAGGGCGCATTTTGTCCGTTGTCCAGGAGCCCTTGGAGCGGGTGGTGACCCTGACCATCCAGGCCGCCGACGAGCTGGGGGAGCAGCGCCAGTGGCGTCTGATCCTGGAGGCCATGCCCCGGCACGCCAATCTCATCCTGGTGGACCACCAGGGCCGGATCACCGACTGCCTGCGGCGGGTGGACTTCGAGATGTCCCAGCAGCGGCAGGTGCTGCCAGGCCTGTTCTATCATCTGCCGCCCCGGCAGGAAAAGCGCTCGCCGCTGGAGGTGAGCCGGGAGGAGTTTTTGGAGCTGCTCTCCGCCCTGCCGGAGGATACGCCTCTGGACGGGTGGCTGCTGGACACCTTCACGGCCCTGCCGCCGCTGATGGCCCGGGAGCTGGTCTGCGCCGCATACGGTGAGACAGACACCCATTTGTCCCGGGACAGGGGCGAAAAATTGTGGGACAGCCTTGAGACATGGCGGGACAGAATCGTCGTCGGCGGCTTTGTGCCCACCCTGCTGCGCCGGGCCGGTCGGCCGGCGGATTTTACCTATTGTCCCATCACCCAATACGGCCCGGCCATGGAGCAGGAAACCTTCGATTCCTTCGGCCGGCTGCTGGACGAATTTTATGAGGGCCGGGACCAGGCGGACCGGGTCCGGCAGAAGGGCCAGGACCTGATGAAGTCCGCTACCGCCGCCCGGGACCGGGTGCGCCGGAAGCTGGCGGCCCAGGAGAAGGAGCTGGCCGCCACCCGGGACCGGGAGCGGCTGCGCATCTGCGGCGAGCTGATCACCGCCAATCTCTATCGCATGGAGCGGGGCATGAACCGCCTGACGGCAGAAAATTACTATAAGGACGGTTGCCCACCAATGGACATCCCGCTGGATGTGCGGCTGGGGCCCCAGGAAAACGCCGCCCGGTATTTCAAGCAGTATGCCAAGGCCAAGACCGCCGAGAAAATTCTGACGGAGCAGCTGGGCAAGGGCCGGGAGGAGCTGACCTATCTGGAAAGCGTGGTGCAGGAGCTGTCCCAGGCGGAGGCGGAGCAGGATTTCAACGACATCCGGGCGGAGCTGGAAAGCGGCGGTTATCTGAAAAACCGGGGGAAAAAGCAGCCGGGCTTTCAGCGGGCCTCCAGGCCCAGGCAGTTTGTGTCCTCCGCCGGGCTGCGGATCCTGGTGGGCCGCAGCAACCGGCAGAACGACCGGCTCACCGCCAAGGAGGCCGACCGGAGGGATATCTGGCTCCATACCCAGAAAATCCACGGCTCCCATGTGATCCTGTGCACCGGGGGCCGGGAGCCGGACGAGGCCAGCCTGTATGAGGCGGCGTGCCTGGCGGCGTACTATTCCCAGGGCCGGGAGGCCGGGAAGGTGCCGGTGGATTACACCCCGGTGCGGTATGTGAAAAAGCCTGCCGGGGCCAGGCCGGGCATGGTGGTGTACACCACCTATCAGACCATGCTGGCCGTTCCGGACGGCCAGCTGGTGAAGAAGCTGGCAGCGAAGTAAATACAAAATGCCCGCAGGCTTTTGCCTGCGGGCATTTGTTTGCTTATGGGGGAACCGTCCTTACCGGTTGGGCAGGGACTTCACGGTGACGGTGGTGTGGGCCACCAGCTTGTTCCCGGAATAGATGTGGATGAAGTAGGTGCCGGTGGTGTTGTGGCGGGTCAGGTCAGCCGCAGCCACCCAGGCGCCGCCGATGTTCTCACCCTTGTACCAGACCAGATCATCCTGGCCGCCGGCGCTGCTCCACACGGCGAAGCGGATATTGCTGTAGCCGGTGGCGCTGTAGAGCCGCAGCTTCATCCAGGCGAAGTCGTCGGTGACGATGGCCTGGGCGCTCTGCTGAGGCGGCATACCGTAGACATTGGCGGTGGTGTGGGCCACCAGCTTGCCGTCGGCATAGACGTGGATGAAGTAGCCGCCCAGGGTCTTGTGGTTCAACAGCTTCACACCGGCGGACCAGGTGCTGCCGGTGAGGCGGCCGTCGTACCAGACCAGGTCGTCCTGACCGTTGGCATTGCTCCACACGGCGAAGCGGACCTTGCCATACTTGGCGGTGGTGGTCAGGGCCAGCTCCATGGCGGCGTTATCGGCGGAGACGGTGGCCGTCAGGCCGGGCTTGACGCCGGGGGCGGGAGCGGGCAGGCTCTTGACCTGGGCAGTGGTGTGAGCCACCAGCTTGTTCCCGGCATACACATGGATGAAGTAGGTGCCGGTGGTGTTGTGGCGGGCCAGATCCACGTCATAGGTCCAGCTGCCGCTGCCGCCGTTCTTGGCGGTGTACCAGACCAGGTCGTCCTGGCCGCCGGCGCTGCTCCACACGGCGAAGCGGATGCCGCTGTAGCTGCGGGCGGTATCCAGCCGGATGGACATGGTGCGGCAGTTGTCGGACACCTGGGCCGTGACGGTGTCGGGAGCCGGGAGCTTCGCCACCTGGGCGGTGGTGTTGCCGATGAGCCGGTTCTGGCCGGAGTCGGAGGAGTAGGCGTGGATGAAGTAGGTGCCGGTGCTGTTGTGGTTCACCAGAGGCACGGTGTAGGTCCACTGGCCGGAGGAATTCTTCTTGGCGGTGTACCAGGTCAGGTCATCCTGGCCGTTTACGCTGCTCCACACGGCGAAGCGGACGTTGGAGTGGGCGTGGCCGTTGCCGGCGTTCATGGTCACCGTCATGGTGCGGCATTCGCTGTCCACCACGGCGGAGACGGTGTGGCGCTTGGCGGGGGTGCTGAAGGTGTGGGACGCGCCGCAGTAGCGGCAGACGTACTTCACCTGACCGGCGCTGACGCAGGTGCTGGAATCGCTGGCCACGGTGTCGGTGTGGCCCACCACGTGGGTGTTCTGGAAGGTCAGACCGTCCAGCAGCTGGCCGTGGATGCCGTGGTTATACACATGGACCAGATACCGGCCCACCACGTTGTACTTGCACATGGGGACCCGGATGGTGTAGGTGCCGTCGCCGTTGGCGGTGGCATTGTACCAGATCAGGTCGTCCTGGCCGTCCTGCTGGCTCCAGGCGGCGGCCATGATGTTGCTGTAGTTCCTGCCCTGACCGGCGGGAGGCGTGATGGTGACCACGATCTCCTTTTCGTCGGCGGACATGCGGCCCCGGATCAGCTGATACAGGCGGCCGTCGCTGCCGAATTCGTACCAGGTCTTGCCGATCAGGCGGCGGCCGGTGTACATGACGCCGAAGTCATCGCCCAGGTCGGAGGTCTCGAAGTAATAGGTGGCGTCGCCGATGTCCTTCCAGCCGGAGGCGATGCGGCCATTCTCGAAGTACAGAGTCTTGCCGTCGTCGCGCTTGACAAAGCCCGTGGGGCCGCTGACCACCACGCCGTCGTCAAAGACGAACTGCTTGCCGTACAGGGTGACCCGGCCATCGTAGGCGATGCCATTCTTGTCGAAGCAATACACCTCGGGGTCGATGATGAACCAGCCGGTGTGCCAGGCGTTGTTATAGCTGTACATCCGCAGGCCGGTGGCCTCGTCCCGGGCCCAGCCGGTGTAGCCGGAGTCCTTCAGCTCCACGGTCTGGCCGCAGAAGGAGCAGACCAGCTTGCCGTCACGGACGTACACGGTGTCGCCGGAGAAGTCGTGGCCCTTGTCGCGGCACACGGAGGCGGGCACCCGCATGGTGTAGGTATCCAGCAGGGACTGGGCGCCCTCGGCGCTGACGGAGTAGGTGCGGACGGTCATGGCGTCGGCGGTGGCCTCCACGGCCAGGTACAGGGAGTCATACTCCTGGGACACCTGGGCGAAGTGGAAGTCGGGGTTGTTGACGGCCTTGTACTCGGTGCTGCGGGACTTTTCGCCCAGGTCGCCGCAGATGTAGTACAGCACGCCCTTGCCATAGGTGGCGGGCAGGCGGCCATTCTGGGCGGTCTCGGACACGGGCTGGCCGTTCTTGAGGACCATGGTGCGGGCATAGCTGTGGTCATGGCCGGAGAACACCACGTTGATGCCGGCGGCCTCAGCGGCGGCGGGGATATAGCGGTTGAAGGCCTCGCTGCTGCCGTTGGGATTGGTGTAGTACGCGGGCTGGTGGACCGCCAGCACCTTCCAGGTGCAGTCGGACTTGGCGGCGTCCTGGATCAGCCACTGGCAGGCATCCTCCAGATTGGCGGCGAAGTTGATGACCGCCACGTACACGTCGCCGTATTCCACGGAGTAATACAGCTTGTCGGGCAGGGTCCACAGGCTGGAGGCGTTGCCGCCGGACAGGTCGCCGTAGTACTCATGGTTGCCCATGACCTGCACCACGGGGATGTCGGCGTAGTTCCGGGAGAACACGTCCAGGATCTCGCTCCACTGGCCCAGGTTGCCGCCGTTGTCCACAAAGTCGCCGGTCTGGATGCCGAAGTTCATGGACTTTCCGTTGATATTGGCGGCAATGGCGTTCATCAGCCGGATCTCCTCCTGATCGCTTTCGACATTGCCGGAGAGCTGGGTATCGCCGATGACGAAGAAGCGGGTGGTGTCCGCGCCGGGCTGGCTGGTGGTGAAGGTCATGTTTTCAGACCACTTGCTGCCGTCGCCCACCCGATAGACGTAGGTGGTGCCGGGCTTCAGGCCGGTCAGGGACACGGAGCTGACATAGGCCGCGTCGCCGGAGGTGGTGAACTCCCGGAGGGTCACCTGACCCTGGGCACTGGAGGGGAAGGTGCCCTTGAAGCTGTTCTTTTCGCTGTACTGAACCACGGCCTTGGCCTGCGCCGTCAGGGGGTTGGACACCCAGGTGATGTTCTGGCAGCTCTGGGCATTGGGGGTGGCGTTGAGCTGCACGAAGCTGGGCATACCATCGGCGCTGCCGCCGGCCCGGCGGGTGACGATGACCGTCTCAAAGGAGCGGTGATTGTCCTTCCGGGCGGTGACGCCGGTACGGGAGCCGGCGGAGAGCTTGTTGAAGTAGTCGGTGCTGACCTGGCCGGAGGCGTTGGTGGTTCCGATGCGGGTGTCGCCCACATACAGGTCCACGCCGGAGGCGGCCTTGCCGTTGATGTCTTTCACATACAGCCGGGCCGCTGCCGCGCCCTCCACCATGATGTCGGAGGTGACGGTGTAGTAGCCCTGCATGGGCAGCCGCAGGCTGCCGGTGGAGGTGGTGTAGGTGACGCCGTCACAGGTGTAGGTCACGGTGACGGAGATGGGCAGGCTGTCCAGCGCCGTGGCCCCGGCGGGCATGGGCATGGTGAAGGTGAACAGGTCCTTCCCGGCAGAGCCCGTGCGGGTCATATTCACAGTGACGGTCTTTTCGGTGGTGGTGCGGCGGGCGGCAGAGCTGGAGCCCTGGAAGCCGGAGCCGTAGGCCAGGGAGGCGCAGGTGTTGAAGGCACCCTTGCCGCCGTTTTCGTCGGTGTCGAACAGGTCCACGCTGCCGTACACGATCTGGGCGGTGACGGAGTCGATCTTACCGGCGTTGGGGGCGGTGACGGACACCACGTAGTTCTCGCCCACCAGGGCATAGGACGGGGTGTCCAGGGTCACGGTGGGGATATTGGCGGTGCCCTTCACGGTGAAGGAGCGGGTGACGCTGGCCCGGTTGCCGAAGCCGTCCATGATCTCCACCTTAATGCTGTGGCGGCCATTGGGCAGTGTCACGGTGCCGGTAACGGCCTGGTCGGTGTTGGCGAAGTTCCGGATATCCTGGCCGTCGATGGTGATGACGGTGTTCTCGGCGGACACGCCGGTGCGGTTCTCACCCTGGGGATCATAGTAGCCGGTGAAGAATTGCAGCTCATTGTCCGTCAGGACGGTGGAGCCGTCCTCGGCCAGCTCCGTCAGGTCGGAATAGCCGGTGAGGGAGGAGCTGCCGCCCCGGACGGAGGTGATGACGGGGTTCTCCAGGTCATCGGCGGTGGTACCGTATACCGCGCGGATGTTGTCCACATACAGGCTGCCGGCGGCACGGGAGCCGCAGGTGATCTTGTTGCCGTCCACGTCGCCGGTGCCGCCCTCGATGATGATGGTCCACAGCAGCACCTGACCGGCGGTGATCTTCAGGGGGTGATTCTCCACATCCTGGGCCTTGTCATACACGCTGCTGAGGTCTGCCTCCACATACTTCCAGCCGGACCAGTTGATGCCGGTGTACTGGGTGGTGGTGTCCACGGTCTGGCCGGCGGCGTTGACGGTGGTGGTCTTCAGGTGCAGCAGGCTGGTGGTGACGTACTTCTCCCCGTTCCAGTAGGACACGCTGGTGGACAGCCAGTAGTTGGGCGTGCCCTCGGGGGCGTAGACCCACATACCCAGGGCAGTGGGCTTGCCCTCGATGACCACGTCCTCGCCGCTGTAGCGCAGGTATTCGTTGGTGTTGTTGGTGCCGGAGATCTTCGTATAATCGTAATGATACTCCAGGGACTTCTGGCCGAAGCGCACGGGGCCTTCATCGGAGCCTACCCGGCGGGCATACATATCCCACGCACCCTCCTGGGCGGTGGCGATGGCACCCACATAGTATTCATAGCCCATGGAGCGGAACAGGGTGGCGGGATCCTGGGCGCAGTCCCAGCTGTAGGGTGCGCCGGCGGAGTTGCAGTCCCATTCCGCGTTGCTGCTGATAAAGTCGGGGCATGCCAGGCCGAAATCGGTAATGGGCCCGTAGGGGATGTCCAGACCGTTGGGATCCTTGCTGACCTGACCGGCCACGCCGAAGCCCGCGTCGCTGACGCCGGGCAGATTATGGGCGCTGTGACCGGAAAAGCTATTCAGGTTGCCCCACACGGCGTTGGCACCCACGTTCACGCCGGACTTGGAGCTTTCATCCTCGAAATCCAGGAGGATGGTGGGCATTTTGCCGATCTCCACGGTGACGGTGTCGGTGAGCTTCTGGCCGTTGGCCTTGGTGTAGGTGACGGTGATCTCCGCCTTGCGGGTCTGGCTGGCCTTGGCCGCCGTGTGGAGCCGGTTGTCCACGATGGTGCCGATGCCGTCGGCGGAGACGCCCTCGGTCAGGGAGCGGATGCTCCAGGTGAAGTCGCCGTCGTGATAGTGGATATCCCGCAGGCTGCTCTTGACGGTCAGGCCCAGGTCGCTGGTCTTTTCATAGTCCAGGGACAGGCTCTTGCCGGAGAAATACACCTGGTCGGGCTCGGCGATGGTGACGGAGGCGGAGCCAACGTCCTGCCCCTGATAGGTCAGGCGGACCCGGACCTCGCCCACATAGCCCTTGGCGGCGGTGAACACGCCGGTGGAGGCGTCGATCCGCCCGGCGGCGGGGGTGTCCAGCACCCAGGTCAGGCCGCTTTCCGGCAGGTCGGCCGCGCCGCCTGCGGAGTCAGCGCCCAGGGCCGTGAAGGCCACCTGGCTGCCGGGGGTATAAAGCTCGTTCTGGGGGCTGACGGAGGCGTGGTCGAAGTCGCCGTCAAAGCGGGCGGTGGACACCACCAGCAGGGCGTCGGACACGGTGCGCTCCAGGCCGTCGCTGGGGCTGTTGCGCACCAGCAGCTCGTCGGTGCCCTCATAGCGGGCGGCCACGGTGGCGGAGCCGCCGCCGTCCAGATAGATGGCGGTGACGCAGTCGGCATCCTTCAGGAAGCTGGCCACCTCATACATGCTCATGCCGATGGACATGGGCTCCTGGCGGCCGTCGGCCTCGAAGAACACCACGGAGCCGTCGGCACGGATGCCCACGCTGTTGCGGGGCATGCGGTCGCCCTGGTCCAGGCCGGGGACGATCTGGCCGTTTTCCACCAGCATATAGGGGCCGGAAACGGCCTCCACCACGTCGGAGGTGTCGCTGCCGGCGGGGCGAATCACGGCGGAGCCGTCCTTCAGAATGGCGAAGAAGGGCTCGGCGCCGGTTTTCACCAGGTTGCCCTCCATAATGAGGTAGCCGGTGGGTGCGCCGGTCTGCATATTGTAGTAGTCGGCGTTGGTGGCCAGGACCACGCGGCCCTCGGTATCCGAGGCCCGTCCGTAGGCAGCGGCCTGGGCGGTGGTCTGGGACATCTCCCATTTCAGCTTTCCGCCGTCCACCATGGCCTTGCGCTGGGCGGCGGTGCTGCCGTCATAGTAATATCCGGTGTAGCTGGCCTTCAGGGTCACGTCCTTGGACAGGTCGATCTCCGAAAGGTAGCCCACCACCTGGCTGCCGTTGACGTTGCGCATGACCACCTTTTCCAGGGTCACGCCGCTGGCCACGGCATTCTTGGTGCGGGTAATGGGGGTGAGCCCCGCGGCGTTGCCGGCCAGGGTATCCGCCTGGGGCTGCCGGGCGTCGGGTTCGGCGGTGTCGGGCTGCGTCTGCTGGACGACAGCGTCCGGCTCCGGCTCCTGGAGCCCGGCGGCCCAGGCCTGGGGCATGACCAGGCTGGCAGCCATCAGCAGCGCCAGAAGCAGTGATAGTGCTCTTTTCATCTTTTTCCTCCGTTACAGTTTGATTTCCAACACTTGATCGGGGTGATCTCTCCGGGGTGCGGTCCCTCCTTTCAGTTCACGGTGGCGGTGGTGTGGGCCACCAGGTTCTGTCTGGTATTGCCGTAGACATGGATGAAGTAAGTGCCCTTGTCCCGGTGCTGGGACAGGTTCACGGTATAGGACCAGTCGCCGTTGGACTGTCTGACCGCCTGGTACCACTGCAGGTCGTCCTGGCCGTTGGCTGCGCCCCAGGTGGGGAACCAGACCTTCGTCAGATCGCTGCGGCCCGTCAGGGTCACGGTCATATAGCGGCCGCCGTCGTGGAGGCGGGTCCATACCTGGGGGGACACCACCTGGGACACGGAGGCGGTGGTGTGGGCCACCAGGTTCTTCTTGTTGTTGCCGTAGGCGTGGAGGAAGAAGCCTCCCGCGCTCTTGTGGTTGGCCAGAGGCACCCGGCAGGTCCAGGAGCCGTCCGGCTGCTTGGTGGCCTCGTACCAGCGCAGATCGTCCTGGCCGTTCACGGAGCTCCAGGTGGGGAACCAGACCTTCGTCAGGTCGCTGCGGCCCGCCAGGGTCACGTCCAGATATCGGCCATCGGCGGACAGCACCGCCTGCATGCCGGAGCGGAACGGCTGGGGGGGCTGTTCGGGCTGGGAAGGCTGGGAAGCCTGAGGTACGGTAACGGTGGTGTGGGCCACCAGATTCTTCTTGGTATTGCCGTAAGCGTGGATGAAGTAGACGCCGGTGCCGGAGTGGTCCGACAGGGCAATGCGGCAGGTCCAGGAGCCGTCGGTCTGCCTGGCGGCCTCATGCCAGCGCAGGTCGTCCTGGCCGTTGTCCTGGCTCCAGGTGGGGAACCAGACCTGGGTCAGGTCGCCGCGGCCCGTCAGGGTCACGTCCAGATACCGCCCATCGGCGGACAGGGCGGCCTTCATCTCCGGCCCGGGGATCTTCTCCACATAGGCGGTGGTGTGGGCCACCAGGTTCTTCTTGTTGTTGCCGTAGGCGTGGATGAAATAGGTGCCGGTGGTGTTGTGGCGGGACAGGGCCACGGAATAGGTCCAGGAGCCGTCGGCCTGCTTCTTGGCCTCGTACCACTGGAGGTCATCCTGGCCGTTCTTCTCGCTCCAGGTGGGGAACCAAACCTGGGTCAGGTCGCTGCCGCCGGTGAGGGTCAGGTTCAGATACCGTCCGTCAGCGGACAGGGCCGCCTTCAGGGCGGGCTTTTCCGGCTGCACCAGGTTGTCCACCACCACGGTGCCGTGGTCCAGCAGACCCTGGGGCAGGCCGTTCTGATTGTAGACATGGACCATATAGGTGCCGGTTTCCTGGTGGTTGATCAGGGGCACCTCGGCCACCCAGCGGCCATTCTGCTGCTTGGCCTGATACCAGTGCAGATCGTTCTGGCCGTCCTGCTGGCCCCAGACGGCGAAGCGCAGGGAGGTCTGGCTGGGAGCGGAGTAGGTCAGGTACATCACCGTGCGGCTGGCGTTGAAGTAGTACCCCAGCTGCTGGGGACGCACGGTGGGGGTAAAGGCACCGGCCCGGCCGGTGAGCCAGGTGCGCACCCGGCTGAGGGCCTCGTCATAGGTGGGGGCGAAGGGGGTGCCGCCAGGCTTGGGATTGGCTGTGCCTAAGGTGCTCCAGCGCAGGTAATTCAGGTCGGCGGAGACGCCGATCTCGTCCCGCAGACCGTCCACCTGACCGGCCATGCCGGTGAGCACCGGCTTATACCGGGCGTACAGCTCCTGCACCCGCTGATAAAACGCCGGGATGTTCAGCATCTTCTTCATCAGCACAGAGGTGCTGCTGGCGTTGTAGTCGGTGACCTTTTCATTCTTATTGCCCATGCAGGTGTCAAAGTCCCACAGGGGGCCCACATGGAGCACGTCGGACGCGCCGTCCTGATACCAGAAGAAGCTGGTGAAGAAGGACTCGCCGTTGAGAACGTACTCGTTCATCAGATAGTAGCGGGCCAGGGAGTCCACGTCGATCATTTCATTGAGCTGGCTCAGAGACAGATTCTCCCAGCCCTGGGAGGTCAGCGCCGTGGTCAGGCGGGTCATGGCCGTCTGGAAATTGGTCATGGCCTGCTGAATGTGTCCGTCGTCCTCCTCCACGATCTCCTTCAGGGCGAAGTAGCTGTTCAGCCGCCCCTCGAAGAAATAGTGGTCCTCGTCCGTGGCGAAGCCGTTGTCCAGCTCGAACATGGCCCCGGCGGGGTCCTGCAGGTTCAGGCGGCCCTTGCCGATCTCGGCCTTTTCGCCCAGCAGATACACGCCCAGGTACTGGCCGTCTATCCACAGGTCCACATATTGATATTCCGTCACGAAGGGGAAGTCCATCTGCTCCGCCGCGTCATACACCAGCCGGGTGCGGATCATGCTGTCGTCGGAGGCGTTGGCCAGCAGAATCCACTTCTTGGCGGCGGGCATACCCAGCACGGAGGTCTTTTTGCTGAACTTGATCTGGTAGGGCTTTTTGGCGTATTCCCGCCAGGTGGAGTTGCCCCGGCCCTTGATCTCCACGGCGCCGGTGAGGACGTCGTCCCCGTCCGTCAGCACCAGGTCGTTGCCGGGATACTTCACGTCCTTGTCCTGGTGGATCTGGTCCAGGGTGGTTCCGTTGAGGGTCAGCCGCAGGCTGGGCAGACTGCTCTGCCGCAGGCACACCGTCTCGGTTCTGCCGCCCTCCAGGGTCAGGGTCACCCGGTCACGGTCGGCAAACGCGCCGGTAAGGGTGCCATGCTCCCGGTCCAGTGTCCCGGCAGAAGCTGCCGTCACGCTGCCGCTGAAGGACAGCACCGTGTCCGCCGGGCTTTCGTCCTGGGGCAGGAACAGGTACCACACCCCGTCCTTTTCGGATTGGTACCCCTGGTTGGTCCACTGCCGGGCGTCCACGGTCCAACAGCGGAAATCGTTGTCTCCGGCGAAGGCCGTGGCTGTCAGCAGCACCGTCAGCAGGAGGGCCGCCAGCAGCGCCCACAGCCAGGCGCCGGATTTTTGGATTGCTTTCATGCATCTTTCTCCCATCTGAAAGGATAGAGCGGCTGCGGGCAATTTTACACGATAAAGCGCCGCTGTTCCGCTAATTACACTCTATTATAACAGGTACACTGCGAAATATCAACCGCTTTTTGCTGCGTGCCCGCCAAAAATCAGGTAAATTTTTGGATGAAACGTATAAAATAAGAGCTCCCGGCGCGGCCGGAAGCTCTTATTTTATGCAATTATGGGGATCCACTCAGTCCTCGCGGCTGGCCAGCACGTTCATGGAAACGGGCTCGTCGTTGGCAACGGGGGCAGACAGATTGACGCTGGAATAGCCGCCCCGCAGGTCGGAGCCATCCTCAAACGTCTTGGTGCAGCGGTCATACTCCACCTGTATCACGGAGGCGATGGTGTGGCGGCCATAGTCGTCCAGCTTGGCGTACTGGTCCAGGATCCGCTGGGTGTCCTCCGTCAGGTGGATGTTCTCCTCGCCCAGGGCGCAGATGCCCAGTGTGCGGCAAATCTGGACCACCGTGTCAAACGAAGAACCGCCGATGCCGTTGTGCAGTGCGCTGTTGATGGTGGACAGAGGAATGCCAACTGCAAAAGCAAACTGCCGGACGCTCTTGTACTGGCGGGAAATTTCGTCCCGTACGATGTTGGTAAGTTTGTCCATAATTCGACCCTCTTTACTGTAGATTCCAGAAGCAGCTTTGCTTCCGGATGAACTGATTATAACAAGCCGTACGAGAAATCGCAATAGGGAAACGTGAAAAATAATAATTTTTTTACAATCTGCCGCTATAAATAAATCCGTATGGGGGCAATTTCCTCTTTTCATTTGGGCACCTGTGTGATACACTGTACAGGATAGGGGGGAGGGCTCCTGTGAAGAAAAAGTGGTCGCCCCGGACGGCTGCGGGGCAAATCACGGTGCAGCTGGTGCGCCGGTATTATCTGCATGACGTGGGCCGGGACAGCGCGGCCCTGACCTATTACCTGCTGTTTGCGCTGTTTCCGCTGCTGGTGTTCATCAGCACCCTGCTGGGCATCCTGAAGCTGGACGTGGACAGCGTGACCCAGGTGCTGTCCCAGATCGTTCCGGCGGACGTGATGTCGGTGCTGGAGTCGTATCTTGAATATGTGTCCGCCAACGCCAGCCGCCAGCTGCTGTGGTTCAGCCTGATTTTCTCCGTCTGGTTCCCCATGCGGGCCACCAGCTGTCTGCTGCACTCCCTGCGCAAGGCCTTCGGCCTGGGTCCGCCCCGGAAAATGCTGGTCAATCAGCTGGGGATTCTGCTGTTCACCGTGTGGCTGATCCTGACCATCGGGCTGACGCTGCTGCTGGTCACGGTGGGCCGCCGGGCGCTGGAGTTTCTCTCCGGCCTCATCGAGCTGCCGGCGGGGTTCATCGACCTGTGGAGCTATCTGCGGTTTATCGTTCTGGGCGTGGTGATGTTCCTGATGCTGACGGTGCTGTATATGCTGGCACGGGGGCAGCGGCGGCCTTTGAAGGAAGTGGCCCCCGGGGTGGGCATCTCCCTGGCGGCGTGGATGGTCCTGTCCCTGGCCTTTTCGTATTATGTGGAGAATTTTGCCAATTATTCCGTGCTGTACGGCTCCATTGCCACGGTTGTGGTGGTGCTGCTGTGGCTCTATATGAGCGGCACGGTGCTGATTATGGGCGCGGAGTACAGCGCCGTGATACTGCGCCGCAGGCGCAGCCGGCTGCCGGAGAGCAGCGGAGAGGAGCAAGCATGAAGATCATCATTGTGGGCAACGGCAAGGTGGGCTATGCCATTGCCCGGCAGCTGGCGGTGGAGGATCACGACATCACCATCGTGGACGACGACGCTGCGGCCCTGCACCGGGCCGACAGCACCCTGGACGTGATGTGCGTGGAGGGCAACGGCGCCAGCATCAGCGTGCTGGACGCGGCGGGGGTCCGCGGCGCGGACCTGGTCATCGCCGTCACCAATCTGGACGAGACGAACCTGGTGTGCTGCCTGATCGCCAAAAAGCTGGGGGCGCAGCACACCATCGCCCGGGTCCGGAACCCGGAGTATCGCCGGGACGCCGGGATGCTGAAGCGGGAGATCGGCCTGGATATGCTCATCAATCCCGACCTGGGGGCGGCCCGGGAGATCGCCCGGATCCTGAGCTTCCCGGCGGCCTTCTCGGTGGAGCCCTTCGCCGGAGGGCGCATCGACATGATCGGCTTCCGGGTGACGGAGGAGGACTCCCTGGCGGGGGTGTCCCTGAACGATTTCCATCGCAACCGCCTGGCGGAGGTGCTGATCTGCGCCGCTCACCGGGGGGACGACATCATCATCCCCGACGGCTCCTTTGTGCCCCGAAGCGGGGACAAGCTGTACATGGTGGGGACCAAGGCGGAGCTGCAGAAGATGCTGCGGGGCATCGGACGCACCCTGCAGAAGGTGAAGAACGTGTCCATCCTGGGCGGCAGCCGCATCACCATGTACCTGACCTGGGAGCTGGCCCGCAGCAATACCAAGGTCCGGATCGTGGAGATGAAGCACGACAAGTGCCTGCGCCTGTCCGCCGAGCTGCCCGGGGCCATGATCATCGAGGGCGACGGCACCGATGCCGACCTGATCGAAAGCGAGAACATTTTCGAGACCGACGCCTTTGTGGCGCTGACGGACCGGGACGAGGAGAACCTGCTGATGGCGCTGACGGCCCAGCGGGCCGGGGTGCCCAAGGTGCTGACCAAGATGACCCGTCCCAACTACATGGACCTGGTGCAGGAGACGAAGCTGGGCAGCATCATCAGCCCCAAGGACCTGACCTCCAACCAGATCACCCGCTATGTCCGGGCCCTGGCCAACTCCCAGGGCAGCACCGTGGAGAGCCTTTACAAAATGCTGGACGGCTCCGTGGAGGCGTTGGAGTTCACCGCCACGGCCTCCAGCCGGTCGGTGCTGGACAAGCCCCTGAAGGATCTGACCCTGAAAAAGGGTGTGCTGCTGGCGGCCATTGCCCGGGAAAACAAGATCATCATCCCCGGCGGTCTCACCACCATCCAGGAGGGGGACCATGTGGTGGTGGTCACCAAGTCCCAGGTGTTCGACGACCTGACGGATATCCTGCTGTAAGTAAATAAAACGAGCAAGCAAAAACCTCCGGCCTGGCCGGAGGTTTTTGCTTGCCGGATAGCCGAAGCATGGTCAGGGCCGCGTCTGTCTGGCGCGCCGGAGTGCCGCCAGACGGTCCCATGCCCCCATGCCCGGGCGGTAGACCAGCTCGCCGATGGCCACGCCGAGGACCGCCGCCGTTATCAGGGGAATCGCCAGCATGGCGATGTTGGACCGGGCCAATCGTTTTTGGATGGTCATGAGAACCACTCCTCCCTTATAGTCAGGCTGATTATACCACAGAATGCGACGGCTGTGGTTAAGTAATCCTTAAACAAGGTTGCTTTTCCGCACAAAAATGGTATGATAGACATGACGCGAAAGACAACGGACCGAAGTGGAGCGTAAACTATGACGGCATTTCTGCAACAATATATTTCCCCGGCGCTGCCGGTGATCCTGTGGCTGTTCCGGGGCGTGACCGCCGGGCTGGCGGTGTGGCTGCTGGTGCGGTGCTGCAAGTCCCTGTTCCGGGGCCGGGACCGGGAGAACTGGGGCTTTGTGACCCTGTCTAACGGCGCGCGGTACGAGCTGTATCACTGGGAGAACGTCATCGGCCGGGCCCGGCGGGCGGATATCCGGGTGAATTTTCCCTCCGTGTCCCGGACACACGCCATTTTGCAGCGGGACGACGGCGGGATATGGCGGGTCGACCCCATCAACCGCAGCAGCGGGGTGCTGCTGAACGGAAAGCGGACGCTGGAGCCTGCCAATCTGAACCCCGGGGACTCCATCGCCCTGGGCGGGGTGGAGCTGTTCTTCTTCCCGTCGGAGCAGCCCCAGCACACCGGGCAGCCTAAAAAGCGGCCCAGCCCCGTGGGCAGTCTGTGGCTGCTGACGTTTATCCAGCTGCTGCTGTGGGGGCAGTTTGCCCCGGGCTTCGGGGCGGAGAACATCTATCCCGTCAGCGCGGGCTTTTTCGGCCTGTGCGGCCTGGGATGGGCGCTGTACGGCGTCAGCCGGAGGCTGCACCGGCGGCAGTTTGACCTGGAGACCCTGGCGCTGCTGCTGGCCACGGTGGGCTTTGCCATCACCGCTGCCTGGGACCCGGGCGCTCTGTACAAGCAGCTGGCGGCGGTGGCCCTGGGCATGGGCATCTACTGCGTGCTGGTGTGGCTGCTGGGGCGGCTGCAGCTGGCGGTGAAGCTGCGGTGGCCGGCGGCGGGACTGGCGGCGGCGCTGCTGGCCTTCAACGTGGTGATGGGGGAACGCATTTTCGGAGCCAAAAACTGGATCTCCGTGGGGCCCATCTCCTTCCAGCCGTCGGAGCTGGTGAAGCTGGCGTTTATCCTGGCGGGGGCCGCCACCCTGGACCGGCTCTTTGCCAAGCGGAACCTGATCTTCACGGTGCTGTTCTCCGCCTATTGCGTGGGGTGCCTGGCGCTGATGAGCGATTTCGGCACGGCGCTGGTATTCTTTGTGGCATTCCTGTGCATCGCCTTTCTGCGGACCGGCGACCTGGCCTCCATCGTGATGATGACGGCGGCGGCGGGCTTCGCCGGGGGCCTGGTGCTGCACTTCAAGCCGTATGTGGCCCAGCGGTTCACCGTGTGGCGGCACGCCTGGGAATTTACCCAGACCACCGGCTATCAGCAGAGCCGCACCATGTCCGCTGCTGCCTCCGGCGGCCTGTTCGGCACGGGGCCGGAGGACGCGTGGCTGAAATATGTGGGGGCGGCCAACACGGACCTGGTATTCGGCGTGGTGTCGGAGGAATTCGGGCTGCTGCTGGCGCTGGTATGCGTGACGGCGGTGATGGCCCTGGCGGCGTTTGCCCTGCGGGCCGGCGACAGCGCCCGCTCCAGCTTTTATGCCATCGCCGCCTGCGGAGCGGCGTCTATGCTGGTGTTCCAGACCTCTCTGAACGTGCTGGGCGCGGTGGACATCCTGCCCCTGACCGGCGTGACATTTCCCTTTGTGTCCATGGGCGGGTCCAGCATGCTGTCCTGCTGGGGGCTGCTGGCCTATCTGAAGGCCGTCGATGTGCGCCGTCCGCCGGAAAAAGAAATCTCTCCGCCGCCCAAGAGTGAAAAAACGCCGGAGCGGCAGGAGGGATTCTTCGACGGGATCCCCGGGGTCCCTGTGGATGAGATATTCGGAAAGGAGGAGCGGTCTTGAAACAGGTAAAGCTGCGGTCCATGCTGCTGGCGGCGCTGGTGGCGGTGCTGGCGGCGGGAATTTTGCTGTTCTGCGTGCGGTATGTGGTGCGGGGCGGACAGTGGGCCGCCTTCTCCGCCAATGACCATGTCTATCGGAATGGGCGGCTGGCCCTGGGTCAGGTGCTGGACCGCAACGGAGTGCTTTTGTATGACGGGGCCTCCGGCAGCTGGGCGGAGGACGGCACCATTCGCCGGGCGACGCTCCACGTGGTGGGGGACCGGGACGACAACATCTCCACCTCCGCCAAGGCGGCCCTGCGGCAGCGGCTGGTGGGCTTCGACCCCCTGACCGGCACCTCCGCCGGAGGACACAAGGTATATCTGACCATTGACGCAGAGCTGAACGCTGCGGCCCTGGAGGCCCTGAACGGCCGGAAGGGGGCCGTGGCGGTGTACAACTACCGCACCGGCGACGTGCTGTGCATGGTGTCCAGCCCCACCTTTGATCCGGCGGACCCGCCGGAGATCCGGGACGGGGACAGCCGGTATGACGGCGTGTATCTGAACCGGGTGCTGTCGTCCACGTTTGCCCCGGGCTCCGTGTTCAAGCTGGTGACCACTGCTGCGGCTTTGGAGAATCTGGACGGCGCTCTGGACCGGCACTTCACCTGCACCGGGCGTCTGGAGCTGGACGGCGGCGTTATCACCTGTCCCTATGCCCACGGGGAGATGGACCTGTACGACGCCCTGGCCCGGTCCTGCAACTGCGCCTATGCCCAGATGGCGGTGGAGCTGGGGGGCGATACCCTGGCCCAATACGCGGAAAAGGCCGGGCTGACCCAGGGCTTTTCCGTCAGCGGCATCAGCACGGCGGCCGGACAGTTTACCGTGGGTCAGGGGGCAGATCTGGGCTGGTCTGGTGTGGGCCAGTACGACGATCTGGTGAATCCCTGCGCGTTTCTGCGATTCTTGGGCTCCATCACCGGCGGCAGGTCCGCAGGACCCCGGCTGGTATATCAGGAGACCACCATGCACGGCATTCCTCTGCCCGGAGACGGCGCGCCGTCTCTGAAGGCCCCCTTTGACGCGGACACCTGCCGGGTGCTGCGGGATATGATGCGCAACAATGTGCAGCAGACCTATGGACAGAGCATGTTCGGCTCCCTGGCGGTGTGCGCCAAGTCCGGCACCGCCGAGGCTGCGCCGGGTCAGTCGCCCCATGCGTGGTTCGCGGGCTTTGTGGCGGACGAGGATCTGCCCCTGGCCTTTGTGGTGCTGGTGGAAAACGGCGGCGGCGGCGCGGACGCCGCCGGGCCCATTGCTGCCCGGCTGCTGACCATGGCCGCAGGATGAGCCAACCCCCTGGAGGACGTGTGTCCTCCAGGGGGGATTTTTATTCAGCCGGGGGATACAGGGCCGACAGCAGCCGGGTGTAGATGCCCTCCGGGTCCTTCCGGAACCGGTCCGCCAGATCCCGGGCCATGGCCTCGGTGGCGGCGGTGAGCTCCAGGTGCAGGATGCTGTCCACATCGTCCTGCAGGCGCAGCTCCACCACATAGGAGCCGTTTTCCCGGGGGATGACCCGGCTTTGCACCTGGTTTTTCCGCAGCAGGCGGCGGTTGTATTCCGCCACGTTCTTATCCGTCCGCAGGCGCACGGAGTAGGGGAGGCTGGACTCGCAGATCTCGCTGTTTTTCAGCCCCTTGGGGGTGATGGCGTAGCAGCCCTCCTCCGTCAGGCGCAGGTGCTCCGTCTGCACCAGATCGTTGAGGCACTCGGCATAGGCAAAGTAGTCGATGCCGTCGTCGCACATGGTCAGCTCCTGCATCCCCTCCGGCGGCAGAGGCTCCGACACCCGGGCGGCGATATACAGGATCAGAAACTTGATCTCCAGCTTGTCGTGAATGAATCCGGCGGCCATATGCACCCCATCCTCTCGTCTTGTTTCCTTTATTATACCGGAAATCCCCGGATTTGTACAGGCTTTTTTCCGCACCACCGCCGCCCGGCGGCCATACACTGGAGTGAAGGGCGCAGCCAGCCCCTTCATTACTTAATGGGAGGTTTATTTCATGCCTGAAAACGGAATGCCGGGCCCGGTCTGCGATCTGAGCAGCGTTCGCGAGTCCGTTTGTATCCATACACGGAAGATCTTCGACTCCTGCCGGGATAAGGACTGCGTGGAGGATCTGCGGTTCTATCCCACGGCGTCGGCCATGGAGCTGCTGTCCGGGTGCCAGATGGTCCGGGGCGGCACGGCGGAGCTGCTGTATGTGTACACCGACGTGGAGCCGGTGACCTTCAACCGGGGCTTCTACTCCATCGATATGCGGTTTTTCTATCGGGTGACGTTGCAGGTGGGCACCGGGACGCCCCGGTGCGCCGGGGCCGAGGGCCTGTGCGTGTTCGACAAGCGCTGCATCCTGTTCGGCAGCGAGGGCAGCGCCAAGATCTTCTCCTCCGACACCGTCATCGACGAGCTGGATATCCCCGGCCGGATGCGCACCAATCTGCCCACCGCCGTGGTGGAGGCCGTGGACCCCATCGTGCTGGACACCCGGGTGGACGACGGCTGCAAGCCCCGGTGCTGCGAGTGCGGCCTGACGGAGATCCCAGCCTTCATCGCCCGCAGCTTCGGCGAGGAGCTGGTGTTTGACGACGGCGGCCGCCGCCGGTTCTATGTGACCCTGGGTCAGTTCACCCTGGTGCGGCTGGAGCGGGACACCCAGCTGCTGATCCCGGTGTATGACTACTGCATCCCCCAGGCGGAGTGCAGCTGCGGCGATCAGGAGGACCCCTGCGGCCTGTTCCGCAACGTGGCCTTCCCCATCGGGGAGTTCTTCCCGCCCAGCACCCTGGAGATGCCCAAGGACTACGCCGCCACCCGCAGCTACTGCGCCTGCCACTGACCGGGAATAGCAAAGCCCCCGCCATCCGGCGGGGGCTTTTGCTTATTTTTCCTTGACCACGACGTTTTCCTCTCCCAGCCATTCCCGGCACTCCTGCAGCAGGGCCGGATGATTCAGGCAGTGGGTGCCCAGGAGCTTCCCGGTGTCCGCCAGGCGGATCTTCACCGGGGTGGAGCCCTCAAACATGGTCATCACCAGCTTGATATGCCGGAAGGCGGGGCTGTCGGCGCTGGGGAAGCGGAGATAGATGGTGCTCTCCCGCTGAGTCGGTCGGCGGGAGGGCTGCTCCATAGGGGGCAGGCCGCTTTCCAGGGGATACAGGGAGTCGCACATGATCTGGGGGGGCTTCTCGTCCCGGACGGACAGGCGTCCCTTTACCAGCACCGGGGTGTTCACCTGCATATAGCTGCCGCACTGGTCAATGACCCGGCTGAAGCACAGCAGCTCCATGGAGGCCAGCTCATCCTCGATGGTCACATAGGCCATGAGGGTGTTGTTTTTGGTGGTGCGGGTGCGGCTGGCGGTGATGACCCCTGCCACGGTGACGTTCTGGCCATCGGCAAAGCGCTTGGGGCCGTCCTGGCCCTCGAAATCGGACATGATGGCGTGGATGGGCACGGCCCCGGCCCGCTTGGCCAGAGGACGGTAGTCCTCCATAGGGTGGCCGGACAGGTACAGCCCCGTGGTGTCCTTCTCCATGCTCATCCGCTCCACGGCGGTGAACTCCGGGATATCCGGCAGGGGAACTGCGGACACGGCGGCTCCTGAGGGGGTGGACATGCCGAACAGGTCCATCTGCCCCTCCACGTTTTTCCGGCGGGAGGAGGCGATGCCGTCCAGCACCCGCTCATATACGGCCACCAGCTGGGAGCGCTTGGCCCCCAGGCTGTCGAAGGCCCCGCAGCGGATGAGGTTCTCCACCGCCCGCTTGTTCATGTCCGTGCAGTCGAACATCCGCTGGCAGAAATCCTGGAAGGAGGTGAAATCACCGTCCTGCTGCCGCTGGCGCACCACCGCCTGGATAAAGCCCCGGCCGATGTTCTTCACCGCCACCAGGCCGAAGCGGATGCCGCCCTCCTCCACGGTGAACCGGTCATAGGAGCGGTTCACGTCCGGCGGCAGCAGGGCGATGCCGCAGTCCTTGCACTCGGCGATATACTCGGCCACCTTGTCGGAGTTGTCCAGCACCGAGGTCAGCAGGGCGGCCATATACTCCCGGGTGAAGTGGCACTTGAAATAAGCCGTCTGATAGGCCACCACCGCATAGCTGACGGCGTGGGCCTTGTTGAAGGCGTAGTTGGCGAAGTCGTAAATTTCGTCGAAAATGGCCTGGGCCGTGGCCTCGGGGATGCCGCTGGCCACGCAGCCACGGATGTTCCGGGCGGGGTCGCCGTGGAGGAAGGCCTCCCGCTCCCGCTCCACGTCCTTGGCCTTTTTTTTGGACATGGCCCGGCGGACCATATCCGCCTGGCCCAGGGAGTAACCGGCCAGCTCCTGGAAGATCTTGATGACCTGCTCCTGATACACGATGCAGCCGTAGGTTCCGGAGAGGATCGGCTCCAGACTGGGGTGCTTATAGGTCACCAGCTTGGGGTCGTGCTTACAGGCCACGAACCGGGGGATGGAGTCCATGGGGCCGGGGCGGTACAGGGCGATGATGGCGGTGATGTCCTCGATGTTCTGGGGCTTCAGCCCCAGGCACACGCCGGTCATGCCGGAGGATTCCATCTGAAATACGCCGCCGGTTTTGCCCTGGGTCAGCATATCGAAGGTGGCCTTGTCGTCCATGGGAATGTCCGCCAGGCGGAAATCCGGGTGGTCCTTCTGGACCATCTTCACCGCATCGTCCAGCACCGTCAGGTTCCGCAGACCCAGAAAGTCCATTTTCAGCAGGCCCAGCTCCTCCAGCGTCACCATAGTATACTGGCACACGATGGACTCGTCGTTCCGGGCCAGGGGAACGTATTCATACACCGGCCGCTTGGTGATGACCACGCCGGCGGCGTGGGTGGAGGCATGGCGGGGCATACCCTCCAGGGCCCGGGCGGTGTCGATGAGCTTTTGGACCCGGGGGTCCTGCTGGTACAGGTCCGACAGCTGCTTGGACAGCTTCAGGGCGTCGTTCAGGGTGATGTGAGGCCCGGTAGGCACCAGCTTGGCCACGGTATCCGTTTCGGCGTAGGTCATGTTCAGCACCCGGCCCACGTCCCGGATGGCGGCCCGGGCGGCCATGGTGCCGAAGGTGACGATCTGGGCCACATGGTCGTCGCCGTATTTGCGGCGGACATAGTCCACCACCTCGCCCCGGCGGGTGTCGCCGAAATCCATGTCGATATCCGGCATGGAGACACGCTCCGGGTTCAGGAAGCGCTCAAAATAGAGGCTGTACTGCATGGGGTCGATGTCCGTGATGCGCAGGCAGTAGGACACCATGCTGCCGGCGGCGGAGCCGCGGCCCGGGCCCACAGGGATCCCCGCGCCCTTGGCATAGTTGACGAAGTCCTGGACGATGAGGAAATAGTCCGTGAAGCCCATTTTCCCGATCATGTCCAGCTCATAGTCCAGCTGCCTGTGATAGGCGGGGTTTTCGCCGTAGCGCGCCCGGAAGCCACGCTCGCACAGCTCCCGCAGATAGGTGGGGGAGTCGTACCCCTCCGGCAGCTGGAACTCCGGCAGGTGATACTTGCCGAAGGTGAAGTCAAACTGGCAGCGGTCAGCAATGCGCTGGGTGTTCTCCACGGCCTCGGGATAACCGGCAAACAGCTCCTCCATCTCCTCCGTGGAGCGGATGTAGAAATTCCGGGGCTCATAGCGCATGCGGTTTTCATCGTCAACGGTCTTGCCGGTCTGGATGCACAGCAGCACGTCGTGGCTCTCGGCGTCCTCCTTCCGGAGATAGTGGGCGTCATTGGTGCAGACCAGGGGAATGCCCGTCTCCTGGTGCAGGCGCAGCAGGCCCCGGTTCACCGTGGTCTGCTGGGGAATGCCGTGGTCCTGAAGCTCCAGATAGAAATTGCCACTGCCCAGAATGTCCTGCATGGTCAGGGCATATTCCTTGGCCCCCTCATAGTCGCCGCCGACCAGGCGGCGGGGAATTTCACCGGCCAGGCACGCCGACAGGCCGATGAGGCCCTCGGAATGCCGGCGCAGCAGGTCCAAATCAATGCGGGGCTTGATATAGAACCCGTCCACAAAGGCCTGGCTCACCAGGTACGACAGGTTCCGGTAACCGGTCTCGTTCTGACACAGCAGCACCAGGTGCCGGGACTCCGCGTCCAGCTCATAGGTTTTGTCCAGCCGGGTCCTCCGGGCCACATACACCTCGCACCCGATGACCGGGTGGATGCCCTGGGCCTTGCAGGCCCGGTAAAAGTCGATGGCGCCGTACATAACGCCGTGGTCCGTGATGGCCACCGCCGTCTGGCCCAGCTCCTTCACCAGCTTCGGCAGGTCCCGGATGCGGCAGGCGCCGTCCAGCAGACTGTATTCCGTGTGGACGTGCAGATGGGCAAAGGCCATATCACGCCTCCTCCAGCATATCGGTGAGGAGCTCCGCCGCCGTGACGATCAGGCGGCCGCAGTGGTCGCCGCCTGCCAGCTCCAGGGCCAGCTCCGACGGCTCCAGATCCTGGGCCCGCAGCAGCTCCCGGCAGTCCATCCGGTGGAACCGCTCCAGAAAACGCCGCTGGTACTCCTTCACCACGGCGGTGACGGCAGGGCGGTCGGTGGGGTCGGGGCACGCGGTCCCCAGCAGCATCACCGGTGCGGACACCGCGCCGCAGATGCTTCCGCAGCGGACGCCGCCGCCCATACCGGCTCCCAGGGCCATGGCCTGCTCCAAGGTCAGGCCCGCCCGGTCCCGAAAGGCGGCCAGCAGGCACTGGCTGCAGTTCAGGCCCTGCCGCCGGTAGTCCACAGCGGCCTGGCATCGTTGGGTTTTATTCATGGACATCGTTGGCCTCCTCCATTAGCTTGCGCATCCGGTGATTCATGCAGGACTTGCTCACCGGCGGGTCGCTGCGCTCTGCCAGCTGCTGCAGGGACATCTCCGGGTTATCCAGCCGCAGCCGGGCCGCCTGGCGCAGCTTCTCCGGCATTTGGGCCAGCCGCCCGCTGCTCTCCAGCCGCCGAATCCCGGCGATCTGCTCCAGGGCGGCGTCCACGGTTTTGTTGACGTTGGCCATGTCGCAGTTCATGGCCCGGTTGGCGCCGTTGCGGATCTCCTTGTCCACCTTGGCGGTCATGATGTCCATGGCCGCCGCCGGGGCGCCGATGGTGGTCAGCAGGTCCTCGATATGCTCGGACTGCTTGAAATAGATGACGCTGCTGCCGCTGCGGCGGACGCTGTGGGGCAGAAAGCCCATCTCCGTCAGCAGGGCCGAAACCTCCCGGCTGGCCTGGGTGTGGGAGGTGGCCAGCTCCAGGTGATAGCGCTTTTCCGGGTCCGTGACGCTGCCCCCGGCCAGAAAGGCCCCCCGCACAAAGGCGGTGCGGCAGCAGTCGTCCTCCAGCAGGCCGAAATTCACGTGCAGCACCAGGCTGGGGTCATAGCCCAGCAGGTCCACGATCCGGGCCAGCTTGTGGCGCTGGGTGATGCGGAAGATCAGCTTGTCCCGGGTGCCGTCCGGCAGACTGTCGAATTTCAGGGAAAAGGCCCGCTGGAACAGCCGGGGCAGCCGGGCGGCAAACTCGGGATTCTCCGTGATGATGCGCACCTCGGCGGCGGTGAAGGTGTTGCAGAACAGCAGCACCCCATAGGCCTCCGCCCGGGCGCAGCACTGCCGGGACACCGGCTGGCGGCACAGCTCGCTTTTGACTTTATATGCAAAGGACTGCATGGATGGTTCTCCTCTTACGTTTCTACGCGGTTGCAGGTGGTGCGGTGGGAGTCCCGGCAGACCAGGCGGATATTCCGCTGGTTGTGCAGCTGCACCAGCTCCCAGGCCAGATGGCCGGGATTGTGGCGTACCAGGCCGTTTTCCACCGTGGCCACCGGGCGGCTGATGATCTCCACCCCCAGGGCCTCCACGGCCTCCCGATCGCAGAAGATGGGCTCCGCCCCCTCCAGGGCGTAGCGCTGCACCACCGCCGGGGGAATGGGGGAGGAATTGGTCAGGCACAGGTCGAACAGGCCCGGGCAGGAGTGCTTGAACAGGGCGCGGATGTGGTCCGACACCGTGTAGCCCTCGGTTTCGCCGTCCTGGGTCATGACATTGCAGACGTAGACCTTCAGTGCCCGGGAGCGGCGGATGGCGTCCACAATACCGTCCACCAGCAGGTTGGGGATGATGCTGGTATACAGGCTTCCGGGGGCCAGAACGATGACCTCCGCCTGCTCCAGGGCCTCGATGGCCGCCGGAAGGGCGCGGGGATGCTCCGGGATCAGCCGCACCCGGCGGATGCGGCAGTCCTGCTCCTTCTTGCAGCGGAAGATATGGCTCTCGCCCACCACGCTGGCCCCGTTTTCAAAGGTGGCCTCCAGCTGCACGTCCGCCGTGGTCACCGGCAGCACCCGGCCGGTGATGGCCAGCACCTGGCTCATACTCTCCACGGCCCGGTCAAAGCTGGGCATGATGCCGTTCAGGGCCGCCAGAAACAGGTTGCCGAAGCTCTGCCCGGCCAGGGTCCCCTCCGGGAAGCGATAGTGCATCAGCTGGGCCATCAGAGGCTCGGCGTTGGCCAGCGCCTCCAGACAGCTGCGGATATCCCCCGGCGGGGGCATCCCCAGGTCCTGCCGCAGGCGGCCGGAGCCGCCGCCGTCGTCCGCCACCGTGACGATGGCGGTGAGATTTTTCGTGTACAGCTTCAGTCCCCGCAGCAGCGTGGACAGCCCTGTGCCGCCGCCGACGGCGGCGATGCGGGGCCCGTGCTCCGGGGCCACAGAATAGCAGCCGCCCATACGCGCACCTCCTTACCGGGAGATATCCCGGTGGTTTTCCGTCACCTGATAGCCCATACGGGCGATATACTCCGCCAGCTCATGGGCCACGGCCACGGAGCGGTGGTGGCCGCCGGTGCAGCCGATGCCGATGACCAGAACGGTTTTGCCCTCCTCGCTGTACAGCGGCAACAGGAAGGTGATCATTTTCTCCAGCTGGGCCATGAACTCGTGGGTCTGGCGGAAGGAGAACACGAAGTCCCGGACCTCCTGGTCCAGGCCGGTTTTGTTTTTCAGCTCCGCCACATAGTAGGGGTTGGGCATGAACCGCACGTCGAACACCAGGTCCGACTCGATGGGGATGCCGTGCTTGAAGCCGAAGGACAGGACGCTGACGTTGAGCCCGCCCCGGTCCGACGGGGTGCCGAACAGGTTCAGCAGCTCACTGCGGAGCTTGGCCGTGGACAGGGAGGAGGTGTCCAGCACGAAATCCGCGTGATCCCGCACCGGCTGCATCAGCGCCCGTTCCCGCCGTACAGCCTCCTCCACGCTGAGGCCCTTGGCCTGCAGGGGGTGCATACGCCGGGTCTCCTTATAGCGGTTGATGATGGTGGGGGTGTCCGCCTCCAGAAACAGCATCCGGCAGTTGACGCCGCTGGCCTTCAGCTGCTCCAGGGTGTCGATGAGCATATCCGTGGGCTCGCCGGAGCGCACGTCATACACCAGGGCCACTCGGTCATACCGCCCGCTGGAGGCGGCGCAGAACCCGGCGAACTTCATCATCATCTCCGCCGGAAGATTGTCCACGGTATAGTAGCCGATGTCCTCCAGAAACGAGGCGGCCTTGCTTTTGCCGCCGCCGGACAGACCGGATATGATCAGAATTTCCATTGTATTTCCTCTTTTCCCGGGGTTATTCGCCGACGAAACGGACCTCCGGCTCCAGCCGGACGCCGTGGGCCTTGTAAACGGCCTCCTGCACCCGGCGGATCAGCTCCCGCACGTCGGCGCAGGTGGCGCTGCCGGTGTTGATGACGAAGCCCGCGTGCTTTTCCGACACCTGGGCTCCGCCCACCGTCAGGCCCTTGAGACCGGTCTGGTCGATGAGGGTCCCGGCATAATAGCCCTCCGGCCGCTTGAAGGTGCTGCCGGCGCTGGGCCATTCCAGGGGCTGGGAGGCCCTGCGCCGGGCCATCAGGTCATCCATCCGCTGCCGGATGGCGGCGGGATCGTCCGGGGTCAGGCGCACCACGGCCCCCAGCGCCACGGCTCCATCCTCCAGAAACCGGCTGTGCCGGTAGGCAAATTCTGCCTGGTCCCCGGTGAAGCGGCGGATGCCGTCGGGGTACAGGGCGGTGACCTCCGTCACCACCTGGCGCATCTCGCCGCCGTAGGCCCCGGCGTTCATGCAAACCGCGCCGCCCAGGCTTCCGGGGATGCCGTGGGCAAATTCCAGCCCGGCCAGGCCCGCCTGCTGGGCGTATACCGCCAGGCGGCTGAGCAGGACGCCGGCGTCGGCCTCCAAGGTCACGTCGTCCAGGCGGCGGATGCTCGTCATGCGCTCCGCCGTTTTGATGACCAGGGTGTCAAGCCCCCGGTCCGACACCAGCAGATTGGTGCCCCGGCCCAGCAGAAACGGCCGGATGCCGCACTCCTCCGCCAGGCCCAGCAGGATCACCAGCTGCTCCCGGCTCTCCGGAAAGGCCATGCGCCGGGCGGGGCCGCCGATGCGGAAGGAGGTGTGGCGGCTCATGGGCACGTCCCGCTCCACCGTCATATCCGGCAGATAATCCCGGATCTTTTCGTCCAAACATTCATACCACTGCATAGTGATCTCCCTTATATCCGTTTTTTCTTCCCCAGCAGGGCCGCGCCGATGATCCCCGCCTGATTGCCCAGCTGGGCCTTGACGATGCGGGTCTTTTTCCCGGCGCTGCAGGGGATGGTCTCCCGCTCCACCAGCTGCTGCAGGGGGTGAAGCAGCTGCTCATCGGACTCGTTGCTGACGCCGCCGCCGATGGCCAGGGTATCCGGCTGGAAAATATTCACCACGTTGGCGATGCCCGCCGCCAGATAGCCCACATACATGTCGCAGACCTGCTGGCCCACCGGGTCCCCCAGCCGGGCGGCCATAAACGCCGACTGGCCGGACACATGGCCGTCATGCTCCCGGATGACCCGGGCCAGGATGCTGTCGGGGTTGCCCAGCTGGGCCTGGGCGGTGAAGCGCTTCAGGGCGCTGGCGGAGGCGTACTGCTCCCAGCAGCCCCGGCGGCCGCAGGGGCAGGGGAGCCCCTGATAGTCGATGCAGGTGTGGCCCACCTCACCGGCCATGCCGTTGCCGCCGTGGAAAATTTTTCCGTTGTGGATAATCCCGGCGCCGATGCCGGTGCCCAGGGTGATGGTGACAAAGCGCTTGCTGCCCTGGCCCGCTCCGGCATAGTACTCTGCCAGGGCGGCGCAGTTGGCGTCGTTTTCCACATACAGGTGCAGCCCCAGCCGCCGCTTGAACAGCTTGCGCAGGGGAATGTTCCGCAGGGGCAGGTTGCAGGTGTATACGATGGACCCGGTGCGGATGTCCACCACTCCCGGGACGCCCGCCCCCACGGAGGCGATCTCCTCCATGGGCACGCCGCCCTCCTGGGCCAGCTCCCGGGTCAGGGCCACCAGGGTGTCCGTCAGGGCGTCGGGGTCCGACACCTCACGGATCTTCATGGTTTTCACGGCCAGCAGACGGCCGTCCTCGTCCACAAGACCGGCCTTCAGGTTGGTGCCGCCGATGTCGATGCCGATATAGTTCATTGCTTCTCCTTGGCCTGCCGGGCCAGCTCATCCATTTTCTTGTCAAACTGGGTCATGAAATCCCGGGCGGAGTTGTAGCCGTACCGCATCTGGCGGTTCTTCATGGCGGCGATCTCCACGATACCGGCCAGGTTACGGCCGGGTCGCACGGGGATGGTCACATAGGGCAGCTGCACCCCCAGAATGGTGTAGGTGTCGCCCTCCAGGCCCAGTCGGTCATAGAACTTACCGTCCTGCCAGGGCTCCAGATGGATCACGATCTCGATGTCGGAGTCAAACTGCACCGCGCCCATACCGAACAGCTGCTGCACGTCGATGATGCCGATACCCCGGATCTCAATGTAGTGGCGGATGATCTCCGGGGCCGAGCCGTACAGGGAGTCGGAAATGCGGCGAATCTCCACCGCGTCGTCGGCCACCAGCCGGTGGCCGCGCTTGAGCAGCTCGATGGCGGTTTCGCTTTTGCCGATGCCGGAATCGCCGATCATCAGCACCCCCTGGCCATAGATGTTCATCAGGACGCCGTGGCGGGTGATCTGGGGGGCCAGGGCCCGGTTCAGATAGTCGATGATGTGGCTGGTCAGCTCCACGGTGGTCTTTTCCGTCCGCAGCAGGGTGCGCCCGTGCTTGCGGGCAATCTCCATCAGCTCGGGAAAAATCTCCATATTCCGGGCAATGATCAGGGCTGGGATTTCGCAGCGCAGCAGGTCCTCGAACACCTTCCGCCGCTGCTCCAGGGGCATGGCCTTCAGGAAGGTGAACTCCGCCTTGCCCAGAATCTGCAGGCGTTTTGGCTCGAAGTAGTCATAAAAGCCCACCAGCTGCAGGGCCGGGCGGTTCACGTCGGGGATGGTGATCATCCGGGTGTCATAGTCCAGGCCCTTGTAGACCACCTCAAGGTCAAAATCCTTCACCAGTTGGCTGAGGCTGGCTGGGTCGCGTCTTACTTTTTCCATATATGGGTCCTCCATCCGGTGCGTTGTCCCGCACCTGCACATACCTATAATTATATGTCATTATACCGTATATGTACCTTTTTCGCAAGTCCTATGGGGGGGTCGAATTTTTTTCGGGTTTTTGTCAAATAATGCATACCCACACCGGAAAACAGTGTACCCGCACTGCAAAATGCATCTTGACATTCGGACCGAAAAAACGTATAATAGACGGGCTGACGGGGTGTAGCGCAGTTGGTAGCGCGCTTGGTTCGGGACCAAGAGGCCCGGGGTTCAAATCCCCGCACTCCGACCATAAAAGAAACCTCTTTTGTCTACCAAGACAAGAGAGGTTTTTTCTTGCTTTCAGGTCAAAATACAGGGCGAATAATAGAAAAACGGGTTTTGGAGCGGTCGATTTGCTACTCCGAAGCCCGTTTTTTGCATTCAGCAGCAAAAGAATACCGAAATCGCTGGTGTACAAATAGAATTTCTTTGCTTTGTAAGCAACTACTAAATGTGTTTAGGGTATGGGACTTGAACCGGATGTTTGCGAAAAATCCAGTTCAGGTAATGATATAATTACGCGGAGGCCTTGAAAAACCGGAAGTTTTGTGTTATACTTAATCAGTATCATTATACCCATTTCAAAGAGGAGGCACAGCATGGCTGCTAATATGCAAAAGATTAAGCTGCTGAAGCTTTATGAGCTGCTGCGTAAAGAGACGGATGAAGCACATCCCATCTCCCGCGTCGAGCTCTGCAGACGGCTGAATGAGATGGGCATTTCCAGTAATGTCAGGACACTGAGTTTGGATATCGAAGTGATGCAGGAAAATGGCTTTGAGATCATGAGCTACCTGAAGGATAAGGAAAAGTTCTACTACGTTCCGGAGCATGAGCTCACCGTGCCGGAGATAAAAATACTGATTGACGCGGTACAAGCGGCCAGTTTTATCACTGAGAAGAAAACAGCCGAGCTGATAGAAAAGGTTGCCGCTCTCGGTGGATCGCATCAAGCCGAACTGCTAAAAGAAAACATGGTCTGCTTCAACACCCGGAAGCACACCAACGAGGCCATTCTCTACACGGTGGACGGCATTGAGGATGCCATCATTCGCAGGAAGAAGATCGAATTCAACTACTTCCATTTGAATGAAAAGGCGGAGCGCGTATATGTGACCGCCAGCGATGGCAGCAAGAAACGCTACTACGTGGAGCCGGTCGCGCTTATCTTCAATGAAGACAACTACTATCTGATGGCATACAGCAGCAAGCATCCGGACAGCACCGCCAACTATCGCATTGATCGCATAGATCATCTTACTGTTGTAGAAGAATCGGTAATGTCGAATGAAGCAGTAGCCCGGATCGATGGCGTGGCAGAGTACACAGAGCAGGTTTTCAAAATGTTCAGCGGTGAGCTGGAGGACGTTGTGATACAGTTCAGCAAGCAGCTTATCGGCCCCGTGTTTGATAAATTTGGCGAAGACACACCAATGATGTCCGTGAACGACACCACCTGCGCTGCAACCGTACATGTGCAGATCAGCCCTCCTTTTTTCGGATGGCTGGCGCAGTTTGGAAACAGGATGCAGGTCATCTCCCCACCGAACGTGATCGATCAGTACAGAGAACACATTAACAATATTGTCGGAGGAAACGTGGAATGATTACAGGAGCAATTAAAAATAAGGTCGATAAGATCTGGACAGACATTTGGGCTGGCGGCATCGCAAACCCGCTGACCGTTATCGAGCAGCTTACATACCTCATGTTCATCCGTTCCCTCGATGAAAAGGAGCTGGAGACCGAGGAATTTGAAACGATGACCGGCGAGAAGATGGCAAAGATTTTCCCCCAGTCTCCCGTCGGGCAATCAATGCGTTGGAGCAAATTCAAAAACGACGATCCGCGCCAGATTTTCGACGTGATCTCCCAGCGGGTATTTCCTGCGATTAAAAGCATGAAGTATGGTCGTCTCCCCGATTTTAATGAAAAGGGAGAGCTCGTAGAGATCGAAGACGAACCCGGCAAGGCAGACGAAAGCACGACCGCTTTTGCACGGTATATGAGCAATGCGATGTTCATCATCCCCACTCCGCAGCTGCTTCAGAAAATAATCACAGGGCTGGACGACCTGTACGAGCACGATATTGCAGAATTGGATATGCAGGGCGACCTGTATGAGTACATGCTCGGCAAACTGGCTACAGCAGGCCAGAACGGACAGTTCCGCACTCCGAAGCATATTCGAGAAATGATGGTCGAGTTGCTGCAACCGACACCGGATGATACTATTTGCGATCCGGCATGCGGAACAGCAGGTTTCTTGGTTTCTGCGTCGGAGTACATCCGTCGCAACTACGAGGATACCATGACCTCCGAGCAGTGGCAGCATTTTGCAGGCCCCGCATTTACGGGGTTTGACACGGACTACACTATGCTCCGTATTTCTGCGATGAACCTCATGCTACACTCTATCAGCAATCCGGAGATTGATTATAAGGATAGCGTGTCGAAGCAGAATCAGATTTCCGATCGCTTTACGATGTGCTTGGCGAATCCTCCGTTCAAGGGAACGATCGACGCAGAGAGCATTCACGATAATCTGAAAGCGGTAACAAACACGAAAAAAACCGAGCTTCTGTTCCTTGCGCTGTTCCTGCGAATGCTGAAAAAAGGCGGCCAGTGCGCCTGCATTGTTCCGGATGGTGTCTTGTTCGGATCGTCCTCGGCACATAAGTCCATTCGCAAAGAGCTCGTTGAGAACCACCAGCTCCGTGCAGTGATCTCAATGCCGTCTGGCGTATTCAAGCCATACGCAGGTGTTTCCACCGCTGTGCTGGTATTCACAAAGACCGGCGCGGGTGGTACCGACAAAGTATGGTTCTATGACATGAAGGCCGATGGCTTCAGCCTCGACGATAAGCGTTCCGAAATCGCAGAAAACGATATCCCCGATATCATTCAGAGATTCCACCATCTGGAGCAGGAAGCCACACGCGAGCGCACCGAGCAGAGCTTCTTTGTACCGAAGCAGGAAATCGTAGACAACGGATACGACCTCTCCATTAACAAATACAAGAAAACAGAGTATGTGGCTGTAGAGTATCCTCCTACGGACGAAATCATTGATCGTTTGCTGGGGTTGGAAGAAGAGATTACGACGGAGCTATTGGAACTAAAGAATCTACTGAAGTAAGGAGACGCAACATGAGCAACAACAGCGTGCATATTCCATTCGCAGCGCCACTAAATGCAGTAGATACCGAGACGCAGACATACGGCTGCCGTGCCAACAACCCAGACATTTGTGCAAATAACGGATTATATGCGGTATGCGCTTTTGTAAACGCAGATCATATTTGCAAAAAGCCGTCTCGCGCATGGAAGAAGCAATATAACAAGCTGAAGGAGGGTGGCGACAATGGCAAATAAAACAGCAAGGCTTGGCGATTTAGCCACCTATATAAACGGGTATGCATTTAAGCCAGCCGATTGGGGTGACACCGGCCTCCCAATTATTCGCATTCAAGATTTAACCGGAAACAGCTATCAGCTGAATCGGTATGATGGCGAATATCCCGAACGCATCGAAGTTAACGACGGTGATGTCTTAATTTCTTGGTCGGCCAGCTTGGGTGTCTATGTGTGGCAGCGCGGCAAGGCATTACTCAACCAGCACATATTCAAAGTGGTTTTTGATAAGCTTCCCATTAATAAAGATTACTTTGTATTTGCCGTAGAGCACAAACTGGCTGAGATGGAATCAAAGACACATGGTGCAACAATGAAGCACATTGTAAAAAAAGACTTTGACGGCACCACTATTCCATATCCCACTAGTGAAAAGCAGGCAGAAATCGCAGATCATTTGCGGCGCATAACAAGTATAATAGACAAACAGACTGAACAGCTGCTTTTGTTGGATCAGCTTGTGAAATCCCGATTTATCGAACTGTTCGGTGAGCCAGAACTAAATCCCAGAGATCTGCCAGTTCTTCCATGGGGTGCGGTGTTCCAAACAACTACAGGGAAGCTGGACTCTAATGCCATGGTGGAAAACGGCCGATACCCGTTTTTTACTTGTGCAAAAGAAAGCTATAAGATTGATTCTTATGCATTTGACTGCGAGGCACTTTTGCTTGCAGGTAACAATGCTGCTGGGATTTACGATGTCAAACATTATAAAGGTAAGTTCAACGCCTATCAGCGCACTTATGTGTTGCGGTTGATGAACGAAAAATGGAGCTACATACTGTTTAAAAGACAATTGGAGGATAAGCTTCGATACCTACAAAGCCAGTCAAAAGGCACAAACACGCGATATTTGACATTGGGTATACTCAACGAATTGCGCTTTGTAGTGCCTCCAATCGCTGAGCAGGAGCAGTTTGCGGCCTTCGTCGAACAGACCGACAAATCAAAACTTTGCGGTAAGATGGAGGTGGCAGCATGATCGTGAGGCCTTTAACGGAGTATTGCACTCTCAATATGGGGCAGTCTCCTGATTCTAAAACGTATAACACGCAAGGAAAAGGGCTTCCGTTTTATCAAGGAAATGCCGATTTCGGTGAAACGCACCCCATAACCCACGTGTGGTGCTCAGCACCGGTGAAAGTTGCAGAGGACGGAGATATCCTGATTTCTGTTAGAGCTCCGATCGGAGCTATGAACATGGCAGTAGAGCGCTGCTGCATAGGTCGTGGCCTTGCCGCTCTTACTCCCATCCGCAATAAATGCAGCAAGCAATTCCTGTATTATGCATTGCAGAGTAAGGTCGATTCCCTTATTGCACAGGGAACGGGTTCTACATTCAAAGCAATAAGCAAAAAAGTGTTAGAAGCTACATGCATTCCAGCTTACAGCACTACTGAGCAGGAGCAGATTGCAGAAACAATCGATCATGTTGACAACACAATTGCTGCAAGGCGCAAACAGCTCGCTTTATTGGATCAGCTCGTCAAGTCCCGATTTATCGAACTGTTTGGTGATCCACAGCGCAACCCACATGGATATAAGCATACGAAGTTATCTGACATAGCGACCTATTATAACGGTTTGACATACAAACCCGAAAACGTAGCCGCAGAAGGTACAATCGTATTGAGATCCAGCAACATTCAAAATAGTCAGTTGGATTTTGCTGATACCATTCGTGTGGATTGCGCCATTAAGGAACGGCTCATGGTGCAGAAAAACGACATTCTCATGTGCTCGAGAAACGGCAGCGCTAAACTGGTTGGGAAGGTTGCACTGATAAAAGACATACAAGAGCCGATGAGTTTCGGCGCGTTCATGATGATTATCCGTAGCCATTACTTCGGATATCTGATGACGTACTTCCAAATGGACGCCTTCCGTCAGCAGATTAAAACCGGTGCAACAACAACGATCAACCAAATCACAGGAAGAATGCTTGACGATGTAACAATACCGCTGCCTCCTATGGCACTGGTGGATCAATTTGCGGCCTTCGTCGAACAGACCGACAAATCAAAACTTTGCGGTAAGATGGGGGTGGCGGCGTGATGCAGATTGAAAAATTTACCAATTTATATCGGGATGTTACTAAAGAAGGTACCAAAATCCCGCAAGAGAAGTACTGCCTCACTGGGCAATTCCCGATAGTCGATCAAGGGCAACGTGTTATTGCGGGATGGTGGAACGATGATGCTGGAATTTTCAAAAATGTCCCTGCTATCATTTTCGGTGACCATACCCGCGCAATAAAGTATATGGAGCAGCCCTTCTTTATTGGCGCAGATGGAGTAAAGATCCTCCGCCCAACAAATATAAAGGATAACCCCAAATACTTATATTACGCCCTGCAGGCAGCAAAAATTCCGAATCTAGGGTATAGTAGACATTTCAAGGTCGTGAAAGAGCTTCAAATCTGCATATATTCAAGAGATGAACAGAATGAGATAGTTCGCGTGCTTGAAAAAATCGACTACCTCATTGAACAACGTCATGCTGAAACCACTTATTTGGATCAGCTCGTCAAGTCCCGATTTATCGAACTGTTCGGTGAGCCATTATCCAACCAAAAGGGATGGCAAACCATGTCCATTGTGGAAGCTGCACCGATCAAATCGCAGCGCGGCGATTTGGCAGATGAAGTATGGTTGCTGAACTTGGATGCAGTAGAAGCGCAAACTGGCACCGTATTATTTAAGCACAGAGTGCAGAGCGGAGAGATCAATGCCTCCACAGTGTATTTTACAGCAGAGAGTGTTTTGTACTCCAAGCTTCGTCCGTACTTAAACAAGGTAGTCATGCCCGACGAAGACGGTGTTGCGACCTCAGAGATGATACCGATGTATCCACTGGCAGACAGATTGAACCGGGCGTATTTATGTTATTGGCTACGCAGCGACGCATTCGTAAGGCACATATCCGAAAAGGTAGCGGGCGCAAAAATGCCGCGTGTTTCGATGGATTACTTCCGCTCGCTGGCAATTGAGATGCCTCCGTTGGAGCTGCAGGAACAATTCGCGACCTTCGTCGAACAGACCGACAAATCAAAATTGGCAGTGCAGAAAGGGCTGCAGGAACTGGAGATTTTGAAAAAATCTCTGATGCAACAGTATTTTGGCTAAATGAGCCGGTGCAGGATGTTGGTACACAACATAAAAATAGAGGTGTACTAGCATGAAAAACCAACTTATTTCCGAAATCACACGACAAATGATCCCTTATTTGAATAACGCCCAGATGGAGCAGCTGCAGAATGTTCTGCAGCATGCTCTCTGGAACGTCCAAATCACCGCTAATGAGGATGGTGCTCAACAGCCAGACAAAGAAACCAATTCTGAATTGTTGGATATGTTCTTGTCAGCAAAGCGGGTTGAGGGCTGCAGCGAAAAAACGCTCCGGTATTATGAAACCTCAATTCGAAGGCTGTTTGCAGCGGTCGATTGCCATGTGACACACATGCAGACGGATGATTTGCGAGGATATCTTTCCGATTACCAGCAACAAACACAGTGCAGCAAAGGCAACATAGATAATATCCGAAGGATCATGTCCAGCTTTTTCACGTGGCTGGAGGACGAAAACTACATACTAAAAAGCCCTGTGCGCCGGATCCATAAAATCCGCTCAAATAAGACCGTTAAGGAGACATACACGGATGAAGCGCTGGAAACCATGCGCGATCAGTGCGGTTGTTTGCGTGATTTGGCGATGATAGATCTGCTTGCCTCCACGGGAATGCGTGTTGGAGAGCTGGTGAGACTGAACCGAGACGACATTGATTTTGAGAATAGAGAGTGCGTAGTATTTGGAAAAGGCAGCAAAGAGCGCCCCGTATACTTCGATGCTCGCACCAAAATCCATCTTAAAAACTATTTGGAAAGCAGGAGTGATGATAACCCCGCACTATTTGTATCTCTACTCAGTCCATACAACAGGCTGGAGATCAGTGGAGTGGAAGTACGATTGCGAAAGCTGGGACGGAAGCTAGGCATCACAAAGGTGCATCCACATAAGTTCCGAAGAACGCTGGCGACACGCGCCATCGACAAAGGAATGCCGATAGAACAGGTGCAGCGGCTCCTCGGCCATGCCAAAATTGACACCACAATGCAGTACGCAATGGTGAATCAGAACAATGTGAAGATTTCCCATAGAAAATACATTGGCTGATTGCCAATCCCGATTTATCGAACTGTTCGGTGAGCCAGAACTAAATCCCAGAGATCTGCCAGTTCTTCCATGGGGTGCGGTGTTCCAAACAACTACAGGGAAGCTGGACTCTAATGCCATGGTGGAAAACGGCCGATACCCGTTTTTTACTTGTGCAAAAGAAAGCTATAAGATTGATTCTTATGCATTTGACTGCGAGGCACTTTTGCTTGCAGGTAACAATGCTGCTGGGATTTACGATGTCAAACATTATAAAGGTAAGTTCAACGCCTATCAGCGCACTTATGTGTTGCGGTTGATGAACGAAAAATGGAGCTACATACTGTTTAAAAGACAATTGGAGGATAAGCTTCGATACCTACAAAGCCAGTCAAAAGGCACAAACACGCGATATTTGACATTGGGTATACTCAACGAATTGCGCTTTGTAGTGCCTCCAATCGCTGAGCAGGAGCAGTTTGCGGCCTTCGTCGAACAGACCGACAAATCAAAACTTTGCGGTAAGATGGAGGTGGCAGCATGATCGTGAGGCCTTTAACGGAGTATTGCACTCTCAATATGGGGCAGTCTCCTGATTCTAAAACGTATAACACGCAAGGAAAAGGGCTTCCGTTTTATCAAGGAAATGCCGATTTCGGTGAAACGCACCCCATAACCCACGTGTGGTGCTCAGCACCGGTGAAAGTTGCAGAGGACGGAGATATCCTGATTTCTGTTAGAGCTCCGATCGGAGCTATGAACATGGCAGTAGAGCGCTGCTGCATAGGTCGTGGCCTTGCCGCTCTTACTCCCATCCGCAATAAATGCAGCAAGCAATTCCTGTATTATGCATTGCAGAGTAAGGTCGATTCCCTTATTGCACAGGGAACGGGTTCTACATTCAAAGCAATAAGCAAAAAAGTGTTAGAAGCTACATGCATTCCAGCTTACAGCACTACTGAGCAGGAGCAGATTGCAGAAACAATCGATCATGTTGACAACACAATTGCTGCAAGGCGCAAACAGCTCGCTTTATTGGATCAGCTCGTCAAGTCCCGATTTATCGAACTGTTTGGTGATCCACAGCGCAACCCACATGGATATAAGCATACGAAGTTATCTGACATAGCGACCTATTATAACGGTTTGACATACAAACCCGAAAACGTAGCCGCAGAAGGTACAATCGTATTGAGATCCAGCAACATTCAAAATAGTCAGTTGGATTTTGCTGATACCATTCGTGTGGATTGCGCCATTAAGGAACGGCTCATGGTGCAGAAAAACGACATTCTCATGTGCTCGAGAAACGGCAGCGCTAAACTGGTTGGGAAGGTTGCACTGATAAAAGACATACAAGAGCCGATGAGTTTCGGCGCGTTCATGATGATTATCCGTAGCCATTACTTCGGATATCTGATGACGTACTTCCAAATGGACGCCTTCCGTCAGCAGATTAAAACCGGTGCAACAACAACGATCAACCAAATCACAGGAAGAATGCTTGACGATGTAACAATACCGCTGCCTCCTATGGCACTGGTGGATCAATTTGCGGCCTTCGTCGAACAGACCGACAAATCAAAACTTTGCGGTAAGATGGGGGTGGCGGCGTGATGCAGATTGAAAAATTTACCAATTTATATCGGGATGTTACTAAAGAAGGTACCAAAATCCCGCAAGAGAAGTACTGCCTCACTGGGCAATTCCCGATAGTCGATCAAGGGCAACGTGTTATTGCGGGATGGTGGAACGATGATGCTGGAATTTTCAAAAATGTCCCTGCTATCATTTTCGGTGACCATACCCGCGCAATAAAGTATATGGAGCAGCCCTTCTTTATTGGCGCAGATGGAGTAAAGATCCTCCGCCCAACAAATATAAAGGATAACCCCAAATACTTATATTACGCCCTGCAGGCAGCAAAAATTCCGAATCTAGGGTATAGTAGACATTTCAAGGTCGTGAAAGAGCTTCAAATCTGCATATATTCAAGAGATGAACAGAATGAGATAGTTCGCGTGCTTGAAAAAATCGACTACCTCATTGAACAACGTCATGCTGAAACCACTTATTTGGATCAGCTCGTCAAGTCCCGATTTATCGAACTGTTCGGCGATCCGATGACTGATGTTTCCAAGTGGAGCGCATCGACTATCGGGGAGCAGTTCAATGTATCTAGCGGTGGAACTCCCGCCACAGGAGAAAAGGCATATTGGGAAAATGGAACAATCCCTTGGATAGGTTCTAACATGTGCCAAGACACGATGCTGAGTGAAAATGACGGAAAATTCATCACAGAAGAAGGTTACGCACATTCATCAGCAAAATGGTTTCATAAAGGAACGGTGCTGGTCGCATTGGTTGGCGCAACTATCGGGAAAACCGCATTATTACGATTTGATACCACAACCAACCAGAATATCGCGGCAATCGATGTAACCCAAAACGCGGCATTTTCATCAGAATTCGTTTTCTATCACATGCAGATGCTATATTCAAAGTTCATGGAGATAGGGAGCGGAAAGTTTAAAATGGCAAATCAAGGCTTTATACGGCAGCTACCTTTAATTTGCCCCCCGATTGAATTTCAGGAACAGTTTGCAGCCTTCGTCGAACAGACCGACAAATCAAAATATTACAGCTCTTTGAGCTTTAGATACTGCCAAGCGGCAGCGAATACATACAGACAGGAGTGGATGACATGTCGAACTTCGGATTTCTAAAAGATAAAAAGGAGTACGCACTGTTTGCCTCGGCTGCGATCGAGGCGGAAAAGGTGTATGTTTCCGCGCCTGCCATGTGCGCCGTCGGCAGCAGAAAAGCACTGGAATTAGCAGTCAAATGGGTGTATTCGGCTGATAAGACGATGCAGATGCCATACAAGGATAATCTGCAGGCGCTCATTCATGAGCCGACCTTCCGTTTTGCGGTAGACTACAACACATGGGGCAAACTGCCGTTTATTATCAAATTGGGCAATCTGGCTGTTCACACAGAACGAAGCGTGCAGGCCAGTGATGCCCTCGCTTCCCTGCAAGGCCTCTTTGAGTTCATCCAGTGGGTGGACTATTGCTACGGCGCTGATTACGAAGAGCGGCAGTTCGACGAGGCATTGATTCCGACCGAAAAGGTCGTCGTCGACACCAAAAAAATAAAAGAGCAAGAGAGTCTGCTCGGTGAGAAGGACGCAGAGATTGAGGCTTTGCGTAAAAAGATCGAGCAAATGTCCGAGCAGATCACCGCAGCAAAGGAGCAGCACCAGCAGGAGCGCACCTTTGTCGCCGCAGACCTTTCCGAGTTTAAGACCCGCAAAATTTATATCGATGTGGACATGAAGCAGATGGGCTGGAAGTTCTCCGGAGCAGATGCTGACGTTCAGGAAGAGTATCCCGTCGAAGGCATGGCAGGTGTGCTGGGGCAGATGGGATATGTGGACTATGTGCTTTTCGGGAAAGACGGCCTACCTCTCGCAGTGGTGGAGGCTAAGAGATCCAGCAAAGACCCGAACATAGGCCGCAAACAGGCTGTGCTGTACGCTGACTGTCTGGAGAGAAAATTCGGACGTCGCCCTATGATGTTCACGACCAATGGTTTCGAAACCTACTTCTGGGACGATCAGAGCAGCCCGCAGCGTAAAGTTAGCGGCATATTCAGCAAAGACGATCTGCAGAAGCTGATGAACCGTCGTACCGAGCGGAAGAATCTGATGACCATTCCGATCGATGACAGGATCACAGACCGCTACTACCAAAAGGAAGCCATCCGTGCCGTATGCGAGCAGATCGGACAAGGTTTTAGAAAGCACCTGCTGGTCATGGCAACAGGAACGGGTAAAACCAGAACTGCGTCCAGCCTCACCGATGTGCTTAGTCGCGGCAAATACGTCACCAATATTCTGTTTTTGGCTGATCGCACAGCGCTGGTGAAACAGGCAAAGGACGATTTCAAAAACTATCTGCCGGATATGTCTCTGTGCAATTTGTGCTCCAATAAGGACGACCGGAGCGCAAGAATCGTATTCTCGACATACCCGACAATGCTGAACGCCATAGATGATATGAAGACGAAGGATGGGCAGCGCATGTTTACCCCCGCCCACTTTGACCTCATCATCATCGACGAGAGCCATCGCAGCATATTCAAAAAATACCGTGCGATTTTTGAGTACTTCGATGCGATCATGGTCGGCCTGACCGCAACCCCCAAAACGGATGTTGATCGCAATACCTATGATTTCTTCGAAATGGAGCACGGCGTACCGACGTATGCATACGACTACGAGACGGCAGTTTATCAGGATCATGTGCTCGTGCCCTACTATAACTATGAGGTAAAAACAAAGTTCTTAGAGGAAGGTATCACATACGACGACCTTTCCGCTGAGGACAAGGAACGGTATGAAGAGGACTTTATTGAGGACGGTCTGATGCCCGACTTCATTCCGTCGGCACAGCTGAACAAGTTCGTTTTCAACGAGACAACCGTTGACACGGTGCTTCAGGATTTAATGGAACGCGGCATCCGTGTTGCTGGCGGAGACAGACTGGGTAAAACCATCATTTTCGCCCAGAACAAGCGCCATGCGGAGTTCATTCTGGAGCGGTTTAATAAGCTGTACCCCAAATACCGCGGCACATTTGCACAGCGCGTTATCTGCGACGATACATACGCACAGACGATCATTGACGATTTCAAAATTCCAGAGAAAGATCCGGTCATAGCAGTTTCCGTGGATATGATGGATACCGGAATCGATGTGCCGGAGTGCGTCAACCTCGTTTTCTTTAAGAAAGTGCGGTCAAAGACGAAATTCTGGCAGATGATCGGACGTGGCACTCGCCTCAGCAAGGAGCTCACCTGCATCGACCAGATCGACGGCGAATACACGGCAAAGAGACGTTTCCTCATCTTTGACTATTGCGGGAACTTTGAATACTTCCGCGCTCACAAAGAGGGATTTGAGTCCCGCGAGACGAAGACGCTGTCGGAGAACATATTCGGGAAGCAGATCCGCATTGCTGTGGCGCTGCAGGAAAGTGCATTTGCCGGAGACGACTATCAGAGCTGGAGATCCGAGCTTGTAGATACATGCTACTCTCAGGTATTGGCACTGAACACCGACCTCATCGCCGTGCGGCTGCACATACAAAGCGTTGAAAAGTTTAAGAAGCCGGGAGCTTTCAACTACATTAGTGAAGGCGACAAGGGCGAACTGATGCAGCAGATTGCGCCAATCGTTCACTTGGATGACAACGACGAATTTGCAAAGCGCTTTGATAACTTCATGTTCGGTCTGATGATCGCCCAGATAGAACAGATGCCATCGCTTAAGAATGCGCAGAAACAGCTCCGTGATATTGGAACGCTGCTGGAGCGCAAGGTCAGCATCCCGCAGGTAAAAGCAAAACTCCCGATTATCAAGGAAGTCAACACCGACGCTTTCTGGGATGCAAACGACATCCTGCTGTATGAGCGGGTGCGGAAGGAGCTCCGTGATCTGATAAAGTTCCTAAATGACGTTGACCCTCGAAAGCCGATTATAACTCGGCTATCTGACCCAATTATAGATCAGAAGGAGGGCGACCCGATGGAGCCGGGGTATGATTTCGAAGACTATCGCGCCAAAGTCAATCGCTACGTCAACGAAAACGGAAATGCGCTTGCCATCTATAAGCTGACACACAACATCCCCCTCTCGGCTGCGGATTACAGCGAGCTGGAGCACGTGCTGACTAGCGAATTGGGCAGTAAAGAAGACTACGAAAGAGAATATGGTGATACGCCGTTTGGTTTGCTGATCCGCAAAATCGCCAAGCTGGATCACGAAGCAGCAATGCAGGCTTTTTCGCAGTTCATAAACGACCAGTCACTGAACCAGAAGCAGATCGCTTTTGTGCATAAGATCATTAACCACATCGAGCAGAATGGGTATATGGAGAATGTTACCGAGCTGCAGAATCCGCCCTTTGACAAGCCGATCAGCTTTGTAAAGCTCTTTGATGCCCGTACACGTGCAGAGTTATTGGCCGCGATCAACAAAGTGAAAGAAAACGCGGTTGTCATTGCTGCTTAACGGAAGCCCTAAACAAATAGCAAACACCTCGCAGTCATAACGGCTGCGAGGTGTTTCTGTAAGTGCAGGTTTTATGGAATATAGATTACGGGGACATTCTGCCGTTCGGCATAATCAATCGTGTTTTTCGTTCCGCCCTTCTCGCCGTTGAACACGGCGATCACACGGCCAGCGTGGTCGACCATCCATTCATTGCGGCGTTGGAAGCAGCCACGGTCATACTGCGGAGAAATGAAACGAACGATATCAGCACCAGCCAGAGCCGAAGCATATCGATGTTGCCACGCCGGAGACCATGCACGTTCAAAGCCCTGATAGGGGCTTGCAGCAATCAGATGAATCGGAGCGCCATTGTCCCGGAGACGAAGGACGACCTCTGCAGCCCAGATGTCAACACCTCTGGCCATGCCGGAGATGAAAGTCTGGAAACCGTCTGTGATAGCAGCGCGGATTTCCCGTTCAAGCAAGGCTACGATTTCAACCTCGCTTTTATTCAGTTTTTCAGGGCGGTGGCCGGTAAAGCATACCCGGCGCTTTCTGATGTCGCAGACGGCCTGTTCTGTCGTGAAATAGACGGGCTGTTTTGTCGGTCATCG
>OMGI01000075.1_pt1 | contig 74260 bp, 82 predicted proteins | sample 1645801 | NCBI WGS metagenome assembly OMGI01 (sample SAMN05578584, study PRJEB25193) | human gut metagenome | biome: Human Microbiome; feature: human-associated habitat; material: feces | host: Homo sapiens | place: USA:Birmingham
GAGGCTCGTACAGGGCGTCCTGCTTGTTGCCGAAGCCGCCGCCGATATAGGGCTTGATGACCTCGATATCCGCCCAGGGGCGGCCCAGAGCCTGCCCCACAATCCGGCGGATGATATGGGGAATCTGGGTGGAGGAAACCACCACCATCCGGCCGTTTTCTTCATAGGCATAACAGCCGTGGTTTTCAATGTGGCAGTGCTGCACCGTGGGGGTGTCGTACCACCCTTCCACCTTGATGAGACCCGGCTCCTGAATGGCGGCGGCATAGTCGCCCTTGCGGATGTCCGTGTGCTTGAGGATATTTCCGGGATAATTCTCATGGATCTGCGGCGCGTCCGGCTCCATGGCCTTCTGAACGTCCAGCACGAAGGGCAGTTCCTCATACTCCACCTTCAGTGCCCGGACGCCCTGCATGGCCGCCACCTCGTTCTCCGCGATGACCACGGCCACATCGTCGCCGTAGTAGCGGACATGGCGGTTCAGCAGGTGGCGGTCCGCCACATCCTGATGACCGGGGTCCATGGACCAGGGGTGGCCCGCCGTGGGAAAGGGAATATCCGGTACGTCAAAGCAGGTCAGCACCTTCACCACGCCGTCGATGGCCTCCGCCGCCGCCGTATCCACGGACTTTACAAAGCCGTGTGCGATCTCCGCGTGTTTGATCCGGATGTACAGAGCACCGGCAGGCATCCGGTCCTCGTAGTATTTTGTGCGGCCGGTCACCTTATCAAAGGCATCCACACGGGCCACGCTTTTTCCTACTGTTATGCTCATGGAGCATCCCTCCTTCTATCGCTCATATTGACTGACAGGGTCTGAATTGGGTATACTGAGAGAGATCTGGAATTTTCCTATGAGGTGATCGCTATGAAAATCGGATGTGTCGTGCTGGCGGCGGGTAACGCCCGCCGGTTCGGTTCTAACAAGCTGCAGGTGCAGGTGGATGGGGAATCCCTCATCCGCCGGGCACTGGAAACGGTTCCCAGCGGTCTTGTGACCGTGCTGGTAAGTCAATACCCGGAGATTCTGTCCTTAGCCGGTGAATACGGCTTTGAGGCCGTTTGGAACGATCAGCCGGATCTGGGGCTGAGCCGCAGCGTCCGTCTGGGTCTGGAACAACTCACGGACTGCGGCGGGGTTCTGTTCCTCGTGGCCGATCAGCCGTGGCTGAAGCGGGACAGCGTCGAAGCGCTGGCCGCGCTCTGGGCCCAGCACCCAGCGAAGATCGCTGCCATGGCCCACGGCGGTGTCCGGGGCAATCCCTGCCTCTTTCCCGCCCGGTTCTACCCGGAGCTTCTGGCCCTCAATGGGGACCGGGGCGGCAGCGCCGTCATCCGCAACCACGAGGCCGACCTCATTTTGTTAGAGACAGACGCTCTGGAGCTGACGGACATTGACACCCCGGAGGCTTTGAAGCAAGCCGGAAGCGTCGGTTAATGCGTGAAGCATATGTGCCTTGACAGCGGTTCGCCGCTGTCATTTTTTTGCATAAGGGGTGTTTTTCAGGGGAAGCTCAGTACGCAGCTCGCCGTCATAGCGGCGGTATGCCTCCGCAATGGCGGGGGCCGTGGGGATGGAGGTGATCTCACCGATACCGATGGCCCCGCCGCCTACGTTCAATCCCGGTTTTTCCACGATGATAGGCTTGATCTCCGGGATCTGGTTGGCCCGGAATAGGCCCAGTGTGCCGAATTTTACCGTGGGGCGGCAGTTTTCGTCAATGGGATACCGCTCCGTCAGGGCGTAGCCCATGCTCATCACCACGCCGCCCTCGATCTGTCCCTCCACGGAGAGGGGGTTCACGGCCTTGCCGACATCATGGGCCGCTACCATCTGTTTGATGCGTCCGGTGTCCTTATCCAGCACGCAGAGCTGGGTGGCATAGCCGTAGGCGATGTGGCTCACCGGGTTGGGCACATCTGCGCCCAGTGGGTCGGTCTTACCCAGATATTCGCCGTAGAACTCCTGTCCCTCAAGGTCTGCCAAGCTATGTTCCTCTAAGGCCTTTTTCAAGTCCTGACAGGCCCGGATGCAGGCCTCGCCGGTGAACAGCGTCTGGCGGGAGCCGGAGGTAGTGCCGGAATCCGGCGCGATCCATGTATTGGAACGCTCGTAGACCACGTTTTCCCTTGGGATGCCGGTCTCGCCGCAGACGGTCTGGGTCAGCACCGTGCCCAAGCCCTGACCGATACAGGAGGCGCCAGCGAAAATATGGAGCTTGCCCTCCCGGACCGTCAGCCGGACCCGGCCGGTGTCTGGGATGCCCACGCCTACGCCCGCGTTCTTCATGGCGCAGGCCAGCCCCACGGGGTCGCCGTTCTTCACAGCCTCGTCATAATAGGGCTTCACCGCCTCCAGCGTTTCCACCAGTCCCGTGGAGCCGTCCACGATCTGACCGTTGGGCAGGACGCCGCCGGGTCGGATGGCATTGCGGTAGCGGATCTCCCAAGGGGAAATACCCACCTTGTCCGCCATTTCGTTCAACAGCGTTTCAATGCAGAAGCAGGTCTGGGTCACGCCAAAGCCCCGGAAGGCTCCCGCCGGGGGATTGTTCGTATAGTAGGCCCAGCCGTCGATCTCGTAGGCCTCGTACTGATAGGGTCCCGCGCCGTGGGTGCAGGCCCGCTCCAGCACCGGCCCGCCAAGAGAGGCGTAGGCCCCGGTGTCGGCGATGCACTCCGCCGCCACGCCTTGAATGATGCCGTTTTCATCGCAGCCCAGAGAGAATTCCATCTCCATGGGGTGACGCTTGGGATGGATCAGCAAACTTTCCGCCCGGGTGAGCTTCACCTTTACCGGGCGCTTTGTGAGATAGGCGATCAGCGCGGCGTGGTGCTGGACCGTTACGTCCTCCTTGCCGCCGAAGCCGCCGCCCACCAGACAGTTGCGGACCTTCACCTGCTCCGCGGGCAGGCCCAGCATTCCCATGATCTCGTGCTGGGTATCGTATGCGCCCTGATCCGTGGAGAGCACCAGAACGCCATCCCCATCGGGACAGGCCACGGCACACTCCGGTTCCAGAAAGGCGTGTTCCGTCCAGGGAGTCGAGAACCGCCGGGTGATGAGATACTTGGATTTGGCCAGTGCCTCCGCCGGGTTTCCCCGCTGGATGTGCTTATGGGCCAGCAGATTGCCCTCCCGGTGCACCAGCGGCGCGTCCGGCAGGATGGCCTCCTGCGGGTTATGGACGGCAGGCAGTTCCTCGTAGTCCACCTTCACCAACGCCTTGGCCTGAGCCAGAGCCTCCGGTGTTTTCGCCGCCACCAGGCAAATAGCATCGCCCAGATAATGGGTGATATCGCCTACGGCGATCATGGTGTCCCAGTCCTTTTTCAGATGGCCCACCTTGTTGCTACCGGGGATGTCCGCCGCCGTCAGGACGCAGACCACGCCGGGCAGGGCCTTGGCCTCCTCCGTATGGATGGCCAGCACCCGTGCACGGGGGTACTGGCTGCGGACGGCGCTGCCGTAGAGCATCCCGTCCAGATATACGTCATCAGGGTACTGGCCGGTGCCGGTGACCTTTTCCTCCACGTCTACCCGGTGGACCCGGCTGCCTACCTTCCAGTCCACCGGTGCCTCCGGCAGCTTGTCCTCCCGGAAGCATTTTGCCGCCAGTAGGATCCCGTCGATGATCTTCACATAGCCGGTGCAGCGGCAGATGTTGTTGCGGATGGCAAAGGCCGCCTCCTCCCGGCTGGGATCCGGGTTCGTGTCCAGCAGCGCCTTGGCGGAGATCACCATGCCAGGGATGCAGAAGCCGCACTGAACGGCCCCCGCCTCGCCGAAGGCCCATGTATAGACCTTCTTCTCCCAGTCGGACAAGCCCTCCACCGTCAGGATGTTTTTTCCCTCCAGCTTATCCGTCTGCGGAACACAGGCCTTGGTGGGCTTGCCGTCGATCAGCACCGTGCAGGTGCCGCAGGCGCCCTCGCTGCATCCGTCCTTCACCGAGGTCAGGCGCAGCTCGTCTCGCAGAAACCGCAGCAGCTTTTGATTTTTCTCAGCGGTTACCGTTTTGCCGTTTACCGTAAAAACAGCCATGTCGGGTCCCCCCTTCAAAAGGTCAACCTTTTATTTCTTGAACTTATTATATAATAGGCTGTCTGTTTTCGCAACGGTTCTTTCTATCATTCGTTATCCTTTCCATAAGATAGCGAACTGTGTAAATACAGCAGCCTCTCTCACCTGCCGGAAGCTCCTATGAGCCGCTCCCCCGATTGCCATCCCTTCAGGCTCCGATTTTCCCCCTCTGAGTGGGCGAAAAAAGTTTTTTGAAAAAAATAAAAAAAGTGTTGACAAAGAGGGGGTGCCCTGATATACTAGCTATTGTTCCGAGCGAATGAAACAAGTTCAAAACGAACTGACCTGGGGGATTAGCTCAGCTGGGAGAGCGCTTGACTGGCAGTCAAGAGGTCAGCGGTTCGATCCCGCTATTCTCCACCAAGAAAAACCTTGAAACCACATGGTTTCGAGGTTTTTTCTTATATATGGCAAATTGCACAAAGTCGCTTTTGTGTTGAATTTGTGTTGAACGCGCGGGAAAATTTCTCCGCCAAAAACCTTAAAACCACAACGCTTTATGTTCATAGGTACACAATGTAATCTATGGGGCAAGCCGGACGGTACAGGGCACGGAAAATAAGTCGAGGGAATTTCCCTCGACTTATTTTTCTTTGATCCCAAGTTTATCTGCGTGACGATGCTCCAATCAAATATATCCAACAGCAGCCTTGCCGGAACACCGGTAAACCGCTATGTGAAGCGTGGTACTCTGGGCGCTGATCTTGCGGAGGTTATGAAGAAGCTGGCAAAAGATAAGATGCTCCGGGCATTGAGCAATGTAGACTATGCCAAGGGAGATTACGAAAAAGAGATGGGACAGGCGGCTTTGAAGAAAGAAGCATTGAATAAAAATAACTTATAGGTATAAACAATGAAAATTATTGAGGTTACAGAAAACAAAAAGGAATATCTGGATTTGCTGTTATTGGCTGATGAGCAGGAAAACATGGTAGATCGCTATCTTGATAATGGCAGGATGTATATCCTCGATGATAATGGAGTTAAAAGCGAATGTGTCATAACCGGCGAAAGAAATGGTGTGCTTGAAATTAAGAACATTGCAACAGTTCCAGAACATCAAGGCAAAGGCTATGCAAAAGCTTTGATTAACTTTATCATCGAGAAATACAGCGGACAATATGCTGTTCTGCAAGTTGGAACGGGCGATAGTCCACTGACAATACCATTCTATGAAAAATGTGGTTTTGTCCTTTCTCACATAATACCAAATTTCTTTACAGACAATTATGACCACCCAATATATGAAGGTGGTGTACAGTTGGTGGATATGGTGTATTTGCAAAGAAAGTTCTAAATGCTGATATGGTAAACCGGAAGGAGGTGCGCTATGCTGAATGATTTTACATGGAATATGACCGGATACATACCGAAACACCATGTCAATCCGCACGGCGATAGCATCATTCCCTATGTGGCAGAGCGCATCTTCCAACTGGAACCGGAGCCGCCCAAGGTAGATAGTCTGAATGAATATATCCTGTCTGCCTTGCAGGAAAAGAATTTGCTTTATTTTTCGTTTTTCCTACATCACTACGAGCCGCAACTCAACAAGCGTATCAAATCCTTTCTCGGCATGGATGGCGGCGATCTGTACGACACAGACCGATTTATAGATATAAAGCTCTCCTGCCGGGAGCAAATGCTTCAAAAGCTGATGGACTATGACCCTGCCAAGGGTGCAGAGTATGCTACATACATTTTCCCGTTCATCCGGGATGCTATGCTCCGTTTTCGCATGGGCGAAGAAAAATGGTCGGTATCCTCTCTGACTAATTACAAAATGGTGCGGTCAATGGCTTGGCTGTACCACAATACCAAGGATGCGGTCAACGAGTTTTCCAAGAAATACAACTGTGATCTTGCTCTTGCCGAAGAATATCTGAAAGTTGTCCGAGGTATCCGCAATCAGCAGCCATTCTATGTGACAGACGAGGACGGCGAGGAAACTGGCGAAGATGTCGCCCTTGACGATAGTTGGAACTATACCGACATCCTCTGGAACGGCATACAGGCAGAAAAGGTGCAACGGGCATTTGAGAAACTGAATTACCGGGAACAGACCTTGCTCGAAAAACGGCTGGCGATCTGCATGACCTGTGGGCGTGTTGGCTCATGGAAAGGCCGCCCCACCTTTGAAGAACTGGCAGTCATGTTTGAGGGCAGCACTGCCAGCGGTGCAGAACGAGCCTATCGGAAAGCGGTGGACAAGCTGACGGAATTTCTGGTTGCCGAAGGTGCGCTCCATGCTGTCCGGCTGAAACAGAAATCCAAGGCCAAGCGCAAAAAGAAAATCGCCGCCGCAATCTACGAATACCAAGCAGACTGCGACGGCGAATGGGGCAGGATTCAGGTTGATTTTGAGAACGACACAGCAGAGATCATCCGGCTTGCTGATTGGGACACGATAAAAACAAATCGCTTTGCAAACAGGGCAATAGCGCATCTTCTGAGCTGTGAAAACGAGATGCTGCCGAAGGAAGCCATGGTTGCCTTTGAACTGTGAGTACGGAGCGCTGCCCTCCTTTGGAAACCTCCCGCATTTTCTGCGGCTGTGGGTATCCAAACTGTCAAAATGCAATTTGGATGCCTTGCCTTGAAAATAAAAAATGGACAGAGCCTCCATCCCGCATGATAGAAGCTCTGTCCATTTTTTACGAAACCGCCTTTTGGTCCAGCTCTGATAGAATACGTCCAATGTCCGCATCCAAACAGATGGAACGCTTTGCAATTTCCCTTGGTGCATATGCCTGCCCGAAGTTCACACAGGCATAGATAGCGTCTGGGTTTTCCAGCGTATATTTCCAGAACGGATACTTGATAATAACCGGCGTATTGTTTCCCACACCCAGCTCCAGATACAGCACCTTCTCATGCTTGTGCCGCCGTACAAAGTCTGAATACCGGCTTTGGGCAGCATACCAACCCTCGTCTTGAACAAAGGTATCGTCACACCGCAGGTTCATGGTCATAGGCGCACCGCATACTGGGCACCGGGGAATCAACTCTGTCGGGATTCTCATAGCCCGCTGCCTGGCGACCATCTGCCGGACAGTATTTTCGTTGTCATAGGTCTTGCAATGGCAGGCTTTGGAACATTGCCACAGGCCGTAATCTCCTTGTGTGTAGAATAACCGCTTTTTATCAAAGCCTGAGCGCTGAAATTGATGATCCACATTGGTGGTCAGCACAAAGTAATCCTTGTCCTTTACCAGTGCCAGCAGCACCTGGTAAACCGGAAGCGGTGCATCTACATAGCGGTTATAGAAAATATGACGGCTCCACCAGGCCCAGTATTCCTCCAGTGTGTCAAACGGATAAAATCCGCCGGAGTAGATATCTGTGATCCCATATTTCTGATGGAAGTCTGAAAAGTACCGCTCAAAACGCTCTCCGCTATAAGTAAGGCCTGCGGAGGTAGACAGCCCCGAACCAGCACCAATCAAAACAGCATCTGCCGTTTCCAGCGCCTGCTTCAGCTGCTCAATCTGCCCGGAGCAGCTTGCTGTAAATCCTTTCATCCTGTTCCTTGAAAACATTGAATATCACCTCGATTTTGCTTCCGGTTTCCGCCTTGTATTCCTGCACTGTCCGTACAGCGATCTCCGCCGCCTTGTCATTGGGGAACATGAACACACCTGTGGAAATACAGCAGAACGCAATACTGGGTACCTGGTTTTCATCGGCCAAAGTCAGACAGGAACGGTAGCAGGATTCCAGCAATTTACAGTGCTGCCGGGTCAATTTCCCCTGCACGATGGGGCCAACCGTGTGGATCACATAATCACAGGGGAGATTATAGGCGGGCGTAATCTTGGCCTGCCCGGTGGGTTCTTCAAATCCCTGCCGCTCCATGATCTCAGCGCACTTCAAACGGAGCTGCACCCCGGCATAGGTGTGGATGCAGTTATCAATACAGTTATGGCAAGGCTGGTAGCAGCCGGTCATGCCACTATTTGCCGCATTGACGATAGCCCCACAATCCAGCGTAGTAATGTCTCCACGCCAGAGATAGATTCCATTCTGAAGCGGGGACAGTTCAGACAGCCGGGTAATCTTCTTTGCTGCCAGTTCTCCTTGCAGATAGGCATCCTGCACTTCAAGAAATCTCTGGCTGATGGCTCCCGGATGACGAACATTCATCAGTGAGCGCAGTAGCACCTTCTGGCGGTCTGTATCTGCCGGGATTTCCTGGCGGCGGCAGGAAAGACGCTCCCGCAGCAATTCCTCAATTAAAAATCTTCTTCGTTCTTCCTGATTCATGGCGTTACCCCCGCTTCATAATGGCTCTGGCCGGACAGATTTCAAAGCAGTTGCCGCAATGCAGGCAATTTTTCTGCTGAATGACCGCAGGTTTCGCAGAAATATCGATACACTTTTGCGGACATTTGGAATAGCAGAGCTTGCAGCCGATACAGGCGTCTGTGATAAAATAACCCTCCTGCACTTTCTCTGCGCCGCCAAAAGTAAAGCTGGCACGCTCAATCGGCTTTTTGGACAGGTCAAACCATTCTCCGCTGCCTTCATAGATGACAAAGACAGTCAGTGCGCTTCTGGATGCCGCATCCGGGTAGATCTCGTTCATATAGGGATTCTTTTCAAACAGCCGGGGAAGCAGCTCGCTCTCCAGCTCCCGCACCTTTCCCCGAATAGAAAGCGCAGCACAGTGCATGGTGTCCTCGCCCTTCATGCCGGTCAATGCAAGGACTCCACGCTTTTTCAATCGGTCATAGAACCCTTTTCCCCTTGCTGTTAGAAAGTAAACGCCGCCTTCATCGGCATCCATCATATCAATGGCAGCCGTGACCGGCAATCCGGCATCATCCACTGTTGCTACAACCGTGGTATGAATTTCCTCGACAAGATAAGCCAGATAATCCTTGCTTTCCATTTTGAACCCCTCTTTCTTGAACTGCACCCTTCAGTGCCGGGCGCAGCCGCTTATAGACCAACATCGTAACAATACTGATTACAAGGCCCTTCAAAACATTAAAAGGAAACGCATTGTAAAGAACTACATCCAATTTGGTGTGGATGAACGGAATAAACTCTGCAAAAGAAGCGATCAGTTGTTCCATTGGCATAAACTGTTCAAATAGCGGCAGTAAGATAAAATAATTGCTGAGTACAGCAACAATGCCCATCACGATACTGCCTGCAATTCCGGCAATCCATGCTGTCTTTTTCGTCTTATGACACCCATAAATCAGTCCAGCGGTAAAAACAAAGGATGCGCCCATCAGAAAATTTGCCAGTTCCCCAATGCCGCCTGTAGAAGTTGAAAAAAGCTGCAAGGCGTTCTTTACAAGTTCAATCAGAACACCAGCCAACGGCCCAAAGGCAAAGGCCCCAATTAAAGCCGGAAAATCGGAAAAATCCATTCTGGCGAAAGGAGGCGACAGCGGAACCGGAAATTCCACAAAGGCCAGAATATAAGCGATTGCGGAAAGAAGCGCAGTCATCGTGATGGTACGGACAGAAATTTTGGAAGCGGTATGCATATTTCTCCTTGTGAGATATGATTTGGATTTAAGGCAAAACCCCGCAGATTGCTTATGGCATCTGCGGGGCAAGTCTTATCACATCTTCTTTCATCCGGACTATACCGTCGGCTGCGGGATTTCACCGCATCAGCGTTTCCGCTCGCAGGCTGTTACTGCCGGTCAGGGATTTCACCTTGCCCCGAAGATTTTTATATGACGGTTGTTCTTAGAACTCGTAAGGAGGATTGCCGGAGAAGTCGGCGATCACGCCATGAGGATCTTCCAGATAGAACACTTCAAAGGCCGGGTTGTCAGCGGTCTGATAATTTCCCTTGACAATGGGATTCTCCAGCGCAGCCTCTTTGATGGCCTTATCGTCCACAAAGACAGCCTTGCCACTCAGACGGATCCACTGATAGGTAGGGGAGGAAACGCTGATCTGGACATAGGGATTGGCCTGCAGCTCCTTGTAAACTTCCTTGAAGTTGCCGGTGTTGAACCACAGCTTGCCATCCTTCTCGAAGCTGAACATAAAGGGGCGGCACTTGGCCTTACCGTCAAGGCTAACGGTGGCGAGATACTGAACGGGGTTTTCCTGCAAAAACTGGGCGACTTTTTTCATGATAATTACCTCCAAAGCGTATTTTGTTTGGGAAAGGTTGCTTTTTCCTTTCGCTGGTATTATAATAACACCGTAGAGCCAATTCGTAAAGTAAGCACAATATTGTGCCGTAGTTACCAAAAGGAAACTATTGGAGGATAATATGGAAGATATCAAAACAATCGAAGCAACCCCGGCAAAAGATTTACCTGTCTGCCCGGTGGAAACCACCCTCATGCTAATCGGTGACAAATGGAAAGTTCTGATTCTGCGAGACCTGATGCCCGGAACCAAGCGCTTTGGGGAACTGAAAAAATCCATCGGTCATGTGTCCCAGAAGGTGCTGACCGCACAGCTTCGGGATATGGAGGAAAGCGGGCTGTTAAGCCGCAAGGTCTATGCAGAGGTACCACCCCGTGTAGAGTACACACTAACCGATCTGGGCTACAGCTTGAAGCCTATTCTGGACGCCCTATGGAATTGGGGCGAAGAATACAAGGCCAAACAATAAAGAAGCCGAAGCAACACCATGAAAGAAGGGTTGCTTCGGTTTTTTATTTCTTGTACTTCGGGCTAAATCATCTGAAAATACTTCAATGCTTCTCGGATTGCTTTCTCTTTTTCCGGCGGACATTGGGGTTGCTTGGAATCTACCGATTTGGGCAGGTTATAGTTTTTGCCGACTTCCAGTCCACATTTTCTCTTAACTTGAGAAATATAAAGACTGGATACCTTTAACCCTGTATGCTCCAACACATACTCCTTGATCTGCGGATAGGTTGCCCCATCCTGAAATTCGGACATATCCATATCTTCCAAAGAGAACTCAACCCGAATCTTTTTCGAGTCGACCTCACCCTTGGAAAGCAAGACAACCGTCTCCACATGGGCGGTGCCGGGGAACATATCCACGGCGGCGGCTCGCTTGGCTTCGTAGCCGAACTCCCGGAAGATCTTCACGTCCCGGCCCAGCGTTGCCGGGTCGCAGGAGACATAGACCACCTTCTCCGGCCCCATGGCTGCCACGGAGGCGATGACCTCCGGAGCCAGTCCCTTCCGAGGCGGATCCACCGTCACTACATCCGGGCGCAGGCCGTCGCTCTCCAGCTTGGCAGCGATGTCCGCCGCGTCTCCGCAGAAAAACTCCGCGTTTTCAATGTGGTTGCGGAGGGCATTCTCCTTGGCGTCCCGGATGGCGGGGGGCACGATCTCCGCGCCGATGACCCGTTTGGCTGCCTTCGCGAGACACAGGGTAATGGTACCGATACCGCAGTAGAGGTCCAATACCGTTTCATTCCCGGTAAGGCCCGCGAATTCCAGCGCCTTGCCGTACAGCACCTCCGCCTGATCCCGGTTTACCTGATAGAAGGACGGCATGGACAGCTTGAATTCCAGTCCGCAGAGGGTGTCCATCAGATAATTCCGGCCGAACAGCGTCCGATATTTGTCTCCTAAGACCACATTGCCCCGGCGGGTGTTGCTGTTCAGCAGGACGCCTACGGTATGGGGCACAGCGGCGGTGACATAGGCCGCCAGCTCCGGCTCCCGCGGCACCTTATTGCCGTTGACCACCACGCAGCAAAGGCTTTCGCCTTTCCGGTTCACCCGGACGCAGACATGGCGCACGAGGCCCTTTCCGGTGGTCTCATCGTAGGTGGAGATCTTGTAGCGGCGCATCCACTCCCCCACCGCTTGGGCGGTGCGGTCGGTGGCCTCCGTCTGGATCAGACAGCGGCGGATGGGCACAACCTTGTGGGTCCGAGCCTGAAAAAAGCCGATGGAACCGTCAGCCCCCACGGGGTACTGGCTCTTGTTGCGGTAATGCTCCGGATTTTTCGCCCCCAGAATTTCCTCCACAGTCAGATCCAGCCCGCCGATGCGGGTCAAAGCGTCCTGCACCCGCTGGCGCTTGGCCCACAGCTCCTCCGGATAGGTGAGGTGACGGTAGGCGCAGCCGCCGCACTTCCCGGCATAGGGGCACTCCGGCTCCATGCGTTCGGGAGACGGATTATGGATCTTTACGATCTCACCGGCGCAGGAAGTTTTCATCACCTTGGTGATCCGGAGGTCGATCTCCTCCCCCCGGACGGCGTGGGGCACGAACACCACCGCCCCGTTTACTCGGGCGATCCCCAGCCCCTCGCTGGAATAGCCGTCAATAACGGCTGTATAAATACTGCCTTTTTCCAATGCTTCCATGGCTTTTATCCCTTTTATCCTCATTTAGATTCAGATGATTCGCAATTCCGCGGCGGCAGGGAAAATCGTGTATGTGGGTCCCTGTTTGGGTTTCCCGCTTCGCTCAGATCCCTCTGCCTTCGGGCGTACAAGTCCTGAAAATGTGCGGCAGCGGGGAGCATCGCCCCCGCTGCCACACGGTACGTCCTGCGGGTAGGTATATTCTATCAGGATTCCTCCCACTTGTCCAGAAGCTGACGGAGCTGATCCGCCCAGCGGCCAAGGGTCTTGTTGTCCCGGCCCTTGGAGCGGCGGATGACGTCCACCATCCGCTGACCCAGCGCCACCAGACGCTCGTAGGCAGAGCTGACCCGCTGACCGCCCACGGCCTTGGCCTTCCGTTCCGGCAGGTAGCCGGGAGCCACGATCTTATCCTCGAGCAGGTCGTAGACCTCGGTGTACTGCGGTGCGTGGGCAGTAAAGCCCAGCTTTTCCACGCTCTCGGCAAAGTAGGGAGCCACCTCCCGGTCGCCGTGGACGATGAACACGTGCTGGGGCTTGGGGGCCTTGATGTCAGCGATCCACGCCAGCAGGTGATCCCGGTCGGCGTGGGAGGAAAGGCCCTGAAAGTTCACGATCTTGGCGTGAACGGCGATCTCCTCGCCGAAGAGCTTCACACTTCTGACGCCCTCCAGCAGGGAGCGGCCCAAGGTGCCCTCCCCCTGATAGCCCACGAACACGATGGTGCACTCCGGCTTCCAGAGGTTGTGCTTCAGGTGGTGACGGATACGGCCCGCGTCGCACATACCGGAGGCGGAGATGATGACCTTGGGAATGCCGTCCTCGTTCAGCCCCTTGGATTCCTCCACCGTCTCCGTCATGCGGAGGTTGGAGAAGTTGAACATGTGGGTGCCGTCCTGCACCAGCGCCAGCGCGTCGGCATCCAGATAGCCGTCCAGATCGCCGGTGAAAATGGTGGTGGCACGGCGGGCCAGAGGCGAGTCGATGTAAACCGGGAAATCCGGGTTGGACTTCACCAACTGCTTATCCTTGATCTCCCGGATGAAGTACAGCAGTTCCTGGGTGCGGCCCACGGCGAAGGCCGGGATCACCACGTTGCCGCCCCGGGCCATGGTATCGTCGATGATCTTCGCCAGGTTCTCGGTGTAGCTCCACACCTCCGTGTGGTTGCGGTTGCCGTAGGTGGACTCCATGATGACGTAGTCCGCGCCCCCGAAGTGGCTGGGGTCCCGGATGATGGGCTGATCCACATTGCCTAGGTCGCCGGAGAAGATCAACTTCTTGGTGACGCCGTTCTCCGTAGCGGTCACGGTGATGCAGGCGCTGCCCAGCAGATGCCCTGCGTCGTCAAAGCGGACGCTGACGCCCTCGCACAGTTCCACATCCTCGCCGTATTCGCAGGTGGTGACGTACTGCTTCACATTTTCCGCGTCCTCAATGGTATACAGCGGCTCCACCTTGGGGGCGCCGGAACGGGCCGCCTTGCGGTTTTTCCACTCGGCGTCGGACTCCTGAATGTGGGCGGAGTCCAGCAGCATGATATCCATGAGGTTGGCCGTCACACGGGTGGTGAGGATGCGGCCCCGGAAGCCCTGCTTCACCAGCATGGGGACCCGGCCGGTATGGTCGATATGGGCGTGGGTAATGAGCACGAAGTCGATACTGCCGGGATGGAAGGGCAGGGCTTCGTTGTTTACCTCGTCCCGTCCCTGCTGCAAGCCGCAGTTGTAGCGCGACAATTTTTTTGCGAAACTCGGACAGAATTTTTGAGAAAAAATAGCCCGGTTCTAAGAAGTAAATCCGAAACCCGCTCACTTGCATCGACGGCCCCCTAAACGGGGGAGCCGCCCATGTAAAGGGGCGGGTTTTAGCTTGGGGAGGAGCGGCCTTTGCCGCCCCTCCTTTAGCTTTTTGCCCCTGGGGTAGTAGTTACCCCTCCGTAGCCTCTCCGGCGTCCTCTGCGGCCTCCTGGGCCGCTACAGGCTCGGTATATTCAGACCATCCATAGACACCGGGCTCCCAGACGTTGGAGTCCACGTCGGAGACCCACTTCTTTTCGTTGTGAGTCACTTTGTCGCCATTTGCATAGGCGTCATGTGCTCCGAGCGGCTGAACCCACTCAGGGAACTCCTCGAGAGGGTTTCCGATGCGCGTCCACATGGAGGGGGTATCGGAAGGCTTAGTATTCTGTCCCGCGTTGGTGACGTCGTGGATGGAGCGGTAGAGCTGCCCTTCGTCCTGGACGATACTGCCCGCGCTGCCTCTCCAATTCTCGTCCCACTCGACAAACAGGTCGGGGTACTCGTTGATCGTCACCTCATCGAGCTGCTGCTCCTGAGCCATCTTGACGAACATGATCTCAGCGACGGCCTGGGCGGAGCTGCTGCGCCGCTCCTTCTGATTGAGCTCCTTGATGGAGGTCTTTGGGGTTAAATACTGCATTTCGCTCATTCGTAAGCACCTCCAAATCCAGAGATAGAAACTTCGCCTTCGTAGCCCTCATTCTTGACGATCGTGAAGCGCACATTCACGCCCCACTTGTCCGCCGTCTTGGTCTCGTTGGTGAAGTTGAAAACTCGGTTGAGCTGCACCATCGCCGTGATGTCTTCCCATGTAGGAACGGCGTCAAATGCGTTGTTGCAAGCCTCCACCTTCGCGACCGCGCCCTCGATCTTCCATGTCGGGGTGATGAGGATTTTGGTCGCCCGGGCGTCCGTCTCCTCCGGGGCCGAGAACTGGAAGGCGATCGTGTTCTCTGCCTTGGAGAAATTCCAGACGCGGACAGAGGTCGCGAAGTTGCCGTCCACGGCCTCGACGCGGAGCTGGTGCGTTCCGTTGGTCAGCATGAGCCACTTTTCACGAGTGAGCTCAATCGTGGCCTCTTCTCCGAGCGTCGCTTGGTAGCTTCTGATCTCATCGTCATCCACGAACTCAGTGACGACCACATTGTCGCCCTCAACGTCCGTGATGGTGTAGTTTTCCGCGAAGCTGCCGGTCTTGAGACCGAGGTCTGTGTCGGTGCCAGAGATCGCCGGGGCGGAGTTGGTTCTCTTGAAGGTGAGGCGTCTGTACGCCGTTCCGCCCTTACCGTCCGTGACGGTGATCGTGATGGTATTGACAGAATTGAGGCTCAAGGAGTAGAGCTTCTCGCCCGTGATGGTTACATTCAGAGCCTCGCCTCTGGGGGCGTTGTTGATGGTTCTGAGTGTCTCGTCGTTGAGGGCTTCCACGACCGTCAGGGTATCTCCGTCCGCGTCATCGACCGTGTACTGATAGGTGAAGCCGAGGTTCTTATCCCCGAGGTTGGTGTCGGTGCCGGAGATCGTCGGGGCTGCGTTCGTTCTGGTGAACGTCCACGTCCGGGTCGCCGTTCCGCCCTGCCCATCGGTGACGACCACCTTGACTGTGTGCGAGCCGAGGCTCAATTCATCGACTGGGACGGTGATCGTATTTACAGAATTTCGCGTCGGGGCAAACGACTTCGTCGTTTGCCCATCAATCGACTCCGTCGCCGTCAAGACGTCGCCGGAGTCGGAGTCGTCGACGGTGTAGGTGATCGTGAAGTTGCTGTTCTTATCTCCCAGGTCTCTGTCACTGTCAGAGATCAGAGGGTCAGTGTTCAGGACTTCAAGGACGGGGCGGAAACCGACGTTCGCGTACTGGCTCGTAGCATCGTAGTAATCCCAGATGCGGGCCGAGGTGTACCCACGGTGCGCGCGAGACGAAGAATTTCCAGAATATGTCTCCTGGCACCACGAATAGACGTAGTACCAGTTCCAAAACTGGTTGTGAGCGCTGTTCAAGTCGGTCGCGTTTTGCGTGCTGTCCAGGTCGGACGAGACCGGGGCCGGGAGGCCGGTGATAACTTCCTCGCGGGTGATGAACCTGTCCCACTCGTTGTTAGTGGGTGTGCCTCCTGCATAGGCGTCCGAGCTGTTTCTGTAGTTGCTTCCGCCAGTCAGGACGCGGCACTTGTATTTCGCTCCGTCGATTGTGACTTCCTTGCCGGTGATGTAGCCCTGACCGTTCAGGTCGTTCCAGGAACAGTTGACCAGGATGACGCGGTCGCAGATGAGCAGCGTTTTGTCGCCGTCCTGGATTTTATGCCATTGAAGCTGATTTGCCTCGGCTGCGGGAGTGTCGCCGAAGGTGTAGTTTGCCATGCTGCCGGACATCGAGGGGATGTTGCCAGCAGCAGAGGCTCCGGTCGGGGTCGAGTCGTTACGCCACGGCCTTGTAGGACGTGCCAGAACGGAGCCGTTGTTGTAGAACCCGCCGAGCTTGACGGTTCCGAGAAATTGCGCCATAAGGTAGCTCTCCTTCCGTTTTTATGAAGCGGTAGGGAGCGAATATCTTCTTCGCCAGATTGTAGGCGCAAGCCCACCGGGCGAAGCCGAGCCACGAGTTGACCGCCTGGACGATCTCTTTCTTCGTGATCTTTCCCTCTTTGAGCTTCTTAATCATCGCCTTAATGCGCCGCTTCTCCTTGCGCTTGGACTCGGTTCGGAGAAGGAGGTGCGTCGCTTTGATTTTGAAGCCGTAGGCGTTCACGCCCTGCCGCACATAGAAAATCTTGGTCTTTTGGTTGGTCTCAAGGTGGAGCCTCTCCTGGAGGAATACCTTGATCTTTGCCAGCCACTCCCGGGCGATCTCCTTGTTCGGCGCGATGATGACGATGTCGTCCATGTACCGAGTGTAGAGTTTAGCACCGAGGAAGCGGATGCAATACTGGTCGAGCTCGTTGAGGTAGATGTTGGCGAAGTCCTGGGAGCTGACATTCCCGAGGGGTATGCCGGTCTCGCCTTCCGGGCTCGAGTCGATCACTTTGCAAAGAAGCCGGTAGAACCGAAGGAAGTCCTCGTACTTGTCGGGGTACTTCTTTTTGAGCTTCTTGAACCGCTTCGCGATGATCTTCTTTAACACTTGGCGGTCGATGCTATAGAAAAACTTCTTGACGTCGATCTTGATGACCGCCACCTCGTCGCCCCATTTCATGCGGGCGACCCTCATGTCGTGCTGCACGTTGAACGCCGCCCGGATGGGGCCCTTGCCGTACATACAGGCGAAGGAGCGGTCAACGAAGACGGGGCGGAAAAGGTTCTGCAGCTCCTCATGGATGACAAGCTGCACGACCTTATCCCGAAGGTGCGGTATGTGGAGGCTCCTGGTCTTCGGCTCCGTGATCGTCCTGTGACGGTACGGGCCGGGACTGTACTCGCGCCTACCAGGCTGCGGTCTGCTCTCAATTTTCTTGAGATCAGACCAGAGCTCGACGTTGTTCACCTCAGAGAGAAGGTCATAGCATACGGCCTCACGGGAAAACTTCCTGTGACCTCTGAGGGCTTGTTTATAGCTCGCCTCGATCATGGGCCACCCCACCACATCCTCGTACTTGGAGGGCGGCATAGGCGGCGGGACGAGCTTACTTTTGGTGTTCTTAGTGTTGTAGTGCAAAATGGGGAATTTCGTCATTTGTGGCATCCTTTCCAGTTAGAACGGCTTGGCACCTATGACGCGGGTTTATACCCACATTGTAGACAGCCTCCCGCCGCCCAATACGGCAGGGTGGGCGGGCCTCTATCACTGTTTTTACGCCGTCTCAAGACATGGCGAAGGATTACCTCTCCCTTGAAGTATAACAAGGACTCGCCAGCAAAGCCGTGACCGTGCCGGACGAAATAACCTACAAGGCGGGGCGGAAACCGACGTTCGCGTTCTGGTTCGTAGCATTGTTGTAATTCCAGTTGCGGGCCGAGTTGTACCCACGGTTCGCGCGATACGAAGACCATACAGAGATAACCCTAAGTAGGTGCTTTACTTTTTGGGCTGCTGCCCGTTATTGATGAAGAACTTTTGCAAGCCTCCAATGATGCGCCCGATCTCATTGAGCTTTCCTTGCAATTCAAAGAGCTTCTTCTGGGTGATGTACTTCTGCGTCTTTGCTATCCCAAACAAGACGAGGAGAAGGGTTTTCTCCGCGTCCGCTTCGTCCAGCCATTCCAGCCGCTTCTTGACGACCGTGAGGTTGTTCGCCATGACGGCGGCGCGGATGAGCTTGAAGCACGACTGCTTAATCTCTTGACTCAAGGAGAACTTCTCCGAGACGGGGAAGTTTTTTAGCAAGGGGTAGACATCCCTTTCCAGGAATATCTCAGCCTTCTTTTGCAGAACTGACGGCTCAGCCAATATAGACACACCTCGCTTCCTTGACGCGGGTGATCTCGGTGATGTCCCCGTAGAACTCCAGGCCGTAGTCGGTCAGTCTGATTTTGATAGGCTTACCGCTGAGAGAGCTCTTTCCCTCGAGCGTCAGGTTCTCCCCGATCTCCAGGGCGAGGCCGCTCTCGGTTTCAAGGACGATGTCGTCTTCTTTGAGCTGCCTGCATTTTTTGCATATCGGGACGAGCTCTCCAAACAGGCTCCCGATGATGCAGCTTGCCTCCTTTCGGGTGCAAGCGACCTTATACATAGATTTTCCGCGCCACGGGGTCATAAATCCCGGACGTGATCGCGACGGCGGTAACGGAGTCAAAATTTTTGAGAAAGACGTTGTTGACCATGTTGTTCAGCGTGGCGTCTTTCAAGACCTTGATCTCCTGCTGCGCGGCTGCGATCTGAGCCTCATGGAGAATAGCGGCTTCCCGGTTGGCGAAAATGCCGTCGTCCATGTGGTTCATGTTCGTCTGACTCACGGGCGTCCCTTCTTGGATGACTTCCCCCGTCACGACATCGGTGACGTGGTCAAGCCACTCGATTTTTTCATACTGCTTCATCGCTGCTTTCGACCTCCATTTCCTTGATGTTGTATTTGAAGGCTACATAGAGCCCCTTGCCCTGTGTCTTGGTGAAGACCCGATCGCCAGCACTCGCCACGACGTCGCCGTCAGTGTCGACGAGCTCCACGTTGGAAACGTCACCGATGACCGTGTCATCGAAGTAAACATACACCCTCGCGTCGGAGCTGCTGACGATTTTTCGGAAGGGTTGCACCGCCTTCGGCTGTCCGTTCAAGGTAAAAGCTGCGTGATCGACGGAGTCGACGAACCGCTGCCCGATCTTCTGGATGCCGATGTCTGTGAGCGTTTTTGCCATTTAGTCGCTTCCTCCTCTCATTTGAGTTGTGCTGGAGCATCGGGCCGTATCGGAACACCTCAAGTATTCCTTGACGCCGCTCTCAGCCCCGGAGATCGCCGCGATGTCAGAGGCGAGCCCCTCGTAGATGGTATAGTTGCCGAAGTGATAGAACTCCTCAGACGCCGTGAATGTGCCGGACTTCGGGAACTGGACGTCGCCGGAGTCTTTTCCGCCCTGTGCCGTGACCTTCGAGGCGAGCAAGTAACCCTCGCTTACCACATGGGGCCAAACGCCACAAACGAGCTGACCGCACCGTGGATAGTCTGAAAAGCCGTGCTCGAGTCTGGAATGTAGAACAACGGCAGCCCCGGTCTCCATACCATAAGCTGGCTTGCTGCTGCCCTGTTTGACCTTGCGAACCTCTGCGTCAATGACGTCGAGGTTGTAGACGCCGCTCTGCTTCGAGCCCTTTAGGAAGATAATGAACTCGGCCCACCGTTCCGGGTCTTGTACGGAGAACGGTTCGATGTAGCTCTTATCGTAGCCGAGAGAGGTGAGGGCGTATAGTACGCCTTGCCGCGTGCCTCCCCACTCAGAGATTAGCCCCTTCATGGAGAGCCTCGTCCTATAGGCTTCTATGTCCTCGCCTTCAAGCCTCGGCATATCCCTGTCTTGACCGTGTACCGGGAGCATGACCGGCGACGCGCTCACTACGTTCGCCTCGTCTCTTGCTCGGAAGAACGCTTTCTTGACGTCGTCAAAGTCCTTCCCGATGACCCGGAAGAAGATGCGGAACTGGTTGGCAGCTTCCTTTCCCTTCTTCAATGGAGCGAACAGGAGGTCAAACATATAGTCGCCGAAGTTGTCGTATCTCTTCATCCGATCACTCCCTTTCGACTGTTACATTGACAGCCCCGAGGGTGATGACCTTGTCCTTGTCCAGCTTCACGTCCTGGGCCGGTACGGTGATCTCGGCATTTGTGGCCGAGCTGTAGCCGTTTCGGACTGCGAAGTTAATGTCGGAACGAGTCAGCTCGTTTAGCTTTCGGCCTCTGCGAACTGCAAGCAGCTCCGTCAGGATGGCCTTGACCCGGTTCTCGATGTCTTCATCGGAGTCCGCCGAGCCGGTCGTGATGATGAGCTCGATGTCCTGGTCGACTGTGACAGAGGACTTCACGAGTATATTATCGTATGGCCCCGCGATCTTGTCAACGGCTTCCTGGACTGACTTGAGCAAGCCTTCCGTCGCTTCTCCAGCCGTGCCGGTTACGATGATGTCGACTGTGCCTTGCCCTCTCGGGTGGTCACAATCTGCCTGGGCAAACAGGACGCCGGTGACGGACTCAGCCGCGTTGACAAAGGCGTCTTCGGTCGCAAGCTGCGCCAGCTCAGACCACGATCGGAGGGTGCGTGCTCTCGCGCTCTCATCATCTTCTGTATCGCTGCCCTCGCGCACAATCCAGTCGGCGGCGTTTGTGATCTTGACGTCTCCGATGTAGGTGAGCGTGCGGGTGATCTGCCCCTCCGGGACATTGTAGCGGCTTCCTTCGGCCTCGGCCTCCACGAGTACGTCGACCGACATCGCCCCTTTCTGGAGTACTGCCGCCTCGATTGTGAAGTATCGGAGCTCTTCTCCGTTGATGTCCAGGATGCTCTTGAAGACGTGGCCCTTCGCGATCTTGATAGCCTCTCCGCTCGCACCCACGCGTGACACGGTAACGAGCCCCTGGGCCTTCTGCGCCTTCTTCCTCTTCTTGGAGTAGTCAGGCATTTTGAGGTCAAGCCACACGCCCTCGGCATGGGTGACGAACATATTGTTGAGAATACGGCGGGCGAGCTGGAGTAATTCAATCTTGATACGGAGCTCGACCATGAGCAGCGTATAGAACACACCGCCCGAATGGAAATTTGTGACGACGAACCCCTCTTCCTTCAGCTCTGCGACCTTCTCGTCTTTTGCCTCTTCGAGCGTCGGGACAGGGATGACGGCGTCAAGTATCTCTTTGTCGATCATGCTGCTATCACCTCCACACTGACCGCTCCAATGACGACATTTAGATTGCGGGCTTCGCTCTCTTCTCCGAAGCGGAAAGAGCAGCGGAGCAGGATGACGTCGTCGTTAAAATCTATGCTGATCTCGATGCTGTCCGGGAGAACAACCTCCCGCTTTTGTAGTTTTGACCTCGCCCGCTGCGTGATCTCTAAACGGGTGAGCTCAGAGTCTTCGGACTGGATGAAGTCGTAAAGGCCCCACCCGAACTCCGGGTCATAGAACAAGTCTCCCGGCTGCGTGATCGCCTCGAGGACAATGTTCTGATATAGGCAGTCAAGCCCGGAGCAGAGGGGGGCGTCTCCGTCCGCCGCCTGTGTGAGCTGCCACTCATCGTCGAGCCGGATGTCGGTGTCGTACAATCCCGTCACAAGCTCACCTCCCCGATGATCGATGGAGTGAGGTCTCCGTATGGGAGAGCGACCGCTACCACGGTCCCCGCCTTGAACTGACTCTTAGACTTAATTCCGGGAATGGTCGGAAAGTCATCGTCCGGGTTCCCAAAACGGTCGAGGACGGTCAGGGTGTACTCGTACCAGTTGGCGGTGATGTGCCCGTTAAAGCTGCTGCCAGTGTCATCATTGTGGATGATGAGCTCCTCGATCTCATAGGTGTCGAGCTTGGTCGCCGACTTGATGCTCGCGAACACAACGGCGGGGAGCTTCAAATGCGGGTAGTCGGCAGCGATTGACTTCTTGATGATCGCCTTGACCATTTCTTCGAGCATGATGCGCCCCTCCTTTCGTTGTTTAGAAGTAGATGTAGGTGCGGATGAAGCCGGAGTCGTTTGTGGTCGACACCACTTTTTGAACCTCGACCTCTCCGCTCACCTGTGGATGGATGACGTTGATCTTGTGGGAGTGCTTCACAAATGGGGCGGAGACCGTTTCAAGCTCCCATACGCCTCCGGCCCGGTTCAGACTGAGAATATTGACGCCGTGCTCGAAGGTGTAGACTTTCTCCTGCTCCGGCTTCTCATCCCAGTAAAAGACCCCGCCAGAGAAGAAGAACGGAACCTTTAGGCCCCACGCCGCGTTGACGGTGTTGATCGCCTGGACGGCGTTCTGCTGCCGGATGGGGAGCATCTTTCGCCGTGGGTATGTCTTGGACGAGAGCTTCATCTTTGAGAGCCCCGCTTTCGCCAGGAAGAAAGCGAGCATCTCCTGCGGGGTGGTATCAAGAAACGTGTCGTTGATGATGGTCTCTTCGAGCACCAGCATCTCATCTTTGAGATTGACTTCGTTCGCAAAGGCCCCGCCGTCGTATGGCTTGGCAACGTAGCCCGTGAAAACGTCGTCAAGGGCCCCGTCATATCCGAGCTGTATCGCTGCGGGGTCTTTCTTGTTCAGTGTGATCTCCGGGCGAAACTGCCCCGTGAAGCGTATCTTTGCCCAGTCAAAGTAGGACGACTTCGCGGAGTAGACCTCGATCTCGATGCCCTCGTTGAAGGTATAGGGGCCCGCCCGGGCCGCGATTTGTGGGTAGTATAACTCGGTTGTTTCCATAGTCGCCTCCTCAATATGGCATTTGTGCGACTCGGTTCATCGCTGCCGCTGTCTCGGCGTCATCAACCGCCGGAGACTTTCCCCGGCTCGTTGACAAGTAGGTCTCATACTCTTCAGTGAGGCTGCTGCTTGCGGCGGAGCTTCCGCTCCCAGAATTGCCGGAGCTCTTGGAGCTGCTGCTCGCCGTGGTCGCGGTGATGGTTTGAGGGATATACTCCCAGAGCTCAAGGGAGGCGGTAAGCTGTCCGCTCTTGCTCTCGCCCTTGTGGGTGAGCTTCTTGAAGATGACCTTCTCGATGCCGTGGGCTGCTGTGTCCTCGCTGACAATGGGGATAGGCTGCGGAACGCTCTGCCCGGGCTTTCGGAAGATTGAGCGGAGGGTGGCGTACCTCTGGTACTTCGTGGCTGACTGGGTGTCGTCAATGATGAGCTCGATGTTCACCTTTGCATCCTCGTAGCCCGTCGCCTGTTTCGGCTTGGTCGCGCTGCCCTCCACTTCCTGCTCATCCACCTTCGCCGACTCCGTGACCTCGATGCTTTTGACGAGGCCAGGGAGGACGACCCCGTTGAGCTTGATGGTTTGGTCTTCGACGTATATCATGGTCGTCCTCCCTCCTTTACGCCGGTGTAGGAACGGCGTCCGAGTCTCCGCTCGGGTCTTCGTCGCCGTTTCCGTTGGTGAAGTCCTCGACTTCCTTGAGAAGTGCGAGTAGTGTCTGCAAGTCCTTGATCTTCTTGAGATCGACTTGCATGAGAAGTTTCTGGATGACGACGGTCTTGCCTCCGCTGGAGCTTCGAGCTCCACTCTCGTCAGTTCCGTCTCCTTGGCCGCCGCCGCCCGTGAGGTTCACCTTCTTGGTGGGCTCCCTTTCGAGGGTGGCCTTGGTCTGTTCCAGGCCCTTCTCCATCGCCTCTGCGGGCGCGTTCTGCGCCATCGTGAGGCCATGTGCGTATGTGGTCATGGTTCGTTGTCCTGACAGTGTCAGGGTGGACAGAGGCCCTTCCTTCGCGTCAGAGAACGGGAGTAGGTTTCGGATGCGCTGCAATCCCCCCTTGACCGCTTCGACCGCTGTGGAGAACGCCGACTTGATGCCATTCGCGAACGTGGTGACAATGCGCTGCCCAGACTGGAAGAACCACGTCACCGCGCCGGAGACTGCGTTCTTGATGGTGTTGAGTCCATTCGAGAACGCCGCGCGGGCCTCGGTGAATTTCTGGGAAACTCCCTGTACGATGCCGCTCATCGCCGTCGAGAACTTCTCTTTGATTGCGGTGAGCTTCCCGCCCGTGAGGTTGTCGAGGAAGGTGAAGCCTGCCGTGTAGTAGCCCTTCACGCCCTCGACCGCTGCGGCTGCTATGCCTCGGATGCCGCCGCCGTGTTCTTGATATGCTGCCTTCATATTGCTCAGTTTTTCCGAGACGGTGGTCTTCGCCGCCTCCATGACTGAGCCGATGACGTTGCCGATCGCCCCGAAGACGCTCTTCGCTACCTCCAGCGCAGCCCCGAGTTTTTCTTTGAAGAAGTCGATGACTGCATTGACCGCGTTGCGGAACCACTCGCACTTGTTGTAGAGCAACACCAGGGCCGCGATGAGGGCCACGATGCCTATAACTACCCATGTGACGGGGTTTGCAAGCAAGGCGGCTGTGAAGCTCCAGACCGACGATATAAGCGGCGTCAACGCTCCCTTCACTAAGACGAAGCCAGCCTTGAGCATTTTGAAGGCCGAGATCGCCTTTGTTATGACAAGGCCGACACCGCTGACGACCGCGATGACCGTGCCGCCCACCGTGAGGAAGCCGCCCAGAGCCAGCACGACGATCATGATGACGCGGACGAGCTCCTGGTTCTGTTCAATCCACGAGCCGACCTTTGTGAGAACCTGTTCCCCCTTGCCCATGAGGTCGTTGATAGTGGGGAGGAGCGTGTTCCCTATGGTCTCCGTGACGTTGTGGATGCGCTGCTGCAATCGCTCGAACTTCTCCGGCTCCGTCTCATTGATCGCCGATGCCATCTCCAGCGCGACGCCCGTGCCGGAGCCGAGTGCGTCGTACATACCGACGATGTTGTCCTGAAGGTCTCCGACCTTGTTATACATGAGGTCGATAAGGGCGACGGCCTCTGTGTCTCCGAAGGCTTTTTGCAGCTCCATCTTCTCGGCGGCGTCCATCGTTTCGCCGAACTTCCCGCGCAGCTTGTCCAGAATTTCCGGCATACTGAGGAGCTGATTGTTGGCGTCCGTGAAGCTGAGGCCCAGGGCTTCGCCGCCCTTCGCTGCCGATCTCAGGAACGCCTTGTACTTGGTGCCCGCCTCGCTGCCGCTCATTGTGGCTTGCAGCATACCCAGAATAGAGAGCTGCTCTTCGAGGGGGACGTTTGCGGTCGTTGCCGACGCGCCCAGTGTTTGGATGCTTTGGGCCATGCCGGAGCCGGTTGTCTTGAACTGCTTGACGCTCTGTGAGATACCAGCCGAGAACATCTCTCCGAACTCAAGGTCTGAGAGGTCTCCGTAGAACTCCTTGTAGATACCGTAGCCCGTCGCAAAGAGCGACGTCATCTCTCCGATCGTGGACTTCGTTGCCTTCGCGGTTACACCCGCGAGCTCTGTGTATTGAGCGACGCCTTCGTCCGTCAGGGATGCGATGCCGCTCTTGATGTCGTAGGCTGCGGAAATGAAGTCCGACTTCGTTGTACCGGCCCACTGGTCGGAGAAGTTGCGGGCAGCATCCTCCACCACGCCCAGGTCTTGCACACCCAGAGAGGCAAGCTCGCCCAGGGCTCGGCGCGTCTCGAAGGTCGCCTCTACAGGTGCCAGGACAGCCCCGGTGATCTGGCTTCCCATCTCCTGCATGACAGCCCCGGTCTTTGCCATGTTCCCGAGGCCCTCGCTGACCGCGTCCAGCTTGGACACATTCGCGCCCACCTTGGACGCGACACCAGCCATCGGCCCCGAGAGATTGTCGATCATGTTCATAATGAGCGACAGTTTGAAAACGGACTCTAAACTCATGCCTTTCGTTCACCTCCTATTTTTTCTGGAGGCGAGCTGTGTTCAAAAGCGACCGGCGACAGGGCCGTCACTCAGGGAACGCTTTCACGATTGCCCGGGTGACTATGCCCTCCTCAAGCTCCTGGATGTAGCGAGCCTTCGCCACCCAGTCAAGGAACTCGTCGATGTCGTCGATCGCTTCGGGGTCAAATGCCTCTAAGAGAGGCGGGGGGACGTAGCGGTAGATTTCCAGAAGTCCGGCCTCTACGATGCTTTCCCGAACCCCCGCGACCTTCTCTCTTAGAGCTTCTTCAAATTTGCCGTGTTGGTCAGGCCGAGGATCTCCGTGAGCTTGTTGCCGATGGTGATAGCGATGCCCGGGTTCTCCTCCATGTCCTTCGTGAGCTTATCCCTGTCCTCATCAATCACGGCGTCCAGCATGAACACCTTGCTCGCCTTCGTGATGCCGGACTGGGACGCGCTCTTGATGTAGCGGTCGTAGCTGGGCACACTGGGACGCTTGAAGCGGTAGACGTACTCCATCTCGTTCTCGTCGTCCACGGGGACGGTCATGCCGACGCGGTAGAGCTTGCCGCCGTACTTCTCCTTGAGCTGCTCGTCGGAGCTTGCCTGGGTCACGATGTTTTCCTTGCTTTCCATAGTGTGACTTCCTCCTATCAATTATTTTGAGATAACGCTTAGACCGGCTTGACGCCGTCCTGGATGATGCCGCCGACGATCATGAGGTCGATGTCGACGGTCAGGCTCTTGTCGCCCTGGGACGCCTTGTTGCTGCGCTTCGAGAAATGGACTTTCTTGAGCTCATCAATTCTCGTCCGCCCGCCATCGTTGGCGTAGGAAACAACGATCGACGGAATTTCCAGCTTGTAGAACGCGAGTCCCTTGGACTTGCAGTAGTCCAGGAGATCGTCATAGTCGTCGCGGAGCATGGAGATTTTGCCAGACGCCTTATAGTTGCCGGTGCCGTAGCCGCGCGGCATAGAGCCCTTGCCGTAGGTCTCCTCCTTCTCCTGCTCGTCATCATAGCTGATCTCCTGGAGCTGGAGCACAAGACCCGGGAACTTGACGTCAACGTCAGCCCAGTCGTAGGCTTTCCCGTTTACTTTGAGCATGGTCTTTTCCTCCTTCCATTAACTTTCCGCCAGAGCCGCGCGTCCCAGGTCAATCTCGACCTCGCGGATATAGCCACGGGACAGATAGCGGATTTTGATACGCATGGTTTCATCTTCGAGGAAGGTCTCCTCCTGTCCCTCGACAACGGTCGTCTCATAGGAGCTAATCTCCTTATCGTCGACCATGCGGTCAAGGGGCGCGCTGATGAACTTCGCCCTGGTTTCGAGCTCGCCCTGGATGTCCTCCAGGTCGATGTCATCGTTCTTGAGCAGCAGGGCCTCCTTGCGGGTCTCGCGGATGATCTTGTTCTTCACGCGGACATCTTCCATGTAGCGGAAGTCGCTGCCGTCCGGGCTCATCATCTTCGTGTGGTAGACGAAGAAGTCATCCAGGCCGTCATATTCGCGGAAGGTCATATAGCCCGCCACGTCCAGCAGCTCGATGATGCTGTTGTCATACCCTGCCGGGAGCAGCTCAAGCAGCTTCGTCTTCGGGATGCCCATGCCAGCCTCGGGGCGGGTCTGGCCGATGGACTTCTGCACGGATGTCATCGCATAGCGACCGAGGGCCACGCCCGCGAGATTGACGTTCTGCGTGGTGCCATCCAGTTTCACAAGGCGGCCCCATGCCGCGCACACCTGGATGTCCGTGTCCTTGATCTTCTTACGGTCGGCTTCCATCTGGAAGGCCCAGTCGTGGAGGTCTCCGTTCTCGCCCTCCTCGGGGAACTCAGGCTCAAACACGAAGAACATGGGCTTGTGATAGACCTCGAAAAGCTCTTTCCTGAACTCGCTGACCGCCTGCCAGAGAGCCAGCGCACTCGCGCCGACAATATGGACACCCTCGACCTCCTGGTTGAACTTGGTGATCTTCTGGAGGGCATCCAGGATGTCGCCGTTGGTGGCGACAGGGGCGGTGGTCTGGAAGGAGTAGGTATCGTTCACCAGGAAGGAGCTCGGCTTCTGGTCGGCCTGTGTGGCCTCGACGAACTTGAGCGTCATCCCAGTCCCGGAGAGCTCATAAGAGCCGGTCATGGGCACGGTGATCTCGTCGCTGTAGGAGAAGCCGCCGTCGATGGAAACGATGAAGGCAGCGGTGTTGAGTCCGCCCTGTGCGGTGATCTTCACGATCACCGAGAAGGCGTTCGTCGGGGAGCCGGTTGCGGTCATGCTGCCGCCGCCATCTCCCACTCTTGTGACCTCTCCGATGGTTCCCGCCGTCGTGGCGGTAACAGGGAGGCAGTAGACACGGCTCGCACCGAACTGGACGGAGTCCATGACGGCGTCGGCCAGGGGAGACATGCCGAGGCGTTTCTTAATCATCGCCGCGTCCATATCCCCGGTCACGATGATCGGGGTGTCGGAAACGACGGGGGAGACGCCGACTTTGATGTGGAGGCCGTCGCCTGTGGGCGTCGCGAAGTCCAGAAGGCCGTCGCTGACGTTGTGTTTAACATCTCTGAGCATTTACTCGTTCGCCTCACTTTCCTTGCTCCTGGGGCCGCTCGCGGGCCCCCTGGTGAACCTCTCGATGCCAGCGAGGAACTCCTCGTCAGACATCACTCTTCCGGGCTTCCATCCGCTCGCGACACACGCGCCAGCGAAGACGGCCCGCTTGATATTGTGCTTCTTGCAGAGCTCTCCGATCGTCAAGAGCTCCGGCTGTTTGGTTTTGGTTGCCATTATCAAGGCTCCTTTCCGTTGTTCTTTTCAACGGACACGACCTCGACGCCGGTGAGCGGCGCGAAGCCCGTGTCCCTATAAAGGCCACCGTCAAACGAGATCGTCGCCTGGACGGCAACCTGGGCTTTGAGAATGGAGTCGTCTTTGTCGACCCAGTCCGCTCCCTCGACCTCGATCTGGACGAAGTTGCCGTCGACATAGATGCCCCGGTCAAGGCTCGCGAGAAACTTCTCGAAGATGGTCTCGACCGCGTCGTCGGTATAGTCCCCGATGACCACCGTGAACGTGAGCTTCCGTTCAAAGACCTTTCTCCTCTTCTTCTGCGCTCCCTCTTGGTCAATGTAGTAGGTTTTGGAGCCGTTTCTGGATAGGGCCTCTGACTCGAAAAGCACCGCTCCTATGTGGGACTCCTGACTCTTTTCGAGAGATTTCTGGGTTGTGTACGGCTTGGACTTTAACCCTGCCGCCACGAGCTTATCAAGAAGGTATTGTTTGCTTTGTCCGTAGAGCACGGGTTAATTCTCCTTTCCGATGAAGTCCTCGACCGTTGCTTTGATCTCCTGCATATCATCGTCGGAGAGGCCGAGGAAGGGACGGGCGGGGATGCGGATGCGGACTTGCTTCTTAGAAACCCACTTGCCTCCCACCTGGAAGCGGAGGGCTTTCTTTCTGCGAGCCCGGATTGTGCGGCCCGGTTCGCCGAACTGGTGCGTCGCCGCGTGCTTGACGTTGGTGCCGACCGCAAAGCCTGTAGCGTCCGACTTCGATTTGATGGAGTTGCGGAGCTGCGCGGACTGGATGAGCGTTTTCCCGCCCTCGGTCTCCGCCCTTATGGATGTCTTCCACCGCTTGCCGCTCGGGTCTCTGCTCTTTTTGAAGCGTTCCAGGGTGGACTCCCGGACACCTTCGGCGAGAGCTGCGTTGATGCTCTTCTTGTCGATCTCCGAGAAACTCCTTATTTTTCGGAGCATCGCCTGGGTGTCCCCTTCGAGTCGGATGCTATACATGGCTCACATCCCCCTCATTTTGTCCCGGCTGAAAATCCGGGGGTTCGATTTCACCGAGAACCCGGTCGCCGCTGCGGTGGTCGGGTCATCGGTCTCGGCCCCGAGTGAGACCTTTCCCTCCGCGACAAGCGTGAGGAACTTGATCGCCTGATTGTAGCGGTTGAGATAGGTCTTCTGATCTGTGCTCTCGTCGATGCCGATGCGAGAGAACAGGTTATAGACTGCGATGTCCTTCGAGCATTTGTTGATGATCTTGGGGGCCGGTGAGATCGGCACGGCGTACCTCTTGGCAAGGTAGCCGTCGATCTCACCGTCAGCGTCCGCAATCGCCTCGTCAATGATCGGGGCGACCAGCTCCTCACGTTCTGCGGGGTCTTCGATGAAGGTGTCCCCGATGATCGCGTTGAGGGCGTCATCCTTTACCATGCTACGGACTTCGGCTCTCGTGCTGTAGCTCACGCCGTCCCCTCCCTTCTGTCAAAAGCGGGAGGTTTAGACCTCGGAGCCGTCAGAGCCGACCGCCATCTGCCAGAAGCCGAAGCCAGCGTTGCCACGGCTGTCCGCGCCATAGATGAACTTCTTGCTCATGAAGACGTTGTCATCGGTCTCGGCAGTCTTGGAGACGAACTTCGCCTTCTTGCGCTGCTGGTAGATGAGGGGCTTGATGGGGCGGCTGGTGTCCAGAAGGAACCACGCCGCGTCGCTGGTGAGTCGGGGCTCGACGTGGAGCTCTGCGGTTCCCTGCATGGTGTTCTTGGTGCCGTTGATGAACTCGGCGACCAGGATTTCCCGGGCCTTGGCCTCCAGAGCGGGCGGAACGACCAGCAGATTGGGAACCAGGGCCAGGGAGCGGCCCTTGCTGTTCTTGTAGCCTCTCATCATCGCGCGGGCGGTGACATAGGACTCCAGGGAGAGCTTGCTGGTGATCTTGTTGCTCACCGCGTTCTTGCCGACCTCATGGTCGGTAGCGAAGAACGCCTTGCCGTCGTAGCACTTCGCCTCGAAGCCGGAGGCCAGCAGCGCGTAGACCAGCTCGTCGGGATGGGAAGCAGCGGACGCGCCGAGCATCTGGATAGAGGGCTTATACAGGCCGATCTTGTCGTCCTCGATCGCATTGCGGTCGACGCCGACGGTCAGCTCGAAGTCCTTGTTCTTGATGGTGTAGTCAGAGCCGGTGAGGTTCTGGATTTCGCGGTCGCCGATCCACTCCCTCATCCCGGGGATGTCGCCGAGCCACGCATAGGTTTCGCTGTCACTGGTGGAAGGGACAACGGTCGCGACCTTCTCATAGGTCGGCTTCTGCTCAGAGAACGCCTGATTGAACAGAGTGTTGAAAGAGACGTAGATGCCTCTGAGGTTCTGGGGATTGATAATCATGATGTGTTATCCTCCTTTTGTTTGTTGGTGTTAGGACGCGCTGGTCACGGTGACGCCGCGACCGATTTCAACGGCGACGCCGTCCTCGTCTACGCGAACGACCAGACCAGCGGCGGAAGCCCCGGTCGAAAGAGCGGTGACGGTCTGATCGTCCTCGATGTAGCAAGGCTTGAGGACGTGGGCCGCGCCGATCTTGTTCGAGGTGGTGGCGGTATTGTTAAAGACGAACACGCCGCGAGCGACGCGGATGAACGCCTCGCCATCTGCCCCCTTATTCTCGACGGTCTCCTCCGCGCGGCCCGCTGCGGTCAGGCCAGTCGCTTTCTTGCCGGGGATTGCGTAGCCGTTGGCGTCCAGGGCGACGAGAGCCCCCTGGTAGATGGTGGTGCCGCCCTTGACGGGCAGATACAGGAACTTCGCGTCCTGCATGATCTCGGTGGTGTCCCTTTCTTTGGTCAGAGCTGCCATGATGTTAGTCCTCCTTCATTCCGTACTTCTTGACGTCTTCGGCACTGATGCCGAGCTGCTTGCAGACGAGCATCGTCGCGTTGTCGATCTGGTCGCCCTTGAGAGGGAGATTGTCGCCACCGGCGATCTCGCTCATGGGAACGACCTGGGGAGCCTTCTCCACAAAGGAGCCGAAACCCTTCGGGTCACTCAGAGCGTAGCTCCTGGCCCACTCCTTCTGTGCCGGAGTGATCTTTCCGGCCTTGAGAGCCAGGGTGACAGCCTCGTCGGCGTCGCGCTGCGCGTTCTGCTGCTTGAGAGCCTTGAGCTCCTCCAGCACATTGACGCCGTCGATGGTGCCGCCTTTGAGCTCCATGATCTTCGCCGTGACGTCATCCGTGGCTGCTCCGGCCTTGAGTCCCAGCAGCTCACACACAGCCTTGTTTGCGACGACGTTTTCGTCGGCGGCGGGGGGCTGCTGCCCCTCCTTGAGAGCTTTGTTCTCGGCGACGCACGCCTTGAGAGCCTCCATGACCTGCTCCTCGTTGGCGTCTTCGCCCAGGCCCAGCAGCTCAGCGAGCTTCTTGATGATTTCCATGTTGTTTTGTCCTCCTTCAAAAGTTTCAGAATTAACGATTGCGGTCATTCCTTCGATCGCGGGGGTATTTGTCAGAGCCAGAGAGTGAAGCCCCGTCGCCTTGTTGTCTGATTTGCGGACATTGACCACGGGGGAGAGGTAGCGGTACTCCTTGTTCTGGAGGTACTGCGCCCCTCTGGGCGTCCACTCGACGACGGCCTTGATCTGTCCGTCCTCCAGTTTGAGCTCCTTGACCCATCCGGCAGCGGGGGCTTCGACCCCCTTGAGCGTCTGGTGTTCGTAGTCGACAACGAGATCGACGCCACGTTTGGCGATCTGCGCCTTCATCGCTTTGTAGCTCTCCTCGTCAACATCGAACTCCCCCTTCGAGCTGACGACGTGTCCCAGGGGGAGGACGGAGATTGTCTCCGGGGCCCCCTCAAGCTCCACGTTGCTGCCCTTGAGGATGAAAAACTCATTCATTTTTGCTGTGTCCTCCTTCGGTTTCTTCCCGAGCCTTGCTCTAAGGCCGTTAGCACGCGTGCAAACGCCCCTATTTCGCTTCTTCCGGGCTCCCGCCCCCCCTGCGGTCGCCCGCCGCTCTGCGGCCCTCTGTGGGCCTCTCAGCGGCTTACACGCCCATCCGCTCCTTTTCCCTGTTCTGGTACGCCTTCACCAGCGGCTCGGGATAGTCTTTCATGTCGGGCTCGAAGCGTACCTTTGCGGGGTTGGAGGAGAAGTGGGGGTCGGGAGCAACTGCCGGGAAGGACGTCTCAACCTTCAAGCCCCGCTGCTCCACCTGACGCTTTGAGAGCGTCCTCACGGTGCAGCGGCAGCGGAAGCCGTTTGGAGGAAACCATGTGTCCCATATAGGGCTGTCTGCCGGGAATACCTTCCCGTCCATCGCAAGGTGACTCGGGCGCGTGTGGGAGTCGTTGACGGCGTCGTACATCCAGTACGGGCGGAGCTGCATGACGTCCGGGTCTGTCATTTGCTCGTAGTGCCCTACGTTATATGCCGTTTGGATGTTGGTGCGGAAGATGTTGTCGGCTTGCAGCGGGTCGAGCCCTTCATAGCCTTCGGCTTCGAGGAACTCGTTCATGTTCGCCCGGAACTCCGAGAGGGTGTTTCCTTCCTCCAGGGCTGCAAGAAGCTCATCATAGAACCGCTTGAGCATCTGGGCCTTGGTGTAGCCGCTGACCGTGAAGGCGAGCCCCCGGTACTCCTCGGCGATTGCGTAGAACTTCGCAGCTGTTACCGGGACGCGCTCCTTGAAGTAGCTGACGGCCTCCTCGAAGGTCATGTCTTTCCGCGTGAAAATCTCGTCGATGTCAGCCATTCTCCAGCACCCGCCCCTCGAGGTCTGCGTAGAGCATGACCTTTTGCAGCAGCTCTTCCACCTCGGAGACATCCATCGCGGCATAAAGCTCGGCAACGGCCTTGTTGTCCTCCATCATGTCGCGGAGCTCCTCAAGGCTTTCCGCTTTCTCAATTATCTTGAGAACAGGGCCGAAGGCACGCTTGAAGCTACCGGCCCCGTGCCGCACGGCTGCGGATGCGAGCTTGTCGATGTGCTGCTGCGTTCCGACGCCGCCATCACCTTCGGCCTTGAGCGCGATCTGCGCCGGGTTTGGCTCCTTTTTGAATGGGAGCCCGGTCAATCCCGCACTTGTCGACCTGGGTGCAGCGACTTCCTCGTCAGCTTCCGGCTCCGGGATGGAGAACTTCTTGTAGATGAAGCTCGTCGGAACCCGGAGGCCGACCTCGTTGACGAGTGTGCCGATGATGGTCGCCGTCTGGGTAAGGTCTTCCGACTCCTCGCAGTCAAAGCGGATATGCGGCACGCGCTTGTCTTCTCCGAAGTTGAAGATGCACAAGGGACGGATGAGATCGCGTCGGAGCGTGGATGCAAGGGACTTGCAGTCAGCGACGGTCAAGTCGTGCCGGACGTCGTTGTGCGTCTTGCTCTGGGCGTAGCTTCCGCCGCCAGAGTCAGAGGTGAGCGTCTGCCCGAGGATTGCCTTGGAGATTTGCTCGTCGCAATATCGGGCGAGGCGTTCGTACAGGTCAGAGCTTGACGTCTTCTCCGTGGTGATGAAGTCGATCGATGTGCCGTCCGGGATAATGCCCGCCGCGTCCGCGCCGATCTGGATGAGGGCTTGCATGAGGGCGACCTTGTCCGCCTCGCTCGCCCCGGGCGCATACTTGCCCAGGCGAAGCGGTAGGCCGTAGACCTCGGCAAAGCTGACCCAGTCCTTGAGATCGTAGTTTTTGAATAGGTACATCCAGGCAACGACCCGGAGGATGCCCGCCCGGGATGTGTGTCCACTGCGGGCCTTGTACCTGTGGACGATGAATTTGTTCGTGGGGAGCAGGATGCCCTCGGGTGCGTCCTTGGTGCGTACCTTGAAGGAGTCATCCAGGCTATCCCAGAAGAACCGCTTTTGATGCCTGGACTTGATCTCCCTGACAACGACGTGTCCCTCGTCGTAGCCCCACATGATTTCGGAGACGGCGAAGCCCTTTCCGATCGCGTCCAGAAGGTCGGTCTCGACGTCCTCAAGGCTCTCGATGCCGTTGATCTGCTCTTCGATGAAGTCGGCGATCTCCTTGTCTCTCGGGTCATCGCTGAACGGGATGATCTCGAAGTCGAGCCCCGTGACGGCGTTCTTTCTGGTCTGGAGCTGGCTGAACAGGTGGGGGTCTTTCTCCTCCATCTCCTCGAAGAGCTCCATCTGCCGGAGAACGTCTCCTGCGTCGGCCTCCTTGAAAATTTCCGCCAGCTTGACCGGCGTGAGCCCGTTGCTCGGGTACTCGCTGTACTTGTCCGTCACCTGGGCGACGGCGATCTCGTTTGTATCGGGGCGGCGGAGCGGCGCGGGGTTCTGCTGCGGCTGCTTCTGCCGCTTTTGCTTCTTACTCATTCAACCGCCTCCTCGATGCGCCGGTGCGCTTTCTCAAAATACTCGTCATCCAGCTCGACGCCGATGAACCTCCGCCCGGTCTTCTTTGCCGCGACCAGAGTGGAGCCGCTCCCGGCGAATGGGTCAAGAATGAGGTCTCCCGGCTTCGTGACGGACGTGATGAGGTTCGCGATGAGTCCCACCGGCTTCTCTGTTGGGTGTATCATCTGGGCACTCCCGAGCTTGCTGAAGGTAACGAGGTCTTTCGGCCTGTGTCCAGGGAAGCTATACTTCCCCTTGATTGCGAAGACGATGTTCTCGTGGGACGGTGCAAACGCCGCCTTCGTGTCTCCCATTCCGTGATGAACCTTGTCCCAGATAACTTCACTTTTCACCTGGAAGCCCGCCAGCTTGATCGCGTCGATGAAGGTCTGCTCAACGTCCCATCTGGTAAAGCAGAGAATGGCTCCTCCGGGTTTCAGAACCCTGTAGGCGTCATACAGGAACCAGATGAAGGGCGACTTGTCGTTCTTAATCCGGGCCCCGGTCTGGGAGACGTAGTTGATGCCATAGGGCGGGTCTGTGATGATCGCGTCGATGCTCTCCGCCTCCATCTGCCGGAGCACGGTGAGGCTGTCGTCGTGGATGATGGTGTTCTCTTTGATGGTGATATGCCCCACCTCCTTAATAGGCTCCGCGCTTGAAGTCCAGGGCGCGGGCGATGACGCTCTTGTATTCGACCTTCCGCCCGACTTTGACATCGAGGGCCAGCTTGACCGCCATCTGGAGGCCGTCCGGGCCGTCGTCGTTCTTGCCCATCGGGTACTCGGTCATCTGCTTCAAGAGGGTCTTGTGCTTCCGGCTGAACTTGACGTAGCCGTTCTTGATGAATGGCTGCAAGGACTGGATGCGAGCGTCTTTGTTCTGTGTGCTGTTGATCTCCACAATGGGGAGGTATTCGCCGACTGCTGCGGACTTCTGACGCATGATCTCGGCGAAGTAGTATTGAAACTGAACCGTCTCGACGCCGAACTGGTAGTAGGGCCGCTTGTACTCTCGCTTGAGGCGGCGGCTTGCCTCCAGGGCGTCCTCGATGATCTGGTCGGGCTTTCGCTTCGCGATGTCCGCGATGATGACGTAGATGTAGCCGGTGGACGTATCCTTCGCCAGAGCGAAGATGGAGCTGGTGTCCGACTTCTTGTTCTTGCCCAGTGAGGGGTCGTTCGCCCCGATGAACAGGAACTTCGGGTCGGAGAAGTCCGGGGGCTGCTTACCGTCGTCATCCCAGAAGTCAAACCACTCCTCTTGGAAGGTGCAGTTTTCCGGGTCGATTGGGTCGTTCTGGATTTCGCTGTTGAACGACGCCTCGCCTTCTGAGACGCGGATGACCATGAGGTCGTAGTACGAGAGCTTCTCCTCCCACAAGACGGAGGTGCCTTCCAGCATCTCGTCCTTGTTGGCCTCGTAGAACTCCAGGGCCTCCTCCTGCCGGTTCTCGTTGGTGAGATCGGTGAAGATCGCTTCCCAGGCGTCCCAGAGCTCGCCGTTGGTGGCGAAGCTAATGACGCCCTGATACCTGACCGACTTGTAGCTTGGGTTCTTCGCCACATTGGCAAGCAGCGCGTCGAAGTGCAGCAGCGTCCCGATGTAGACGATGTCGGTGTAGGTGTCGCCTGCCTTCGAGACCGCCTTATAGAACCAGTCGCGGAGCTTCTTTCTCTGCTCCGGGGTGTTAACGTTCTCGTCGTTTTCCAGGTCGTCGCAGACGATGAGGTCGGGTCTCCATTGTTTGTGACGCCGACCACGGATTTTCTTGCCGGAGCCGATTGCCTCGATCTTGACACCGTTGGAGAGCAGGATGACCGAGGACTTCCAGACCTTTCCCTCCAGCTCTCCGAAGTCTTCCTTGAGGACGGTGTTCTCTTCGAGCTCCGTCTTGATGTCCGCGAGGAACCCTTCCGCCTGTTCGGAACTGTCCGACAGGATGAGGATGTAATGCTTGTAGGCGTAGACAGAGGCGTGGATGGAGTCCTTAAAGGTGAAGGTCGTGCTCTTTGCGTGACCACGGGGTGCCTCGATTGCCCGGTGACATCCATCGGCCCGGGAGATCTCTTTTGCAGACTCCCCGGGGTCGAGACCCTTCATGACGCCCTCGCGCCATATCTTGTCGAGCTCCCCGTGGAACGCCGGGGAAGGCCGGACGAAGTAGTGCGCGAGATAGGCCCGCCCGAAGTATTCAAGATCAAATGCCCCGAGCTTCCGGCGCAGCCCCTTCGGCCCGGTCAGCTCTTTCCCGTCCTTGAAGTCCCGGAGGAGCTGCGCCCGACGTTCGGGGAAGTTGTCACCTCGGACAACATAATCGAGAAAAAGTTGCCGTTGGTAGTCACGGTTTGCGACCACTTCGCGGTCTTCCGGCTCCTCGAGCCGTTCGAGGTATTCATTGATGTCAATCTTCGCCATCGGTCAGCACCTTCTCTCTCGCCCGCGCAAGTACGTCATGCAGCTCTCCCGCGAGCTCCGGGTGCTGCTTGATCGCCGCCATGAGCTCGGCCTCCATCTGATCGAAGGCGAGCTCCGCCTTTTTCTTGAGGTCTGCTCGGACACGCTTCTCATAAGTCGCGTTCCGGGCCAGGGAGGCGATGAGCCGCCCAGCTTTGTCGAGGGGCATTTCCTGGAAGTCGTCCTCGGCGGTGCTGACCCGCTGCATGAGACCGTCCATGAGCACCATTGACGCCGCCTTCGTGTAGTCGAGGTCGGGGTGCGCTTCAACGGCCTGGGCGATTGCCTGAGTCCTCTGGATGGTCTCGGCGACGCGCTGCGCGGCTTGGGTGGTTCGGATAGCATACCGGCCGATCGCCGACTTGCTGATCTCGTACCCTTCGCTTTTGAGCCATGCAGAGAGCTCCTCGTAGGTGTTGGTGGTGTCGGATAGCTTGACGTCGAGTTGCCCCTTAATGTCATCCGGGAGCTTGTCGATCGTCGAGCTCACCCGTGTCCGGCGTCGCTCGTTCTTAGACATCGACGCCGGGGTCGTCAATCGTGCTCTCCAGAAGGTCGACACCCTTCCGCGTGAGCTTGATGACGGCGTCCTTTCGGTAGGCGTTGTATGCATTCGCCGTCCGGCTGGTGAAAACGATGTAGCCCGCCTCCTCCAGATACTCAATGTGCTTCGAGATGTCGGGGGAGTAGATCAAGCCATCGGCGACGAGGGCGTTCGTGATCTGCCGGACGAGGAGCGTGTTCTGGTTGCCTTTCGCCAGGGCCCGGATGATGTAGCCCCGGATAGCTTTATTCTTGCTGACTTCCTGTTCCGTCAGCTCGTCCATGATTGCCATGAGCTGTTATTCCTCCTTTCCTTTTCCTTTGCCGTAGAGAATTTGGTCGAGCTTATCCTCGACCCGGTTCATGACCCGGATGTAGTCCTCCCGGGTGACGTACACCAGCGGGAGGTCTGCTTTGAGGTCGTTGAGCTTCTCTTCTACCTTCGCGATCTTCTCAGCGGCCTCTTTCTTTGCCTCCGCGATCTGGGCGGCGTTCCTCTTGTCTGCCTCCTCCAGCGTCGCGAGCGTCTTCTTGATGAAGAACGTCAGAGCACCGACGACGAGGGTGCAAAGGAGGGAAGCCGCTGCGCCGATGACGGTGGTGATCTGTGCGACGTCCATGTGCGCCCCTCCTTACTCTTTGGAAGAAGGAGCAGCCTCCTCGGTGACGGTGTTGCCCTCAAGCAGCACGCCCTCGGGGAGCGTGATGAACGGGTCGCTCTGCTTCACCTTCAGGACGGCGTCCTCGATGCACTTCGTCAGGTAGTCGTCGAAGCTGCCCAGGTTGTCGGTGATGACCTTCTGGGCCTCCGGCGCGATCGCTGCCTTGACCTCGTTGAAGACCTGTTTGCCCAGGGCAAGCAAGTCCTCGCGGTTCGCGGCCCCGCTCTTGACCGCGTCGCGGAGGGCTTTTGCCGTGGTCTGCTCCATCGCGCCGACCGACTTGGTCGCAAGGTTCTCGACGTCCGCAAGGGCGTTGTCGAGCACTTTGCGGGCCGACTCGTCCTCGATCTGGGCCGTCTGCGCTTTCAGCTTCGAGGCCCCGAGGCGGATGTAGTAGACCGCGTAGGCTCCCGCGAGGGAGATGACGGCGAGGGAGAGGTTCACCAGAACCTCGGTCGCCGCGCTCTGGATGATGTTCATGTCCATGTGTTGCGTCCTCCTTTTGGGTAAAAAATAAGAGTACAAGCTACGCTTGTACTCTTAGGGTAAACCATCCTCTCGGAAGCCTCTATATGTAGCACTTCTAAGAGATAGCTTTTATTAAGTTGTGTCTCCCAGCCCGTCCGTGCCGGTTAGGATGTCGAAGAGCTCAAGCTGCCCTTCGAGCTTTCCGTCTCCGCAAAGCTGCCGTACCCAACGCTCGGTGACGTTGTATTTTCGGGCGAGCTCCGGGTGATTGTAGCCGTTGAACTCGGCCTTGATGTGGGCGTCGCGGACGGGTCTGAGGACGCTCTCCGGCTTCGGGAGGTAGATGGTGGCACCGCCTACGACCTCGCAGAGCTTGTAGAAGTTTTCGACTCCGATTGCCTCCGCGATCGTCCTGTTGTCTCCATCTGTTATCATGTCGATCGTCAGCTCTTTCGAGAGATTGTCCATGTCCCGCCCTCCTTTCTTTTACTCGGTCGGCTGCTCCATCATCTTGCCCAGGATGCCGATGATCTCTCCGACCTTGATTGCCTCGCCGAACTTGTTGGCCCAGTAGTCCGGGGAATTGATGACTCCGGCTTTCACAAGGGCCGTCAGGCCGTTCCGCTGCCAGTCCGGGTAATTTTGCCAGGGGGTCGGGCTCCGGGGCCGGAGAGGGGCTCTCAGGGGCTTCCTGGGCCATGATCTGACCGAGGAGCTTGACCACGTTCGCGCCGTACCCGCTGCCAGGGACGGCCCACCCCTTTCCGTTGGGGTTGTCCGCCGCGCCGAGCCACTCCACATAGGGAGCAGAGCCGCGAGTCACAAGAGAGAAGCGGGGGTCGACGCAAGTGTTGACCAGTGGCTCGGTGGATGCGTATGCTTTGAGGTGCTGGATTTGAGCGCGGACGCCGGTGCGGGGGTCAGGGAAGGTAGCGGCCTGTCCCGTGGCGTTCCCGTTCAGAGCTCCGATGCCCGCGTAGTTGTTTTGACTCGGGAGGACGATGCCGCCGAACTTGAAGTAGCCGGTCTCGTGGAGGCTCTGGGCGAAGGCGACGTCTCCGCGAACGCCCTCGGCCTTGCCTTCCTCCAGGAAGATTTCCGCAAGCTGCTCCAGGGTGCAGCTCGTCAGCTTGGGCTCCGCGTTCTTGCTCCTGCAAAAGAGGGCCATCTGCTGTGCCGTGGCATGGGCCTCGCCCATGATCTCGGTCTTGGGTGTGTCATTGACGCCGAAGTAGTCCGCCAGCAGCTCTGCCTCGGCGACCGCCAGCTTGTCCAGGTTGGCGTCCACCGAGAGCCACTTCGTCGCGGCGGTGTTGGTGTGGAAGCTGTGCTCAATGAGCATATAGAACGGGGTGCCAACGGCCCGGGCTCCACGGAGGACGCCGTAGTATTCGCCGCCCGCGCTGTTCTTCCGGGTCGCCGTTCGCCCCGCTTGATTGGTTCCCATGAGCTCGCCGATCTTCTTTGCAATCTGGAGCGCGAGGACGTCGACGTCGTTCAAATTGTCGTAGGCCCGGTAGACTACAGGGTAGTCCACGCTCTCGGTGCTGCAAGCGTTGGAGTGGAGGGAGATGAAGACGTTGCACCCCTTCGATGCTGCGCCGCGCTCATAGACGCCGAGGTCGGTGTCGATGTCCGCCCGGGTGGTAATGACCTCGAAGCCCCGGGTCTCCAGCTCGGCCTTGAACTTGAGGTGCAGCTTCCAGACCATCGCGCTCTCGTAGTAGGTCTTCACGACCGGGCTCTGATTGTACTTGCTGCCGACGTGTCCGGCGTCGAGGCAAATCTTGATCTTACTCATCACCGTCGCCCTCCTCCTCGTCAGCGTGGAAGATAGGCTCCCCGTCGACTTCGTTGATCTCCGGCTCCTGGGCCGGTGTGGTGTTGACCGCCTGGGCGGTATTGGTTTTCTTGTTGGCTGCTGCCATGATGTGAACCTCCTGTTATAAATTCATGACCGGGGCGTAGACCTTCTCGTGGTATTCCCCGATTGTGTACTTGTCCCGGCCCTCTGCCTCGAGGGCCTTCATAAACTTCTCCGTCTCCACCGCGAGCTTGAGGAGCTTGAGAACGCCGACCTGTTCCGGCGTTACCTCGTGCATATCCGGCCCCACGGTGGCCGCGATCGCTCTGCGAAGATAGAAGTCGCCCGTGAATGTGTCCATCGCATTGAACTCATCCCAGACCTCCCGAGCGAACTTCTTGCGGTTCAACCTGGGCTTGTTCGGAGGAAGGAAGCCTTCTTCCTGGAGCTGCTTCTTGATTGCCGCTCTCCTGTCCTTCTCGCGCTGTGTGAGCCGTTTTTTCTTCTTGGGCATTATTCTTCACCTCCCCGGTCTTCCGGCCAGCCATCGGGCCCAAGTGGGCCGTAGCCGGTCTTCTCCCGGTACACGTTCGCCGCCCGGATAGCCTGGGCAAAGGCGGCGTCGCTCGCCAGTTTGGCGGCGAGTGCCCGCTGCTTTTCCCGGCTCCCGCCCTTATCCGTCGCGGCTGGGATTTCCTCCACGGCGCGGGGGTCGATTTCGGTGAGGCGGCGGGCGATGTTTCCCGGGAGGCTCTGGTAGTTGATGCGAAGGAATACGAGCCCGGTCTCGATGCACACGTCGATGTCGCTGCTCCGTATGCCGCGCTGCATCCGAACGATGCCTTCGAGAGCCCCCAGGACGGCCTCGTCGCTCGCTGCGGTCGGCCTATTCATTCCAGGCCTCCTTCTGCTTCTGCCGCGCGAGGATTGCCTTGAGCCCCTCGATGACCTTCTCGCACTTGGCGTTGTCGAGCCATTCGATGCGGTCAACGTGGGCGACGCGCTTGATGAAGCCCTGGATGCGCCTTGGGTCGTCGTTCCACCCGAGCTCTTCGCAGAGGGCGTAGATTTTGCGCCGCTGCGAGACGGTGCGGGGGTCGCCCCCTTCGTCGGTGCGCTTGCTGCAGATGTCCCGCTTCGTCCCGTCCTTCATGTTCTGGAGGACGCGGGCGACGGTGTTGATCTCTCCCTGGGAGAGCTTCTTCATGGACTCCTTCCCGGTTTCCCGGTACACGACGGCGTGAAGGTCTTCGTCCGTGAGCATGAGCTCCGGCGACTTCGCGATCGCCCAGAGCGTTCGGATGGAGGGCTGCTTTCGCCCTGTTCTTGCTGCTGCCATTCCTGGGCCCCCTTTCTTAGTTGCCCGCCTTGATCTGCTCCAGCTTGGCGATGTTGACCTCGTAGCCGAAGACGTCGCCCTGCTTCCAGGTGGCCCCGACAGCGTTGACCGTGTCCTCCCCGTACTTCTTGAGGGCCTCCTTGCTGACCTTCTCCTCGACCACGATGCAGTCGGTCATCTGCCGGGACTTGAGACGGCGGATGATCTCCTCCAGCTTCTCCTTCGCGCGGGGGAGGGAGACGGAGGTGGAGAGCCGGAAGCCGACCTCTCCGAAGGTGAGGGTCATCGACTTCGCCTTGCCCATCTCGTCGCGGTGATCGGTGACGAAGGTCTTGATCTCGCGCTCCAGGCGGGCGATGCTGTCCTTGTAGGGCTTGCACTGTTCCTCGGCGACCTTCTGGGCTCCGATGATCTGCTTCTGCATATCGCTCTCGATGTCGCCGACCGCGATCTGCGCCTCGGCGATCTGACGGAGGGCGTCGTTCACGTCCTCCCAGGACTTGAGGCTCGGGGCCTCGATCACTCTTTTTCTTGCCATTGGTTAAGCTCCTTTCGTGCGTTTGTTATGGTGGACTCTGCCCCTGCGCGGGACATAGGAGTCTGCGAAAATCATGTAAAGCCCCAGAGGGAGGGTCAGCAGGAGAGCGGTCACGTCCCGGTCTTCCGGGGTGGTTCCGCCGCAAGCCATTGCGAACAGGATGCCGGACATAATCACCAGCGCGGCACCGATGAGCCGCTGTTCTCTCATTTTCATTGTCCGCGCCTCCCCTCAGAGCATCATCATCGAGGACGCTTGCTCGATGATCTTCAAGGTGACGACCTCCTCGCCACGGTCGGCGAGGATGCGCTTGACGTTGGAGAGCGTGCGGTCGAGGAGGCGGAAGCAGCCGGTCTGCATATTGCACGCCCGGGCCTTGAGCTCCAGCAGGGCGTCCGGCTCGATCTCGAAGCCCTCCAGGTAGCCCTCAACCTCGGACGGGGTCAGCCCCCGGAGCGAGGCGTAGAAGTCCACGCGGTTCGCCATGCGGACGAGGTAGGTCTTGATCTGAGCCTCCAGCTTCGGCTCGCCAGCGATCACAAGGCCGACGTCGCTCTGGTCGAAGATTGCCCGGAGTATCTCCATCTTCTTCTGGGTGTACTTGGATACCAGCTTGTCCGCCTCGTCGATGATGAGGAGGTAGCCCCGGTTCGTGTTGAAGAACTCCCGGATGCCGTTGACCCTGCGCCAGATGGTGCCGTAGCCGCTGGGGAGGCCCAGGCTCCGCTCGATCGCTTCCACAAGGTCGCGGCTGCTCATGGTGTCGTCGCACTCGATGTAGGCGACGCGGGGGAGCTTCGCGTATTGACGGAGGGCGTAGGTCTTGCCGTAGCCGCTTCGGGCGACCACGATGCCGAGCCCGATGTACTCCTGACAGCTCTGGCACACGCCGAGGACTGCCTTCGCGTCCCGGCTCTCATAGAAGACCGGCGTCTGCCCGGTCTTTGCTCCCGGCTCCTGCGCCGGTGCGGAGACCTCAACGGCCTCGCCCGTCTCATGGGCCAGGAACTCGGCCAGCTTGTTCTCCAGGTCGGTCGGGTCGCTGTCGTACTTGCCCGCGAGGTAGCGGGAGACCATCGTGCGGCTGTAGCCGATCGACTTCGCCACGTTGGCGATGCTGCTGCGGTTGGTGAGGATGTAGTTGTTGATCTTCTGGGCGAGGCTCTGGGCCTCGGTGTAGGTGATGCTGCGCTCTGCTGCTGTGACTTCCATGTTGTACCTCCTGTTATTCGTTCATGGCCCTCAGACGTGCGAGGGCGTCTCCTGCCTTCGATGCGAGGAACTCGTCCCCGGCATTGGTTTTCTTCTTCTTGGTTGCCGCTGCGGCCTCCGCCCGGAACTCCTTGTCGTTCGGGAGGAAGACCAGCTTCGGGCTTCTCTCGGCCTTGATGGTCAGGTCGATCATGCCGACCGCCTCGGAAGCTCTTCCGCCCTCGCCGGTGCGGAGCTCGTAGGGTCTGGTCATGTCCTCCAGGAACTCACGCACCTCGCGCTCCTGCCGCTTCTGATCGCGGAGATGCTTTTCGAGTGCCGCCTGGGAACAATGCGGGCCGAAGGCCAGCAGCTCCGGCGAGACTGCCTCGCAGATTTTCCGGCCCTGCTGGTCGAAAACGTAGAGCTTGGTGACATCGTCGATGTCCCACTTGATGCCGACCTTCTGACCGATGTACTTGCCGAGCTCGCTGTCGGAGTAGACCGTTCCGAACTTGTTGATGCCGTAGTTGTAGACCCGGGCCGTGTCCGCCTTCATGAGCAGCATCGCCGCGTATTCCCTGGGCGGTGCGGCCTTCTCGTAGCGGGGGCCGTTCTCGAACATCTCGATCGGCGTGACCCACTTCTCGCCCGCGTCCTTGAGGCCACGGTGTACCCGCGTGTGATACTTGGTTTCCTTCCAGGTCGTCCAGACCTCGAAGAACTCCTCCATCGTCAGCAGCTCGCCGCGCTCCAGCATCTTGTCGACGTCCTTCTGCCGTTTGGCGTAGGTCTTGGAGCCCGTCAGGGTGCCGGTGTAGGACTCGAACCAGCGGGAGAACTTGTCGCACACGGTTTTGAAGAACCGCTCGATCGGCTTGTCCCAGGGCTGGTAGGGGAGTGACCGGCCCACGTCCTCGATGCCGATGCTCTGGTAGAAGCCCACCGTCTCGGCGTCGAAGGAGAAGTCGATCTTCCGCTCCTTGCGGTTCTGCCCCGTCATCGTCTTCGCGGTGTAGTCCTTGCCGTTGTCGACGTGCAGGATATGGGGGACGCCGCCCGGGTTGCTGTAGATCATCTTGACCAGCGACTCCTTCAAGGTCTGGGAGTTGGCGTCCACACACGCCACGTCGCCGATGATGCAGCGGCTCTTCATGTCCATCCAGGCGACCAGCTTCGGGCGGACGGCCTTGACCTTGCCGTTCGGTGCCGTCCACTGTACCCAGAAGTCGAAGGTGTGCTCGTCGCCCACGACGTACTCCATGACCTCGAGGCTCGTTGCGTCGCGGCGGGCCTTGACCATCTTCTTGTTCTTCCACTCCCTCGTCCCGTTGGCGGCGAGGTAGCGGGCCGACTCCGCGCCCGGGGTGTCCATGAGGTACTTGATGTAGCGGGCGACGGTCTTAATGGATGGGTAGCTCTCCCATCCGCGCCGCTCTGCCTCTTCCTCGAACCGCTCGTAGAGCATCTCGATCGTGCCCAGGTTGGCGGCGAAGCGGCGGTCGAACCAGATGTTTTCGATGAGGGCCTTCTGCTCCGGCGTCAGGCTCGGGAAGGTTCCCGTCTCCTTCGGCTTCCGGCACAAGGCCAGGGCTCGGAAGTAGTCCCGGTTCTGTCCGTCCTCCTTCTCCAGCTTGAGGGCCCAGGCGTTCGCCTCGAGGACGTTCTGGGTGTAGCGGTAAAGGGTCTGCGGGCTCACGCCCAGGCCCAGGGCGAACCGCTCGGCGTAGGCCGTGCGGTCGGGGCCGTCGTAGTCGATAAAGTCCTGAACCCGTGCGGCCAGCTCGACCGCCTCGTAGAACCTCTTCTTGTTGCTCTCGATGTAGTGGTTGAGGTCGGCGTCCACATACCAGGGCGTCGCCTCTGATGCTCTGCGGTCTATGATGACATCCCTCCCGTCTACCTTCTGCGCGGCCCGGTATGCCTTCCGCGCCTTCGTGGTCAGGGAGGCGACGGAGATCAAGACTTGATCTTTGCCTCCGCCCTCCCGGGCCTGGGTCTGCGTTTTGTATTGCTTGGGGTTGCGCTTCATCCTCTGGATGAGTGTGTTGTACTTGATGCCCTCGAAGGCTGCTGCCTCTTCGATGGTGATGAATACGTCCGGCACCTCTGTCCCTCCCTTCTGTTGGGGTTATGCCGCGATCGCCTTTTCGACCTTCCTCGGGTCGAGCTCGAGGGCCGCGACGATCGCCGGGAGGTACTTCCCGCCCGAGCGGGTGCCGTTAAGGATATAGCTCAAATACTGGGGTGCTACGCCCACTTCGGCGGCGAGCTCCGCCTTTGTCATGTCCTGGTCTGCGAGAGCCTTGACGACCAGCTTGCCGAAGGGCGTGAGCTTCTTGTTTGGGCCTCTCATCGCTGTCCTCCTTTCTCTGCTTTCGTTCTTAGATTTACTTCCGGGCCACCGCGTAGGCCAGGGCCAGCGCGACGCCGATGAACGCCGCCGCCTGTACGGCGGGGAGCGGGAGCCGGAGCAGTACGAACGCCGCCGCGAACCCGAGGGTCGCCAGGGCGATCAATCCGGCTCCGACGTAGATGTCCACCATCCTATCGACTGCCTTGGTGATCTTGACCCGCGCGGGTCTCATACGTTTCAGAGCCTCGCGCTTGGTTTCGTTCTCAAGTAATTTGAGAATGAGGTCGTAAGTCCGCACGCTCTGGGAGGCTTCGTAGAACTCCCTCTCCAGCCCGATCTTTGCCTGGAAGGGGTTGCGGGGGTCGCCCGCGTCCTTCTTCCTGTAGGCCGCGTTCCGGCGTGCTACCAGCATCTCGCCGATCGCGGTCTGTAATTCCTGTACGTTTGCCATGCTGCTCTCCTTCCATTTCCCTCCCCGGGCCGGTATAATTGGGGTGAGGCTACCAGCCCAGGAAGGGGGTGTTTTTCGTGAATGATGCTGTCAAAATTGATACTGGGAACCCATACGCCGATCTCTCAATAGAGCATCGCATATCCCAGCTCCCGGAGTTTTGGGCGTTGGTGTCCTACCTGGAAGCGAAGGGCGTCCTCGATCGTGAGGAGTTTTACGACTGCCTGAATGAAAAATGCAAACAGGCCGTCGCGACCGCTACGCTTTTGAGTAGGGAGTCGCAAGACTCTTGAGCATCTCCCTCGTAAACCGTCGCTCTCTCCGAAAATGCTCGATGAGGTTGGGATGCAGCCCTTCCTCGTCAGGGGCCGTCTGTTCATCGGACGGCCCTTTCTCTTTGGGCGGCTCGCCCGTGACCAGCCACGCCAGCCAGCACTCCCGGCAGGAGAGCCGGTCGCACGTTTCAGGGATGACCGGCGGGCACGGCTTGGAGATGATGTCCGCGATCTCGCCCGCCGTGGCGGTGGTTGCCTTGATGATCTCGAGCCCGGTCACGGCTGCATCCCCTCCTTGAACTTCTGGACGGCGTAGTTGTTCTCGTACATATCCGCGAGCTCCCGGATGTGGTCGTGGAGGGCTTTCCGCATGACCAGGGCCGGATATTCACCGACCTTCTCGATCGCGTCATCCAGCTCGCGGGCCATGTTGAAGATGTTGAGATAGACCTTGCAGTCGTTCGGCGGACAATCCTGGGCGAGCATAAGGCCCAGGCCGTAGACCTTCCGCGCCGTCCACTCGCTTCGGATGCCCTTGTTCGCATGGATGAAGGTGTCGGGCTCCGTCTCGGTTGGACTGGGCGGCTCCGGCTCCTCCAGCTTGTTCGGCCCGAAGTGGTCGGGGTCGACCTCGGTCTCGCTCTTGCCGATCATCCCCAGGCGGTACAGGGCCACCTTGAAGCCGTGGAGCTCGTGTGCTGCCGCTTTGGCGTCGATGTCGGGGTAGTGCTTGCTCTCGACCTGGGTCTCAAGCTGCTGTTCCCACCCGGCGATCATGAGCTGCGGCTCGACTTCCTCTTCGGAGCACTCGGCGTCGCTCTCCACGATCACGGTGCAGACGGGAGGCTCTTCGGAGAAGTCCGACTCGGACTCCAGGCCCCGGGCCTGCTCCACGGCGACCTCGATGCAGTCGGCGTCGGTGTACTCCATCGCGTCGCGGTCGAAGTCGATGTCCCCGGTGTACTGCTCGGCGTCGATGACGCCGAAGCTCCCGAGGTCGGGGTAGTTGCGCTTCTCGCGGTCGTTGAAACGGACGACCAGGAAGCCGTTGATCTTCTTAATCTTTCTCATGCTGCTGTCTTCCTTTCTGCCCTGCCATCGTCAGGCCGGGTAGGGCGGCTCCCGGCGACGCCCCGGAGGGCGTTTCGGCTTTTAGGCTCCTTCGGGCTCACGATCATCCAGCGCGGAGGCCATGCGCTCGCAGCTCTGGGCCCTTTCCTTCGCCTCGCGGTAGATTGTGACCGCCCGGGTGAAGGCGATGTCCTGCGGGGCGTCTGCCATCTCCGCCATGATGTCGGCAGCGGACGCCATGCGCTCCCGGCTTACCTTCGCCTCGTCCGTTACAAACATCCAGAGGTCTCGATATAGGTCGGCTGGGAGGCTGTACTTTGCGAGCTTGATCTCCTTTTGCCGAAGCTGCTCCTTGAGGCTATCGACCAGCCCGCCCAGCTCCTTGAGCCGCTCCTCTGCGGCCTCTGCCCGCTTGGTCGCGCTTTCGGCCCGGTCGTACCAACTGTAGGCGGCGTCGTCCTCAATGTTCTGCTCGGCGTCTTCAAACGCACCCCGGAACGCGGTGGCGAGGTAGCTCTGCGGGCCCAACTCTTCGACCATCTGCTTGATCTTGGAGAGGGTCTCGTGCTCCTGCTCCTTGGTGGCGGGGACGTTGGTGTCGTAAAGCTCAACGTCCGTGATCTCCCGGCCCTTGCTCACGGTCTTGAAAGCCTTCCGGGCTGTTGCTTCTGTCCGCTCGGTGATGTATGCGGTCTCGGTCTCGCCCTCGTCGACGATGTAGGTGATCTTGTATCTGTTCATGCTGCTGCTCCTTCCTGTTGAGGTCATCCGGCCAGCGGCGGGATGACGCGGATTGTGTTCGTGTTCTTGTGGAGAACAATGAGCTCTCCGTTCGGCTTCTGTCTGACGACCAGCCAGTTTTCCGGGGCGAGCCCCGCTTGTCCGAGCCTGATCTTCTGCTTTCTGGTCGGCTTCTTGCCGCGTCTCAATGAGATCGCCTCCCTTTTCTCTTTCCTTTTTTCTGGGGGTGTGATATGATTTAACTTGCTTTAGAATTAAATCTATTTGTAGTATATCTCGTAAATAAGAGAATGTCAATACATTTACGAGATTATTTGCGTAAATTCGAGAAAGAGGTGTACTATGTTTAGCGATTTATTGAAACAATTACGAGCGGAAAAGGGCGTCTCCCAGGTTGAGCTTGCTCGCGCGATCGGCGTTTCAAATGGCAACGTCGGCGACTGGGAGCGGGGTAGGAGTAAGCCTGGGTACGATGCGCTCGTCGCCCTTTCGCGTTATTTCGAGATCAGCGCGGGGCGACTTCTCGGCCTCGACGACAGTCTCGAAAATAAGAGAGACGACCTCACCGCGTACAAGCAGGAGCAGGGGCTCACCTGTGACGGCTCGCCGCTGTCAGAAGAGGAAGCCGATCTAATAGCCATGTTCCGGCTCCTTCCGTCGCATGAGCGGGAGGACGTCTTTGACCTCGTTTATTTCAAGTACAAGAAGTACGTTGAGAAAAAGATGGAGTCTATTTACTGGACGTATGCCGAAGGGAGCGGCGACGAAAAAAGCGGCCCTTCCCAGGGCCTTGATGCCCGGGATGGAACCGCCTGATTTTTTGTGCTGTTTTGATTTAGTTATAAATCGTTTTTCTGTCACTTTGGAATGTAGGGCGTGTTTGGGGCTCTAACCCCAGAAAAACCCGGGAAAAATGGCAAAGTGACACGGTTTTGAGGTTTTGCCAGGAATGTCACTTTGAACACGCCCCGGTTTGCCCCTGTTTTGAGCAGATGCCACGCACGCCTCGCACGGGCCACGCACGCCCCCGTCCGCGCCGATCTGCGCCGAAGTCTCGGTTTTTCGAGCAAAATTCGCACGCTCTAACGCCTCGTTAGCACGCCTGACCCCCTTGCCATTCGCTGCCCCGTCTGTTATACTATCCTCAAGGGCTGCGAAGCTCGTCCTCTTGGGTCTGCTGCTGTGACTTCCGGGACGTCGCCGAGCGGCCCCCTCTTTGCAAATAACCCCCGGAATGGCCGTTTTTACGCGGTTTTCCGGGGGTTTCTGTATCCTGTTGGTGTGTGTCGCGCCCGCCGCGCCGCCGCCGTTGTGGGCCGTTCCTGGGCCTCCTGTGCATGAAAAAAGGACGCCGACCGCCGCCGACGCCCATGATCTCAAGATTGTTGTTAAACTGCGGGCCGTTCCCACCTCAAAAGTGCCGTTTCCCGTTGAAATAGCGGGGTTTCCCGACTTCTCCCGCCCCGTCCCGGTTTATCCCGCATTTCTCAAATACGTTGTCCCCGTACAGCAGTCGATCAGGATGTTTTTGCCGTTGACCTCCAGACAGTGACAGCTGCCGGTCACGCACTGGTCAGCGCCGTAAAAGTTCAGCTTCATAATGGGCCTCCTTCTTTTTTCGTCCGGGTTTTCCGCGTTGTTCTCCTGTTAAGATCATCTTAACACAAGGCCCCGGAAAGCACAAGAAAGGTTTCGTGAACTTCTCCGGTCATTTTGCCGGGTTTGCCGGAATATGCCGGAACTTTTTTTATTCTCCCACGTCTGTTATAATAGGGAACTATAAAATCTGTTTTGTAATTTTTGAAAAAGACATGCCGAGGGAAATGACCTTCCAGTGGGCCGACCGACACGGCTCTCTTGATACCGGCCACTACCGGGCGGTCAAGTGGTTTTTTGAGTTTCATGAAAACGAGACGGAACATGACAAGCGGGTCGTGGATTTTGCGCTGGCGGCGGAATTTGACATTAAATAGCCTTGCTTCCGGCTTTCCGCTCCCCGATTCTGACGGCTGTAAAAAGTTGTTAAACGATTATCCTCTCAGCCGCGCAGATATTTTGTAAACTTTTTTCGTATCTTTCCCATTTTTCTTTGCAATCCCGGAGCGAATATGATATAGTATGCTTGTTTTATTGTGGGTGCTTGTGTGCGCCCCCACTTATACATGGTATATTTTCCTTCCGCCCGGAAACGGACGGGAGTGCGAAAGGATGTTTTATAACCTATGGGACTTTTGAAATCCATCTTTGGTGATTACAGCTCCCGGGAGCTGAAATCCATCTACCCCATTGTGGACAAGATCGAGGCGCTGGGCGATGAATACAAGGCCCTCACCGATGCAGAGCTTCAAGCCAAGACCCCGGAGTTCAAGGAGCGTCTTGCCAACGGCGAGACCCTGGATGACATTCTGCCGGAGGCTTTTGCCACCGTGCGGGAGGCCGCAGACCGTGTGTTGGGTATGCGCCCCTACCGGGTGCAGTTGGTGGGCGGCATCGTGCTGCATCAGGGCCGGATCGCCGAGATGAAGACCGGTGAAGGCAAGACCCTGGTGGCCACCCTCCCCGCCTATCTGAACGCGCTGACGGGCAAGGGCGTCCATGTCGTCACCGTCAATGACTATCTGGCAAAGCGTGACTCCGAGTGGATGGGCAAGGTCCACCGCTTCCTGGGTCTGAAGGTAGGCCTCATCATCCACGGCCTCACCGCTCAGCAGCGCAAGGATGCCTACGCCGCCGACATCACCTACGGCACCAACAACGAGATGGGCTTCGACTACCTCCGCGACAATATGTGCATCTACTCCAATGAGCTGGTACAGCGGGGCCACAGCTTCGCCATCGTGGACGAGGTGGACTCCATCCTGATCGATGAGGCCCGTACTCCCCTGATCATCTCCGGTCAGGGCGAAAAGTCCACCCAGATGTACGATATGGCGGAGATGTTCGTCTCCCGCCTGAAGAAAAAGGTAGTTGTGCAGGTGGACGATAAGGAGGAAGAGGACTCCCACATCGATGCCGACTATATCGTGGACGAAAAGGCCAAGACAGCCACCCTCACCGCTTCCGGCATTGCCAAGGCGGAGGAATTCTTCCATGTGGAGAACCTGTCCGATCCCTCCAACGCCACGCTGAACCACCACATCAATCAGGCGTTGAAGGCCCACGGCACCATGAAGCGGGATATTGACTACGTGGTGAAGGACGGCGAGGTCATCATCGTAGACGAGTTCACCGGCCGTCTCATGTTTGGCCGCCGGTACTCCAACGGTCTCCATCAGGCCATCGAAGCCAAGGAGCACGTCAACGTCAACAGTGAAAACAAAACCCTGGCTACCATCACCTTCCAGAACTACTTCCGTCTGTACGATAAGCTGTCCGGTATGACCGGTACTGCCATGACTGAGGCGGAGGAATTCGGCACCATCTACAATCTGGACATTGTGGAGATCCCCACCAACCGTCCCAACCAGCGTGAGGACCACCATGACGTTGTGTATAAGACCGAAGCGGGCAAGTTCCGGGCGGTCATCCAGCAGGTAAAGGAGTGCCACGAGAAGGGCCAGCCCGTTCTGGTGGGTACCGTGTCCATCGAGAAGAACGAGCTGCTGAGCCACCTGCTCCAGCGGGAAGGCATTCAGCACAATCTGCTGAACGCCAAAAACCATGAGAAGGAAGCCGAGATCGTGGCTCAGGCCGGTAAGCTGGGCGCCGTCACCGTGGCCACCAACATGGCCGGCCGTGGTACGGATATCATGCTGGGCGGCAACGCCGAGTACCTCTCCCGGGCCGATCTGGTGAAGGCCGGCTACTCTGAGGAGGTCATCGTGGACGCCACCGGCTACGCCGACACTGACAATGAAGATATTCTGGCCGCCCGGAAGCTGTTTGCCGAGCGGATGGCCTATCACAAAGCCATCATCAAGGAAGAGGCTGAAAAGGTCCGTGCGGCCGGCGGCCTGTTCATCATCGGCACCGAGCGCCACGAATCCCGCCGGATCGACAATCAGCTCCGTGGCCGTGCTGGCCGTCAGGGCGACCCTGGCGAGACCCGGTTCTATATCTCTCTGGAAGATGACCTCATGCGTCTGTTCGGCGGCGACCGCATCCAGAACATGATGGAGAAATTCGATCTGGACGAGGACACCCCCATCGAAAACAAGATGCTGACCCGTGCCATCGAAAACGCCCAGACCACCGTGGAGAGCCGCAACTTCCAGTCCCGTAAGTCCGTTCTGGAATACGACGACGTCATGAATAAGCAGCGCGAGATCATCTACGCCCAGCGCCGTCAGGTGTTGGACGGTCTGGACATCAAGGAGACCGTGCTGAACATGATGCACACCTCCGTCAGCAACCATGTGGCGCTGGCCTTCGGTGAAAATCAGCAGCTGGACGCCGCCCAGTATCACGAGATGCTCAAGGGCATGGAGGGTATCTACTTCGCCAAGGGTGCCGTGGAATTCTCCGACGAGGAAATCCCCTCCAAGACCCAGGAGGACTTCGACGAGGCGTTTATCGCTGCCGCCGAAAAGACCTACGAGGCCAAGGAGCAGGAGGTCACCACGCCTATCATGCGGGAGCTGGAGCGTGTCATCATGCTCCGGGTGGTAGACGAATACTGGATGGATCACATCGACGCCATGGACGATCTGAAGCAGGGCGTCCGGCTTCAGGGCTACGGCAACAACAACCCCGTGGACGTCTACAAGCGGGAATCTCTGGAAATGTTTGAGGAAATGGTCTCCGCCATTCAGGATGAGACCGTCCGCCGGCTGTACTCCGTCCGTCTGCGGAAGGATGAGGAAGTCAAGCGGGAGCGTGTGGCCAAGGCCACCGTGGAAAACGTGGGCGGCGACGGTACCACACCTAAAAAGCAGCCCGTGAAAAAGGCCGTGAAGATCGGCCGCAACGATCCCTGCCCCTGCGGCAGCGGGCTGAAGTGGAAGAAGTGTACCTGCAAGGAGTATCACCCGGATCTGTAAGATTCCGTGCAAGCCGCGCCGCCCTGCGGCGTTGATCAGTTCCCCGTTTCCCTTTCCCACTGCCGAAAGGGGAACGGGAACTCCAGAAAATATCATATCCCTGCCCTCTGGCTTTCCAGAGGGCATTTTTTAAGAGAACAAGCGAGGTTAACTATGCCCTTTCAACAGCATGAGCAAACCGGTCTGGTGTGGTTCACCGCCGATGTTTTGAATGATGTCCCTCACGGCTTTTCCACCCGGAAGGGCGGCGTGTCCCCCGCACCGTGGGACAGCCTGAACCTCCGCCCCGGACAGGGGGACGGCCCGGAAAAGCTGCGGGAAAATTACCGCCGCTTTTTCGCCGCTTTGGGCCTGGACGAGACCCGTGCGGTCCTCAGTCAGCAGACCCACACAGCCAACATCCGCACCGTCACGGCAGAGGACGCCGGGAAGGGTCTGCTCCGTCCCCGGGACTACACAGATGTGGATGCTCTCATCACCAACGTCCCCGGTCTGCCCCTGACGGTCTTTTCCGCCGACTGCGGCACCGTGCTGCTGTACGATCCCGTCCATCAGGCCATCGGCGCCGTTCACGCCGGTTGGCGGGGCTGCGCCGCCGGGATCGTGGAGAAAACCGTGGCAGCCATGGGTGCGGCCTATGGGAGCCGTCCCGCTGAGCTGCTGGCGGCACTTGGCCCCTGCATCGGCCCCTGCTGCTTTGAGACCGATGGGGATGTTCCGGAGGCCATGCGGGCCGCGCTGGGAGCGATTGCCAACGCCTATATCACAGTGAAAGGCCCTAAATTCCATGTGGATCTGGCCGGGCTGAACCGCCAATGGCTGCTGCGCGCCGGTCTGCTGCCGGAGCGGATCGAGGTCTCCGGCATCTGCACCGCCTGCCGCCCCGACCTGTTCTGGTCGCACCGGAAAATGGGCGATCAGCGAGGCGTCCAAGTGGCCGTCATTTCTCTGAAGGAGGGCCTATGAAACGAATCACCGCTTGGGCGGCGGTCCTGACTCTGACCCTCTCCCTTCTGACCGGCTGCGCCCAGATCGACGAATCCTCCGCAGATGAATTGCCCTTTCCGTCGGAGGAGACCCCCGTAGAGGAAGAACACAGCGGTCTGCCCGCCGTGTTCGCCCTGCCCTATTTAGAGGGACAGCCGCTGAATCCCCTCACCTGTCCCGACGGCGTTCAGCAGACGGTGGCCTCCCTTCTCTATGAGGGATTGTTCCGGTTGGATCAGACCTTCACACCCCAGCCGCTGCTGTGCGCGTCCTACACCTACGATTCGGAAACGCTGACCTACAAGCTGACCCTCCGTGACGGCGTGGTGTTTTCCGACGGATCTCCCCTCACCGCCGCCGACGTGAAGGCCACCCTCAACGCCGCCCGCAGCTCTGCCCGCTACGCCAGACGGCTGTCGGATGTCAAAAGCATTTCCGCCGGGGACGGCACGGTGACCCTGACCCTCAACCGCCCCAATACCGGTCTGCCCGCTCTGCTGGACATTCCCATTCTGAAGTCCGGCACAGAGAAGCACAGCGTCCCTCTGGGAACCGGTCCTTACCTCTATGACGAAAGCAGCGAAAACTGTCTGATCGCCAGTCAGAACTGGTGGCGGCACATCAGTCAGCCGGTGGAGCGGATCTCCCTCACCGGTACAGCGGATCAGGAGTCCATGCTCTACCGCTTTTCTTCCCGGGATGTGCAGCTGATCGTGGCAGATCTCACCGGTACGGCCCCTGTTGCCGTTTCCGGCAGCGTCAGCTACGATGATGCCGACACCACCGTGTTTCAGTATCTTGGGATCAATGTCTCCGCAAAGGGGCTGGACGATGCCGCGTTCCGCCGCTGCCTTTCTCTGGGCGTCAGCCGCAGGGCCTTGGTGAGCAGCTTACTTTCCGGCCACGCTAAGGCAGCGCAGTTCCCCGTTTCTCCGGTGTCCCCTCTCTATCCGGCAGACTTGGAGCAGACAGATTCCGTGGTGGCCTTCACCGATGCTCTGAATGCCTGTGAGACCCGGCCCAGCCGCACGCTGCGCCTGCTGGTCAACAGCGAAAACAGCTTCAAAGTCTCCATGGCCCGGCAGATTGCCGCCGCCTTCACCGCTGCCGGCGCTGCCACAGAAACCGTGGAGCTGCCTTGGGAGGAATACACCGCTGCACTGACCGCCGGCCGCTTTGACCTTTATTACGGTGAGGTACGGCTGACGGCGGACTGGGACGTTTCCTCCCTGCTCGCCACCGGCGGCAGTCTCAATTACGGTGGATGGAGCGATCCCCAGTGCGATCAGCTTTTGGAGGGCTGCCGCTCCGGAGGAAACCGGGAGGCAGCGTTCCGGGGCCTGTGTCGGTACCTGCAGAGCCAGGCTCCCATCCTGCCCATCTGCTTCAAGACGGTCTCCACACTGTACGAGTCTGATGTGCTGGAGGGGCTGACCCCCACCGCCGCCGAGCCGTTTTACGGATTGGAGAACATCTCCATTCACCTCCGGGCGAACTGAGCAAACTTTTTCCATTGAAGGTGCACCATGGAAAAGATTCCTTGCGTGACATTTCTCCCGGCTTCTGATAGGCTGACGGTGAGGTGAGGCATGATGCGTGACATTGGAAAAAACATTCGGGATCTGCATCAGCAAAAGCATCTGACGCAGGAGGAACTGGCAGAGCAGCTGTTTGTCACCCGGCAGACAGTTTCCAACTATGAAAATGGCCGCACCCGGCCCGATGTGGATCAGATCCTGCGGTTAGCGGAAATTTTTGATACAGACGCCAACGCTGTCCTCTATGGCCCGCCGGTGCCAGAAGGGCGAAAAACTGCTCTGATCCAAGCTGCGGCAGGCTGCGGGCTGACTGCGGCCATCTATCTGCTGTATCGGTTTTTCTTGCCCACAGCCCAGGATATCCAAAGCTTCCACTATGACCCGCGTTGGACCGCAGCTTTGATGTATGTGGTGCGGCCCGTATTCTTATTGCTTCTGGGCTGGTCGCTGGTACAAGTATTGTCTCTCGCCGCGGCAGTCAAGCTCCCGGAGAGGCCTTGGGTCCGCTGTCTTCGCCGGGGCCTTTTGGCCATTGTTCTCTGCGGTATCCTGTCCTCACTCTTTGTTTGTATCGCCTTATTTGTAGATGTAGGGAATGTTTACTCGGTTCTCAGGCCGTTTCTCTATCGGATCATAAAGTGGAATCAAAAACCGATTTTCCATCCCCTTTTGGGTGCGCTTCTCTGTCTTCTGGGCTTTCCGTCGAAGCGAAAGGCCCCGGTAGAAAAACAGATTTCTCAATAAAAGCCACGGTGCCACGAGCATTGCTCATGGCACCGTTTTTTTCATTCCATCCTTCCCGGATTCGCCTTTCCGGTGATCTGTTCCACGATGATGCGCCAGACCGCCGTTTTTCCCCGGCATTCCGAAAAATCGCCATGGCTTCTGGGGTGCTCTGGCGCCAGTCTCATGCACAGCAGCCGCAGCGCCTTTACCTTGTCCGCCTCATCCGTCAGTTCCTCCGCTTTGCCAAGCATGACTGCGGAGGCGTAGCGCGTGGTCAGGGCCGGCTGGTCCACCCATGCGCCGCCCTCCACACAGGTGACACACACCTGCGGCTGGTGGTTCAGACAGTCCGTCTTTTCACCGGTCTGCGCGCAGTGAATATACAGGTAGTTCCCCTCCCGCGCAAAATTCACCGGCACGGCATAGGGCGTTCCGTCCGGCTTTGTCATAGCCAGTACGCCATAGGAGCAGCGCTCCACAATTTCCCATGCCTGCTCAGCGCTGACTTCACGATCCTTTCTTCTCATAATTCTCACATTTTCCTTTCTTTCATATCCGCTGTCATAACCTGTTCCGTCGGCAGGCCGCCATCAGTCACAGGAACACAGACGGTTTAAAAATTATTATCACAGGACTGTCATTCTTCCCGCTTCGTGGCATAGTGCCTGTACACTGCCTCCACATCTGTTGTATCTTCCCGGGCCGATTCCGGTAATGCGGCCCAATAGCTTACCAGCGCTACTACCATTTTCTCCCAGAACCAAGCGTTTTTTCAGGTTCATGGTGTACCTCCTTCGATCAGCGCCAATTTCCGTTTCCGGGGCAGCTTTTTGATAGCCGCCTCCCGGCGCTGGGCGGCGGAGCGGTCCGGAGCCTCCTCTGTGTAGGCCAGCGTCACCGGCGGCCGGGTGCGGGTGTATTTGGCCCCGGTCCCGTTCTGGTGCTCCCGGAGCCGACGGGCCACGTCGGTGGTGGAGCCGGTGTACAGGCTGCCGTCCCCGCAGCGGAGCATATAGACATACCAGGCCATTCTCCCACCCCTTTTCCGCCATTTTAACATGCCGTCCCCGCTACCGCAAGACATAGGGATTTCCCTTCCCGTCATAAAGGCCGCCATCATCGTCGGCAAGAAGGTATTGGACGCCGCAGAGTCTCAGTTTCAGGCAATGGAAAGCCCCGTCTCAGGTGGCAAACATCCACGCCAAGCCGGAGGACCTTCCCGCTGTTATAGAAAAGGCTCTGGCGGACATCGACGCCCGGTCTGGCCCTATCCCGTCGCCCAGCAAATACCGATTGACGCGGTGGTGGAACAGGAGCAGGTTGGCTGATTTGACAGAACAGAACCGCTCCGACGTAAAAAGCATAAGGGACAACGAGAACCAAGCGCTTCTCTGTGAAACATTCTCCTGCGTCATTAAGATCGTCAGTATATCGCCAAGAGCTATATTCCAAGCAAAAAACGAGGCAGGCTGCCCTAAACGGACAGCCTGCCTTACACGTTTATATATGTTGTTTCGCTTATTGATAGGAAAACTGAGGATTCTGCACACAGCGCTTTCCGCCGCTGATCTCAACATGACAGCCATTCATGTAGCCTGCGGCATCCGAGGCCAAAAACACCAATACCTTTCCCAGGTCCTCCGGCGTACCGAAGCGGCGGCACGGGATGTCTGCCAACAGCGCATCACCGTACTTCTCAATGCTCTCCGCAGCGATCTCTGTTGCGATCATACCCGGCACATAGGCCAGCACCCGGATATTGGCGGCCGCAAACTCTGCCGCCATGGATGCGCTGAGATTTTTCACGGCAGCCTTTGCGGCACTGTATGTTGCCCGCCCCGCATTGGGGTCCAGTGCTGCGAAGGAAGAAGCGTTCAAAATCACGCCGCTCCCCTGCGCCTTCATGTACGGATAGGCAGCCTTTGCCCCGTGAAATACCGTGGTAAGGTTCAGGTCGATCTCCCGTCGGAACTCCTCGCTGGACATTTCCATCAGCGGCTTGATCCACATGGCACCGGCGTTATTGATCCAAACGTCAATGGAACCGTACTCCTTCGCCACTGCGGCGGCAAAGGTCTCCACCTGTTCCAGATCTGTCATATCCGCCTGATAAACGAATACTCGCTCTGATCCCAAAAACTCCTTTGCTTTCTGGAGCTTTTCCATCCTCCGTCCGCAGATCGCCACCTTGCAGCCCTCCTGCAAAAAGGCTCGTGCCGTTTCAAGGCCGATACCGGTGGCTCCGCCGGTAACAACAACCACCTTGCCGTTTAATCCAAGTTCCATTCTGCTTCCTCTTTCGATCTCACGATTCAGCCCGCCGCTTAAATTCCGCCGATTTTCTGAATGGCATCACAAATCCGTGCAGTACGCAGAGATTCCTCTTCGGTCACAGTCAACGGTGTTCCATGCAAAATGGCGTTGCCAAACTGCTCAAACTCCATATAGTAGTTGTCATCCACCCAGATCGTATACTCCGTAGTGATCTCATCGACATACTCAGCATTCTGGGGACGTGCGTTTTTACCGACTCTGATTTTGCAGAGTCCACGGCTGTTGAACTTATGGTCCACATCAATGCGGCCGCTATCTCCGATGATGGAGAAGCATCCGCGGGGATAGGCATCCAACCCGGCATAGAGGGAGGCAACGCCGCTGTTTTCATAGCGCAGCAGCACTGCATCGGCCAAGTCCACGCCAGTCTTCTCATCAAAGCTGCAGGACACATGGATCTCGGTGGGATCTTTCCCGAAAAGATAGGATGCGAGGCTCACATTGTAGCAGGTGACGTCATACACCGCGCCGCCACCGACCCCCTTCTGATAGCGGATTCCTTCCCGGTTCGTATCAAAGGTGGAGTGCTTGGACTCCAGATAGCGGATCCGGCCGATCTCGCCGCTGTCGATGATCTCCTTGACACGCTGGGCCAGCTGCGCATGGCGGTACGCATAAGCTTCTTCCAGCAGGACATGGTTGGCCTTTGCAGCGGCAAACATTTTCTTTACCTGCTCTTCGTTCATGGCGAGGGGCTTTTCACAGAGAATGTGTTTTCCCGCTTCGGCCGCCTTGATGGCCCACTCCATGTGCAACCCGTTGGGCAGAGGAACGTATACGGCATCCACATTTTCGTCATTCAGCAGGGCCTGATAATCCGTATAGAGCTTCTTAGGGGCAAACGGCTCCGCGTAGGCCTTCAGCTTTTCTTCATTCCGACCTGCAATCGCATAGAGTTCCGCATTCGATGTAGACAGCATGGCAGGGATGGTACGATTTTTGCCGATCCCGGAGCATCCGAGAACACCCCAACGAACACGATTTTTTTCCATAATAAGGACCTCGCATGAACAAAAAGTAGTATATTTTGATCCCTCTCCAGGGATATAAAAATTGTTTCAGTTAATCTGACGCCGTTCCATCTGCGTCATGTCCCGCGATCAGTGCGCTGAGCCGTTCCCGGTTCCCATTCTGATCCAGAACTTCATTGGGAATGATCTCAAAGATCACGCCTCCGCCCAGGATCATGCTGATGCGGTTCTCTCCGTTGACCCAGGCACAGCGCTTAATTTCTATGGTATTGCTCTGATCGCCGAATTTCTGCGTGACGCTATTCTTATCTACAAGTAAAGTGTGGGGGCCGATAAATCCATCCTGGATCAGCTTGAGCCGGACGTAGCGCTTATAAGTGCGCCGCACCTTGCCCGGTGAGCAGCTCCGCCTGTCCGTGGTAAGCACCAGCATCGCCGCAGCCATCCCCATCACACCCAGCCGACTCCACACGGAGCTTTCCGGATGCGTCACTAAAAAGTAAACAGCCAGAATGATGAAAATGGCATTCGTGACAATATATTGGATCAGACTTCTCCGCTTGCTGCGCTGCAGCTTCAATTGGAATGCGATGACATCCTCATAATGCTCTTGTGTAATCGTATAATTCAGTTGCACATCAAATCCTCCTCTGCATGTACACAGCCAGCGCCAAATATCGAAGGCACGTAATTATCCAAAAAGGCCGTATTCAGCAAAATGCACTTACTGAATACGGCCTTTCTTTTTCAGAATCAGATGTTCAATGCGTTCTTCCGATCTCTCAGCTTCTTGCTGAACAGAGGAAGGACCAGGAACAGGATGGCAACGATCAGGCACACCACAGCAATGGGACGCTGCAGAATCCCGCCGAAGTTACCCAACTCGGCAGTCATTGCCATGCGGAAATACTTCTCCACCAAGGGTCCCAGGATGTAGCCAAGGATCACGGGAGCCATATCCACGCCCAGCTCCGTCAGGACATAAGCCAGAATGCCGCACACGATCAGGATCCACAGATCGAATGTACGATTATTCAGAGCAAAGGTGCCCAACACGCAGAACATGAGGATTGCGGGGAACAGATAGGAGAAAGGAATGTTCACCGCACGGACAAACACCTTCATCAGGCCCAATTCCATCACATACATCACGATATTGGCCAGGAAATAAGACACCATGACAGCGCCTACCACGTCCAGATCGGATGTGAACAGCAGGGGGCCCGGCTGCAGGCCGTGGATCATCAGGCCGCCGATCAGAGCTGCCGTTACTAGGTCGCCGGGAATACCCAGGGTGATCAGGGGGATCAGAGCACCGCCGTTTACAGCGTTGTTGGAGGACTCAGAGGCGCAGATGCCCTCAGGAGAACCATGGCCAAAACGCTCGGGATGCTTGGACATCTTCTTAGACTGGTTATAGGTGATCAGCGTGGACGCATTCTGACCGATACCGGGGAGAATGCCGATGCCGGTACCGATAAGGCATCCCAGCACGATGGGCACCATGCAGCCCTCCATCTCCTTGACAGGAGGCAGGAAGGACATTTTTCCAACTTCAATCTTCTTTTTTTCTTTGCTGAGGTCGCGGCACTGATGCAGGATCTCACTGATCGCGAACAGACCCATCATCAAAGCAGTGGAGTTCAGTCCGTTCATCAACTGCCAGTTACCAAAAGTCAGGCGCTGTACGCCGGAAATAGAGTCAATGCCGAAGCTGCCCAGCACAATGCCGATCAGCGCGCCAACCAGACCCTTGAGCAGATCGTTAGACGCCATGGTGATGACCACAGCCAGACCCACCAAGGCCACGGCGAAATACTCCCAGTTACCGAAGATCAGGGAGACCTTAGACAACTGCGGTGCCAGGAAGAACAGGGCCAGGGCGGAGACCGTACCGCCGATCAGGGAGGCGAAAACGCCGATAGACAGCGCGGTACCAGGTTTGCCGCTTTTAGCCATGGGATAACCGTCATAGCAGGTAAAGATAGAAGACGGGGTGCCAGGGATATTGATCAGGGTCGCCGTGATCAAACCGCCGCTGATACCGCCCACGTAAATTGCCACCAGCAGAGTCAGGCCCTGCACAGGAGTCATGGTATAAGTGAAGGGGATCATCAGAGTCACGCCCAGAACGGCCGTCAATCCGGGAATACATCCGAAAACAATTCCCATAAAGACGCCGAAAAACAGCAGTGCGATAGAAAACGGGTCGCCAAAGATAGCCTGAAAGCCAACAATCATTGCTTCCACGGCTTCAGCCTCCTTTCGTACTCACGCAATTTGCAGGGGGCCCAAGGCCCCGCTGCAAACTGCGCAAAATCAATCAATGATACAGAAAATTTGTTTTGCGAAATAAGGCTTACTTCATTTCCTCGAAGACGGGAGCCAGATCCTCGACCCAGCCGCTGATCTTCTCCTTCAAAGCAGCACCGTCAACATAGTTGACTTCCAGGCCCAGGGCCAGGACGTCCTGCTCGAATTCGGGATTTTCGCAGACCTTCTTGATAGCCTCCTGCAGAACAGCCTGCTGCTCCTGGCTCATGCCGGCAGGAGCATACCAGCCGCGGGGCTTCGTGGTGACAACGTCATAGCCCAGCTCAGCGGTGCAGGGAGTGTCGGGCAGGAACTTAGCGCGGCGATCGCCAACAGTCAGCAGAGCGATGTGATCGCCGGAGGTGATAGCGGACTGGATATCAGCGCAGGAGTTGACGCTCAGCTGGACGTGGTTGCCCATCAGAGCGGTCTTGTTCTCAGCGCCGCCGTCATAGGGGACAACGACAACATCATCGCGGATGCCCAGAGCGTCCAGAGTACGCAGGCAGTCAGCCATGTTGCAGTTGTTGCTGCCGGTGTTGCCGACCTTCACGGTGCCGGGGTTAGCCTTGATGTACTCCAGAGCCTCTTCCAGAGTGGTCCAGCCGCTCTGGGGGTTGGTGACCAGCACGTTGAAGTCATCAACGATACCGCAGACGGTCTCCAGCTCGTCCCACAGCTCCACATCGGTGGTGCCGCTCAGAGAGTAGGAAACAACATCCATGGGGTTGTGAGCCAGGATGGTATAGCCGTCATTCTTGGAGTTGAACGCCTGCATAGCGCCGGTGAAGCCGGAAGCGCCTTCCACGTTCACAGCAACCAGCTTCTGGTTGTTGGGGAGCTCAATGTACTCCATGATCTTACGGGTCAGGATATCAGAGCCGCCGCCGGGAGAATAGGGGATGATGACGGTGATGGGGCTGGTGGGATAATCAGCCTTCTCGGTGGAAGCGGTCTCGCCGCCGTTGGCAGCGGGGGCCTTATCATCGGTGGACTTGCTGCCGCAACCGGCGAGAAGGGCCAGCATGGATGCTGCACACAGCAGCAGTGCAAGGGTCTTCTTCATGAATCTTTTCCTCCTAAGAATTTGCATTTTCTGCATTTTATCAAGCAGCCGGAGCCGGCCGCCTACTTCAGCGGTGCACACACCGCATTCAGTCTCAGCCAAACAGGGAGAACGTGGGGAACTGGACGGACAGGAGCTTACCAAATATAAACCAGAACACCGCCAGCATCACTGCCGCGGACAGAACGCCCTTTACCAGCAGCTTGCCCCACAGCGCCTTGGGAACCGTGCGGAAGGTCAGAGACTGTTCCTTCACGGAGAACAGGATGACCAGATACAGGCACATCAGGAAGGTGGTGATCATGAAGCCGACCTTGGGCAGCGCCAGTGCGTAAACGATCAGAGAGACGATCACAGCCACAACCGTGCTGTCCAGATAAAAGTGGAAGCCCTCTGCCTCCTCGCCTTCCTTCTTGCCAAAGGAGCGGATGATGAGGATCACCGCAACAATTACCAGGAACACGCCCATCATGCGCAGCCACACATCGGATCGCACCAGGAAGCCGCCCTGGCCGGTTTTGACTTCCGTCTCCGTGATCTTGCCGAACACCAGGAAGGCGCTGAGCAGAATCATAAGAATCCCGAGAACAAAGTCATTCATTTTCTTAATGCATTTCATTGTTTTCCTTCTCCTCTCTTCTCTTGCTCCAATGGTTTGTCCACGGAGCGGTAACATTTATAAAAGCATCTTTATAAGCCTGTCTTTGCCCGCCAAGGCCTTTTGGACTCAGCAGTTGAAAGCATTTTTGATATGTGCGTCGAGATAATAACAGGACACATCAGGCGCTCGCCCCTCAAACAGATAATCTACAAGCAGTTGGACCGCTTTATATCCCTGCTGATAAGGACTTTGATCGATTAAAAATTGGACTGTACCATTCTTCATGTAGGTAATATTTCGCTGTGTGGCGTCAAACCCCACAATCTTTTGAACATCGGCGGTCCCTCGTTCGTATACCGCCTGCGCTACGCCGCTCAGGCCCGCGCCGCTGACGAAGATACCCGTGATGTTCGGCATCTCATTCAAGACATCCCGCGTACGAGCGTATGCAACATCATGATAGCCTTCTCCATAAATGATCCGGTATCCTGACGATGCCTTTGGGGCAAGGCTCCATTGCTCCAGAAATCCCTCTATCCGTTTTTCGCTGTCCTTATGCTGGGGCGTTACGCCCACGATCAAGGCGTATCCGTCAGGTGGGGAGATCTGCCGCATCAAAAGCGCCGCACATTTTCCGGCGCGGCAGGAGTCAATGCCCACATAGCAGTTTCTCAGTGCCGGCCGCACATCTTGATTATACGTAAAAACAGGAATTCCCTGATTCTTCAGGATCTGAAGCCGTTCGTCAAACGCCTTGGACTCGATCCCGCGTAAAACGATCCCTTGAACCTCGGAAGCGATCATCTCATCGATCTTCTGCAAATACAGCAGCTCATCATCCGGAGAAACCACTTCGATCACAGCTTCGATTCCATGCTGCTGTGCATAGGCGACACCGTCTTCTATGCCCTGCTTGATCTGTTCTTGAAAGTCCGGTTCACGCGCTGATAGAAAGATCCCGATCCGGTTTCTCTTTTTCGCTATTGAAAAAGCTCGGCCCAATGTGTTCGGCTGAAAATCCAACTCGCGCATGACCTGTCGAACTCTCTCGGCAGTTTCGCTCTTGACCTCTCCCCGATGGTGGAGAACGCGGTCAACGGTTCCACGCGACACACCGGCCATCTTTGCCACCATTTCAACGGTTACCATTACACTGACCTCACGTATCGTATCTCATTGCCATTTCCGTGTTCGTGCACGAAACAGGGGGTTAAAAGAGTGCTCCGAATCGAGCACTGATTTAAACATGTAAAAACATCAAAATCTCAACAGACTTTGCGCCGGTACAAGAGAATGTTTTAACCAAAATCTATGGCGTTCCATCTTGCGGACCAGGCCGCATCTGGCCAAACCGGACGGTTGCCACAGTAATGGATTGGAATGCAAAAAAAATCACAAACGATCTAAATTGACCTTTTTTAAAATATCATACTATTTCTTGTTTTTCAATTGTGAGATTTTTTATAAATATTTAACATTTTTTGTGCTATTTGCACAGCGTTTGCGGCAATGATCATCATTTCTCAATATGCATTTTAAAGCTGTACCACTTGTATATCGTTCAGGAGAGAAGGCTTCCAAACGGTTTCGATCCCTAAAAGCAGGCTTTTCGGACCGGACGAAAGCCCCCTCTCCCTCAGTTCTTCACTATCAGTTTATTGCTCCACCAGATACTGCTCGATTGCCGCGTCCAGCAAGGCGATTTCTTCCGAAGTCAGCATCCACTGATAGGCAGCGCAGTTTTCTTCGATCTTCCGTCTGCTCTGTGCACCGACAATACAGGAAGAAACAAATTCCTTCTGTGCGCACCAGTTCAGTGCGATTTGAGACAGGGGCACGTTATCCCGATCAGCGGAGATCCGATCCATGACTTCCAGGACCTTCATAACCTTAGAGAACATTGGCTCCTGGAAGTGCTTATAAAAACGGTTCCGACTGTCCGTGGCTTCAAAGGTTGTCAGCTTCCGGAATGCTCCTGTTAAGATCCCGCCGCCCAGAGAACCGTATGTCATGACGCCCATGCCCTGTTCAGCCGCCCACTTCATCTGTTCTTCATTTGTGCGGACAACCATAGAGTACTGCGGCTGATAGGCTTCCAGCGTACAATACTGCCCGATCTCCTCCATTTGCTCCCTTGTAAAGTTGGAAACACCGATATGAAGAACCTTACCGGATTTTTTAAGCGCATTCAGTGCGTCAGCAGTCTCAGCAAAGTCGGTATTGACATCCGGCCAATGAATCAGCATCAGGTCGATATAATCCGTCTGCAGGTTTTTGAGGGAATCGTCACACTGCTGAATGATTTTGTCATAGTGTCCGTCACGAACATACGTCCCATTTCCCATGTAGAAATTTCCGCACTTTGTTGCCACTATGACCCTTTGGCGCGTTCCGCTCTGCTTGAGCGCCTTCCCCACCAGACATTCGGCTGCACCGGCATTATAGGCCGGTGCGGTATCAATAAAATTGACACCATTTTCCACTGCGGCGCAGATCGCATCAATACGGGTCTCTTCCGGATTGTCATCCCAGCCCGCTCCGCCGATCCCCCAGGTTCCCAGCGCCATCTCGGACACCTTCATCCCGGTTTTTCCAAACTCCTTATACCGCATGTTCATTCCACCTTTCTGCGCCTCTCAACGAGCATACGCCCGGAGGCATCCGCAGTCAATAAGAACAGAACCCCCGGCCGGCGCACCGTCAGTGCACCGAGGTCGGTGCTCCTATTCTTCCAGACCCATGTTGCGTTCGCTCCTAATTAAAATGCCCCCGCAGTTTTCGGCCCATGGCCGCACTGAAAAGCAAGACCCTGAGCCTGAACTCCAGAGCACGTGATCTGTACTTTCGTTTTAGGGACTCTTTTTTATAGAAACCGGTATGTAATTTACACCTGTTGGCGTCATCTGTCAACGGGAGCAGCTGCCGCCGCATGAAAAAATCAGAGCAGTCTCTCTGCAGCCGCCATCAGTCTCTGCCATTCATTTTAACACGCCGTCCCCGCCGCCGCAAGACATAGGGACTTCCCTTCCTGTCATAAAGGTGAACAGGAGGTGGTACGCATGATCTCTGCCGCGCTGATGCTGTTTGCCAATACGCTTTTATTTTCTCTGCGGCTGGACCGCAGCGGGTCCTTTCCCAGGCCCCTTTCCGCCAGTGAGGAAAGGATGTGGCTGGAACGTCTGGCTCAGGGGGACCCGGAGGCCCGGAATGTCCTCATTGAGCGGAATCTTCGCCTTGTGGCACATATTGTGAAGAAGATGTGTTCCAAAATGCAAATCTCTCCCGTGAAAAAGTGACTGAAGCGGTCTGCCCCAGCCTTAAATAGAGTTCCAGATCAATTCGCTGTTTCGTGCTGCCCTCGCAGACCACCACATGGTCGAGGATCGCCGCAACAACCTCCGTCGAGATGGTATCCTGAAAGGAAAGCTCCTGCCAAAGCGCTTTTTCGATTGCGGACAAGTCAACACTCGTAGCTGAGCCATTTTCCTCCAGCTTTTGTAAAGAAATCATCTGCTCCTGCATATCCGCAATCTGCTCATTGAAGCGGTTGTTTCGCTTTTTGAATTCCTGAATTGTGATTGCGTTGGCGATACTAAGCTCCAGCAGTTTATCCTTTTTTCCCTCCAGTTGGCTGATCTGTGTGTTCAACTGGGTGATTTGTCCGGAGTAATCACGCTTCTGCTGAACGCTGGAAACGCTGTCCATCACAAGTTGGACAATCTGCTTTTGATTTTTCACCAGCTTTTGGAATTGGTCTGCCAAAATTGCGTCCAGCTCCTTTGTTCGGAGCGTCGGCAAATCGCATCCAGCTTTTCCGTGCTCACGGTACATCCTGCACTGCCAGTATTCTGTGTGTCCCTCCATGGTTTTGAAGCTCTGCCGATGAAAGGCGGTTCCATGCTTTCCGCAAATGATTTTCCCGCTGTATGGATACCTACTCTGATAGCCTACGCCATAGGCTTTCGTTCTGGCGCTGCGTTTCTTAAATATCTCATTTGCCTGATTCCAGAGTTCTTCTGATACAATCGCAGGGATATTAGGATCTGGGTATGTTACCCACTCACTTTCATCAAGAAATGCCGTTTTTTTCTTCCGATAATCCAAGGATTGTGTCTTATTACCGCAGTACCACCCCTTATACTTTGGGTTTTGCAGAATATGTCCGATTGTGACGGAATTAAACTCATTTCCCAAAAGGCTTGTGTATCCACGGCAGGTCAACTCCTGTGACAGCTTGCGCAGCCCATAGTTCCCAGTGGCATAAAGCTGAAAAATCAGCTTGACCGCTTCCGCCTGCTCCGGGATGATCGTCAGCTTGCAGTCCTTCTTATCGTAACCCCACAAGCGATTATTTCCCAAAACATGACCGTTCTTGATGGACTGCCGAAAGCCAAATTTTAACCGCTCGGATAGTTTTCGAACTTCGTCCTGAGCTACACCAGCCATGACGATCAGCCGAAACTCACTATCGCTGTCCAGTGTGTTGATGTTATCATTTTGGAACAGTACGCCCACATTGTTGTCCAGCAGCTCCTGTGTATATTGGATGCTGTCCAGTGTGTTGCGGGAAAAACGGGATATTTCTTTTGTGATGATGAAGTCAAACATCCCGCGTTTGGCATCTTCGATCATGCGAAGAAAGCTGTCACGCTTATAGGTGCTCGTTCCGGAAATTCCCTCATCAATATAACCGGAAATATACGTCCAGTTAGGGTTCTTCTGAATGAACTCTGTGTAATATTGAATCTGGTTTTCCAAGCTCCCCTGTTGTTCCACCTTCTCCGTAGAAACACGGGCGTAGAAGGTGACCCGGAGCGGCAGGTCAAAGATAGATTTTCCCTGCCGCATCTGCTCACGCAGCCATCTAATTGTCAACATCCGTACTGACCTCCTCAATCATTTTATTGACAGTCTCAGTATCAGATGTAAAGTGTCTTTTGTCAAAAAAACGGGAGCTGCTGGCCGAAACATACGTTTCTTCCGAAATCAACTCCCGCTTCCATAAGCGTTTTAACAATGCTAAAGCAATTTCCCGATCAACCTCTGTCACTGTCAGTCCCCCCTTTTCTTCTAAGCTATTGGGCATGAACTGAAAATATGATATGTGGTCAGTGCAGGTGTTCTTCCTTACGTTTCATGCGCACCTCGTCTGCCACGATAATCGGCACTGGAAACATCGGTGCTTCTGTCCACCTTCCCCGAAAAAGCCTATCACGGTTTACGACAAAAATTGCGTCAAACATTCCTTTTTCCGCAGCTTGCTTCATGCGGTTTAATTCCGGCCTTGTAAGGTCATGCCCCGGAAGGCCGATGTCAGAATAAATGTCAATGACAGTATAATGGTGCTTTTCTGCAAATCTCGTTAAGTAAGCAATTTGATGTTCTATAGCAAAATGCGCATTTTCAGCAGAAGCCCCCCGATCCACACGGCAATATAACACTGCTTTTTTGCTCATGGTAGTTTTCACCTCATTATTCAAAAGTAATCATGGCAAAACCGGACGGCTGCTGGCAGCAGCCCACGGGAATCTCACCCCGGCCCATGCTGATGGGTGCGCCGCGCAATGCTTTGAGGGCGTTCAACGCGGGAGTATCATTATCTGAACAGAGGTCATAGCCACTGTGCTGCCATGCACAGATACAGACTGGCTGAATCGCTCCCCTGATGCATTTTTTCGTGGATCATGGCGCGTCATCTGCCGGGCTTTGCTCTGTTCAGGTTTGTTATCCGGTTGCCTATAAAATTTCCAAGGAGCATCAAATCCACGCTTTCAGATGCGTGTGATTTTTGGCTGCGAATCAGCCAGGAAAGGCTCTTATCAGGCGATAAGGACTTTTCCTCGTGGATACGCAAGCTATTCGCAGACAGAGGTAAACACGCTCCTATCCAGGCAAAAATCAAGCTACAGCATCCGTTCTGGACCCAAGGTGATTCATAACGAACATTGTTTTCAATCTGCGACAGACTTTCTCATTTACATGCAGATAGCTATATTGTTTTCGCTGCACACAGGAAGAACACATGAAGACTATTTCACGGTTTTCGGTGCAAACTCCGCAAGAATCGCATCTAAAATCCGAGTGTCGTCTGCGTTAAGCGCAGGGCGAATCCGTCTGAGTAATTCTGCCTGTTCAAATGACAACATGTGTCGATTTAGATGGAACCAATTTGCAACTCGGATTCCACCATAGGGGCCAAAAGAAGTTTCAATTGGATAGCTACAAGTTAGGACAACTAAATCATTGCGAATTGTTCTCTCACATACGCCAAATAATTCTGCAAGATTCTTAGTTGTGTCAAACCGCTTTTGGCACAGATATTCCAATATTGCCTGTCTTCGTTCAGATGGCCCCATCCAAAGCACCTCCTCGCCCCGCTTGTTGGCTTGGAGTATAAAAAAAGACCCGGCAAACTCTTTGCCGGGTCTGCAAAAATTTTCGCAAGAATAATACTCCGCCGAACACCATCTCATATGTAAAAAGCGTTCGCCGAATCAAATTCATGCCAATCTATAAATAAACAGAACAGGAGAATTGCTAAAACGCAATTCTCCTGTTCTGTTAAACCACCGAGCGCTACATGACTAATTCAGATTTGAGCCTGCTCATCCAGTAATTTAGTCCGCAAATCACCTAAGAATAACTTACAGTCTTAGATGTTGCAGAACCACTTTCAATATAATTGCCCGCAGAATCATATACATCCGTACTTGAAATCACGCGATAGGTACCAGCTTGGTAAATATAATATGCCTTTGACATGGAAATAAGTTCTTTATTGCTATCAGACCACGTTTTTACATCAGTCCATGTTCCACCGGACTGTTTTTGCAAAGTCATTGTGAGTTTCAACGAGTCTGTTGAAACGCGGCTCCGTGCGTTTGCACTGCAAGTAACACGCCCCGTACTTGCGTTGATTTCAATTCCGGCAGTCGATATTACAAGATCCGAATATCTAGTTTCTACCTGCTCTGCGGTTGCGGTATAATCTGCCGCTGATACATATCCCATATTTCCATAAAATATGGCTGTTACCAGAAACAATGCCATAATGATGTGAAAATGTTTTTTCATAGAGTTCCTCCCAATTTATCAAGATTCATGAGCGCTCTCTATAAAATAAACAATCCAACTCAAAAAACGCAACACTATTTTATAAAAATATTTTCCACAATTTTCTTAATGGTGGCTTTGTCCAAATTATCCGATGCTAGTACAAATCCTTTCTCCATATTTGAATTACCCCAAATCAGGGAATTGTCATCTGGACGTTCAACATATAATCCCTGACAATCACCGATATACATATTTTCAACAGTAGAGGCATCTTCGGTATCCAAGTCAATACCAGAACTGTCAGGCGATACAATCAGTGTAATCCAGTGTTCTCCTTCGCCGATAAAGTTCCAAATAGTATTTTCATCTGATTTGTAGGTACAAACATAGCCATCAGGCAACCAGCCCAGTTCTATCATCCCCATACTGGATTCCTTTTTGGAAGGGAAAAAATGAATATTGGCATGACCATCAAAGGTTTCAATGACCAGGTTCAGCGCGCGAGCTCGCAGTTCAGGGGAAACCGCCAAGGCTCCGGTTATTAGCAACGTTAATATCGCGATTAAAATGGCTGCCCGTTGAAATACTTTTCTGGCAATTCGTTTTGCATCAGCTCTATGGGTCTTTGTAAACTCCTTGCGGATCGTCCTGAAACACGCTTGTCGTATTTCGTTTGGTACCTCAAATGTGGAATCATTTTTTAACTGCTCGTTAATCTTTTTATATTCTTCCCCTTGCTTATCTGCCAATTGATCCATTAGTAGATAGAATACTGCATCCTCATAGTTTTCACGCATTTTTTCGTAGTGGGTCAACTTAATTCACCTCCGATATCAGTTTCATTGCTTTCCGCCTTGCGCGAGTCAGATACATTCTCACACTGCTTGTTTTGCAGCCGAGAATTTTCCCAATTTCATTATCATTATATCCCAGAATATACTTACTTTCCAGTAGGATTTTATCTTGATTCGATAGTTTAGGCCAAATAGCAGAAATTGTACCTTTAGAAGCCAACTGCAAAAGACTATCTTCAATCATGTCAACTGCTGTTCCGACCGGAACATGTTCAAAATCGTCAAATAAACGTAATTCCAGATTCCTTCGCTTTACCAAGTTAATAGCTCTGCTTTCAACCGTATAGACAATATATGTACGCAAACGCGCATCATCCAATTCTCTGATTGTTCTCAGGTTTTTTATCAATGCCACAATTGCGTCTTGTACTGCGTCTTTTCGATCTTCAAGGTTTTTCAAATATTTACTGGCTGCCCAAAACATTAACTGCTCATATTCTTCATACAAGCGGTACATGAATGCTTGGTCATCTGTATTCTCAATCATCATTGAAATCAAAATCGCACCTCCATTGCCCTCATGAATGGCTACATCTGTAACAATTCAAAAAGCAGATCTGCAACAGGGAGTACTATGTTTCGACCGTTTGTCTTGCTTTTTAATTACCTCTTTGTTTAAAAATTCTATTCATAGTGGAATATTAAGTGAAAATAGCCGCAATACTTATCAATACGTGGAAATCGCGGAAATAAAACTTTCAAAAATGTATAATGCCAAGTACAGACTATTCTTAAACGAGGGCATACTGTGAATAAATTGGGCGAACGCTTAAATAAACTGCGTCAAGAGCGAGGTCTGACCCAGCAGGAATTGGCAGACCTGTTTCATATTTCCAATAGTACGATTTCCAGCTATGAAACTGGAAATCGTATACCTGATGTTGAATTTCTGCTGAAACTGTCGAAGTTTTATAATATTTCGAGCGACTATATCATTGGGCTGTCGGACAGCAGACTTCCTTTGGATATTATGAACAGTATCGTTGCGGATCAGGTCAGTTATCAGAGTGTCATTGAGAAAATACAAAAGCTCCCCGTTGAACGAAAACGCACGCTCCTTGCGATATTAGATGATTTATATCTTTGCTCCGTCATTCAGGATAACGCCTCCAACTTGATGCAATAGAAAGTGAAAAACAATGATTCCTATTTGTATCCTCACGATTGAAGACCCTGATAATCGTGCATTCATGACCGAGCTTTATGGCAAATACGAAAAAATTCTCTACAGCACCGCCCTTAAAATCACAAATAACTATTGGGATGCACAGGATGTCGTTCAATCTATTTTAGTGAAAATCATTCAAAATAAAATCCCACTTTTAAGGAGTTTGCCGGAGCGAAAGCAACTAAATTACCTGATTACTGCCTGTCACAATCATGCTATAAACTGCGTAAAGAAAAGAAGAAATCAGCCAAACAACTTTCTTGATCCCGAAGCGGATTCCTTTGTATCTGATATTCCAGATGATGGGCCATCTCTTGAGGATCTACTTTTAATGCAGGAAGAGCAGCAGTTTTTTCTGAAAGCATGGGAATCACTGGATGAGCGAACAAAGTATTTTTTGAATGCGCGGTATATTTTGGAGCAAAGCATTTCTGAAATTGCGGATGAACTTCATACCTCGCAAGCGCAGGTTCGCACATATCTGAGCAGAGCCAGAAAAAAGGCATTGATTGCAACTCAAAAATTCAAAGGTGCGGCAGACCGCAGTTTTTAAACTATTCCTTAGGTCAGTTTACAAGGAACTACACGCAGACCACGAAACGGGGGCTGCTGACAA
>OMGI01000101.1_pt1 | contig 65233 bp, 59 predicted proteins | sample 1645801 | NCBI WGS metagenome assembly OMGI01 (sample SAMN05578584, study PRJEB25193) | human gut metagenome | biome: Human Microbiome; feature: human-associated habitat; material: feces | host: Homo sapiens | place: USA:Birmingham
ATATTCCTCCTCTGCTACTTTTCTTGCGGTCGGCAAACCTGCTTCGATTGTAGCACTGGAGGTTTATCTTTCCCCACTCATAGGCCTATCCTTTTTTATTCCACGGGCATAGCCCGTGGTTGCCTGTTTTCAACAACAGCAAAACGACGGAACCTTAAATGGTTCCGTCGTTTCTTTTTTACCGCATAGTTGGGGTAATTCTATCAATACGGATAGCGAAACCGCTTATTGAATCTTCGCAAAAGGCTCTTTTATCGAATATTTCCATCCCATGCTTTTTTAGATTCATTAGGAATTCCAAGCAAATCTACTGCACGGCCAGCTGTTTGAGCTACCGTATCTTCAACAGTCTCTGGGCGGTTGTAGTAGGCAACGCACGGTGGCATGATAAAAACCCCCATCTGCGCCAACGTTAGCATATTCTTCAAGTGAATCGCTGATAGCGGCGTTTCTCGTGTTACCAATACAAGCGGACGATGTTCTTTTATCGTTACATCAGCCGCCCGAGCGATTAGACTGTAGGAGAATCCGTTAGCGATGGCTGATAGTGTTTTCATACTGCATGGGATTACGATCATCCCATCCGTATGGAAAGATCCGCTAGATATTGTGGCGGACAAATCATCAGCTTGATAGACGTGATCTGCAAGCGCTGTTACATCCTCCGCCACCAAATCTGTTTCCAATTCAATCGTGCGTCTGGCCCAGTCGCTGAGAATCAAATGAGACTCAATCCCCTGTGCCCTTAGAATTCGCAGCGTCTGAATTCCCAATGCAGCTCCACTGGCACCAGTCATCGCTACTACGATATGCTTCTTAGTCATTGCATACGTTCTCCTGTCATCAATTTGTCAACTTCTCTGCCATATTGCCTGTGGAAAGCAACCGTTGTTATCCTAATAACTCCAGCGCAGTTTTTAATATGTCCTTGCTTGAAACTTCTACGTCCATATCATTTTCCTACCAGGAAAGATCAGAACACCCCAATCAAAGACGCCACATAATAGGTTCCAGCAACCACAACGCCGCCGACAATACCCATAAGCAAAAGCTTTGTGAAATACTTCTGTTGGGCCTGTTCGCCATATTGGTTCACCAGATTGCTCATAATCAGCGCGCCGTTGGAGGACAGGGGGCCAATGGAGGAGGCGAAGGCACCAGCGCAGGTAGCAGCGATGCAGACCGTCACCGGTGCGGTGGGGATGGCCTCAAAGATTCCCGGCAGGGTGGGAATCAGGGAAATGACCACCAAACGGGAGATGGTAAATAGGCTCACCACACTGGCTGTTAGGCTCATAAGCGGAGCTACGGTGTGAGTACTCATTATAGAAGCAAGCCCCTGACTCAGTAATGTAAAGCCGCCTATATCGGAAACTTCATTTACCAACAGTCCAACTCCGCAAATCAGCATCAGCGAGGGCAGAGAGACTTTTTTCAAAGCCACATCACACTTACATGCCCCCAACAGAATGCAGGCCACAGCAACGATTAAACCAGACCAGCCAATGTCCACCTTCAACAGAACCACTAACGCCACCACAGCCAGAATACCGATGAGGGTGATCATCTGGGGACGGGAGAAGGCGGGAATGTCCTTCAGAGTAACGTCGTTGTCCAAGGAACCCTTGGCCTTGTGGCCGCCCAGCAGCAGGTAAATCACCAGAAAACTGATGGAATAGGCCACCAAGTTAAAGAGGTAAATGCTCATCAAGCTCACATCTAGTCCCGCAGTTTCGCAGGCGGAAACAATGTTGGCGGTGTACTCATTGATGGGGCTGTAGCAGCCGCAGGCAATACCGTAGCCACCAGCCAGGCCATAGAGTAGTGGATCTGTGTCAGAGGCAACAGCCAGAGAAATTCCGATGCCGGAGAGGATGGCCATACCTGCCAAACTGTTAATGCCGATGGACGCCAGAATTACGCCCACATAAAAAATGAAGAAGGGCATCAGTTTGGTATTCCGGCCGGTTTTGGCAATCATTTTTCTTGCCAGCAGTTCAATGGCACCGTTGGCCTGAGCAATGGCAAAGAAGAACATAATACCAAATACCCGGACAAACAGTGTGGTGGGAAAATAACCCATGATGGCAACTTCCTTCACCCCGGCAATCTTGCCCAGAATAAAAGCGGCCAACATGGCAAGAATGCCGATATGCAGAGGATTTTTCTTGAGGGCACCAATGGCAAAAACAACGACCAGCACTATGAGGGACAGTGATGCAAATTCCATTCCTTCCATAATATTCCTCTTTCTTTAAACTTCAAGTATTAAACAGTGGTGCAGTTATTTCAGGTAATCGTCCAAATTCAAATTTTCATAACCGTGGATATGGATTTTCTGAAAACGTTCCTTTTTATCATTCATGGGGATCGTAGCATCAATTCCCATTTTGTCGCTGACACCGCCGCGAGAAGACGGGTCCAATTTGTTACCCATAGCATCTCGGATAATGAATACATCTCGTCCTGCTTGAACCCGGTTCGCAATGGCCCATTCCACATCCTGCATATCGTAAATATCAATGTCGGGATCCACCACCACAACATGTTTAACTTCCGTACTGCTGGTAAAAGCCGCGAACATAGCGTTCTTCGCCTCTCCCTCATGCTTCTGATCCAGTTGAATCACTACATGATAGCGGCAACCGCTGGCCGGCGTAATGTGAACCTTTCTCACATTGGGTGTGGCCTGGCGGATGACTTGCATGATGGATGCCTCACGAGAAATGCCGCCTAACAGCAAATGCTCCATGGTGGCAGGAATAATCGTATGGTAAATAGCACTATTGCGGTATGTAATAGCAGTAACTTCAATCACATGGCGAGGCGCCTTGGGACCATAGGTCTTAGGATATTCTCCGAAGGGTCCTTCATTTTCACGGACATTGGGCAAAAAGCGGCCCTCAATAATGATTTCGCTCTCTACAGGAACCTCCAGATCAACAGTCTCACACTTGACAAGTTCAAGCGGTTCACCAAGAAGCGCTCCTGCAATTTCAAACTCATCAACACCTAGAGGTGTCGTGGCCTGAGACGCCAAAAGCAGAGATGGATGTACGCCGATAGCCAGTGCAACTTCCAAGGGTCTCCCTTCCGCCTCAGCTTTGCTGAAAATTTGGTTAGTATGGCGAGGCAATAATAAGGCGCCCAAATGGTTACGATCTTTTACCTCGTGTCGGTGAATACATACGTTGCGAATTCCAGTGTCAGGGTCCTTGACCACACACAGCGCCGCTGTCAGGTAGCGACCGCTGTCTTTTTCGTGGTGCAAGCAGGCGGGCAGAATCCCCAAGTCTACCTGGGCGCCAGTCAATATATTCTCTTTGATTGCAAAGGGTCCTTCCTCTGCTCCCAGAACTTTGCAGGGAAGCGGCTCCGCAAGCGCTTTGCTAAAACGGCTGAGCAGCTCCTCGTAGGGCATGCCCAAAGACATTGCCATCCTGTCTCGAGACGTCATTAAGCCTGTCACAACCGGCATTGTGCTCCCCTCAACATGTTCAAAGAAGGCACCGTATTCCGGCTCTAGTTTTTTGCCCACAGCAGCCAATTCATTGATTGGGCTTACTTCGCGGGAAATATGCTTCATAATACCCTGGCGATCCATTTCAGACAACCAATTGCGAAGATCTGGTTTCATTTTTTTCTCCTCTCGTATGTTTTTACGATATGTTTTCTATCTTCCACCTGGTAAGAAAGCACATACGCTTTCTCCTGCCAGAAGAGAAGCCTTACAGGCGGCTAAAAATAGACATATTCTCGCAGCGCAGGCGAAACCACTTATTTAGGCCATACATGTGCTGGGATCCGAATACGCTTTTTATCCGTCACACTTTCATCTCCAACTTGGACAAGCTCTTAAACCCAGCAGATTAAATCCTTCTGCGTTTAGTTTTCAAACTTCATGCTGACGCTATCTGCCAGTTATGCTCCCATCAACAACAAATATTTTGTTTTTATGGCAGCTTGAAGGAGAATTTTCCTTGATGTTATTCGTATCGCGCCCCAATCGTTTTATATTATCAAAATGCGTTCTTATTTTTAAGTATTAAAAGAACACACCTCATACGGCTCAGGTTCATTCACGGCCGCATCCAATGCAATCGTCTCTTGCTTCAAAAAACGCACAATTTCATTTGGTAAATGACAATGTTTTCAATCGCAGAAGCCGCATTACTCATCTAGGTCTTCTTTCCCGCAAAAGCTTATGGGCACATTTTATAAAAATATCTTACTGCGTCGATCGTTTCTTGTCAACGCAATTCAGCTTTATCAAACATAATTCGTTAATATCGCAAAGATTGAGCTTTTTCTTTTGTGGAAACCGTGTATTGAATTCTTCTTTCTTTCCCTGCATAATGATAACAAATCCACGATCAGAAGACCGTGGACACAGATCAGAAGATCTGTCTGTTGCAAAATCATCTCGTTGTAATTCCACATAAACATGATCAAACGTGCAGAAGGAATCTGTATGTTTGCCAGAAGGCATACCTATATGGTATGCCTTTTTTCTTTGTTAGAAAGGATCTGAATTTGTATGAATCTATCTGAATTTTTCCACCAAAATCCGAGCGGTGCTGTGGCCTTTTCCGGAGGGGTGGATTCTTCCTATCTAGTGTGGGCCGCCGCAAAGTATGGAAAAAACTGGCACGCTTATTATGTACACGGTCCATTCCAGCCAGCTTTTGAGTTGCGAGATGCATACAAGGTCATCGAGCAATGCGGTCTACCTCTGACGGTACTAGAAGCCGATATTCTTTCTTCCTCTGCCGTGGCCGCCAACCCTACCAATCGCTGCTACTATTGCAAGCAAAATGTATTTGGCAGAATCCGTGCAGCTGCCGCAGCGGATGGATATTCACTCATCATTGATGGTACCAACGCCTCTGATGATGAGGGAGATCGTCCCGGCATGCAAGCTCTTCGAGAGTTAGCAGTTCGATCTCCCCTACGGGAGTGCGGCCTGACCAAGGCAGCTGTCCGACAAGCCAGTCGGGAGGCGGGGCTATTCACATGGGATAAGCCCTCTTATGCGTGTCTGGCCACTCGCATTCCCGCTGGAACCCCCATCACGGTGGGACTGCTGCAAAAGGTGGAACATGGAGAAAACATTCTGTTTGACATGGGCTTTACGGATTTCCGTATCCGCATCCGGGGGGACATCGGCCTGATCCAGATGCCTCCGTCCCAGTTTCAGCGGGCAGCAGAACTCCACGACGAAATCCAGACCCGGCTGAACCCCTGGTTCCCCACTGCGGCGTTGGATCTGAAAGTAAGAAAGTGAGGAAGTCCCATGGCGGATAAACATGATATTCTCTCCGTTCTGCAGGATGTGCAGTCCGGTGCCCTAACACCGGAGGACGCCCTGCTGCGGCTGAAGCTGGCCCCCTTTGAGGATCTGGGCTACGCCAAGGTGGACTACCACCGGGCGGTGCGCCAAGGAGTGGCCGAGGTGATTTACGGTCAGTCCAAAACCACGGAGCAAATTTTGGGCATCCTGCACTCCATGGAGCAGCGGGACAGCCATAACATTCTGGTCACCCGTATCGGCCAGGATGTGGCCGACGCTATCGCCGCAGAATTTCCGCTGCACTATGAGCCTCTGGCCCGCCTGGCGGTAGTGCTGCCCCAGGAGGTTCCCGGCCGGGGCTCCATCGTGGTAGCCACCGGCGGCACCAGCGACATGGGGGTAGCGGAGGAAGCTGCTATAACCGCAGAGGTTTTGGGCAGCAATGTGACTCGGCTTTACGATGTAGGTGTAGCTGGCATCCATCGGCTATTGGCTAATCTGGAACCATTGATGAGCGCACGAGCGATAGTTGTAGTGGCCGGGATGGAAGGGGCACTGGCCAGCGTGGTCGGCGGTCTTGTGGACTGTCCCGTAATTGCCGTTCCCACCAGTATAGGTTATGGCGCTTCTTTAGGCGGTTTGAGTGCGTTGTTATCCATGCTGAACTCCTGTGCCAGCGGTGTCAGTGTGGTCAATATCGACAATGGCTTCGGTGCCGGTTTTCTGGCCAGCCGAATCAATCTAATGGAGGGGATCAGAGAATGAAAACACTGTATTTAGAATGTAAAATGGGTGCCGCCGGCGATATGCTGATGAGTGCATTGTATGAACTCCTGCCGGATCAGGCTTCCTTTCTGGATATCATGAATCACCTGCATGAAGGGATTGCTGTCACCATGGAGAAAAAGGATACCTGTGGAATTATGGGTACCCACGCAATTGTAGACATCGGCGGTGAAATAGAGGAATCTGAAGATCTGCCCTGCGGCTGTCTCCATGCTCGCGCGGAACTTCACACCCATGCACAGGAGAATACCCACGAACACGAGCATACACACAGTCACGGACACGAGCATGAGCACAGTCATGACCATAACCATCATCACCACATCACGCCAACGGATATCCAGTACATTTTAGATCATCTGCCGATGCCAGAAGAAGTACGCTCACACGCCAAGGCAGTTTATGATCGCATCGCACAGGCAGAGGCTAAGGCGCACGGTGTCCCAGTGGAACACATTCATTTCCATGAGGTAGGTTCTCTGGATGCTGTGGTAGATGTAGCCGGTGTGTGCCTTGCCATGTATCTTCTGCATCCAGATCAAGTCATCGTTTCCCCCATTCATCTTGGTTCCGGTCAGGTCCGGTGTGCCCATGGCATCATGCCTGTGCCTGCTCCAGCCACGGCCAATCTGCTTACAGGGGTTCCCTGCTACTGCGGCGAAATCAATGGAGAACTATGCACACCTACCGGTGCAGCTCTGCTGGCTCATTTCGCCGACAGCTTCGGCTCCATGCCCTCTTTGATGCTGGAAAAGGTGGGCTACGGCGTGGGGAAAAAGGAATTTCCCGCCGCCAACTGCCTCCGGGCCTTCTACGGCGAGAGCAACGACCCTCAGCAGGCCCAGATCGTGGAACTGTGCTGCCACATTGACGACATGACAGCGGAGGCCCTGGCTTTTGCCGGGGAGCAACTGCTGGCCCAGGGGGCCCTGGATGTCTCCGCCTCTCCCCTGACCATGAAAAAGGGCCGGGCCGGCGTCAACTACACGGTGCTGTGCAAGCCCCAGGACGAAACCCACATTGCCAATGCCATTCTCCGGGAAACCACCACCAACGGCGTCCGGGCCACCCGGTGCGCCAAGTATATTCTCCGCCCCTCCATCCGGACGGCGGACACCAGCTATGGCCCCATCCGCATCAAGTGTGCAGACAGCGGGGATATTCACCACGAAAAGCCGGAATATGACGATGTAGCCGCCGCCGCCAGAACTGCCGGTCTGCCTTTCCAGAAGGTATGGCAGGACATCGTAAAGGAGGCGCTCCATGGGAGTTCCGACGCGAACTGACCGCCTCCATCCCCGGATGGCCGTTCTGCTTCCGGTGCTGATCGCTGCCGCGGTGCTGACGGTGCTGCTGGCCACCGGCCTGGGGCCTGTATCCGTGTCCCCGGCCACCACCGCCAAGGTTCTTGCCAGCCGCTTGCCCGTGATCGGTTCTTCCATCCCCCACACCTGGGAACAGCTGGACGAGAACATCGTTCTGGGACTGCGGCTGCCCCGGGTCTGTCTGGGGCTGGTGGTAGGCGCCTCCCTGGCCGTCTGCGGCGTGACCATGCAGGCCCTGGTGCGGAATAATTTGGCAGACCCCTTCATTCTGGGTGTCTCCTCCGGTGCCGCCGCCTTTGCAACCCTGGGAATGCTCTTCGGCGTGTTCAGCTTTCTGGGCACCTATGCCCTCTCTATCAGCGCTTTTCTGGGAGCTGGCATCACCATAATCTTCGTCTATGTCATCTCCCGGGTCAACGGGCGAATCAACATCACCCAGCTGCTACTCTCCGGCGTGGCCATCTCCATGATTATGGACGGCGTCACCAGCATCATCAAACTCAGCGCCCCCAACGCCCTGGGGCTGCACAACGCGGAATTCTGGATGTCCGGCAGTCTGGCCGGAGCCAAGTGGGCCTATCTGAAGCTGCCGCTGCTGGTGCTGCTGGGGTGCATGGCCTTTTTGATGGTGAACTACCGGGGGCTGAACCTGCTTTTGCTGGGGGATGAAAGTGCCGGTGCCCTGGGCGTCAATGTGTCCCGACTGCAGAAGGCGTTGGTGCTGGCCGCATCTTTAATGGCCGGTGTCACCATCGCCGTCAGCGGTACCATCGGCTTTGTAGGCTTAATGGTCCCCCACTTCACACGCCTGCTAGTAGGCGGCGACCACCGGCGAGTACTGCCAATATCCGCGTTGCTCGGTGGTATTCTGGTGGTCTGGGTAGATGTGGCTGCGCGGATGCTCATTGCGCCAGAGGAACTACCGGTAGGTGTGCTCACCGCCGTTATCGGCGGTCCCATTTTCATTTGGATGCTGAAAAAAAATAATGGGAGGAGACATCTATGACACGATTGCAGGTAGAAAGTCTTTCCTTTTCCTATCCCTGCGGCAGAATGTTGCACGACATTTCCTTTCATGTGAATAAGGGGGAGTTCGTTGGGTTGATTGGTCCCAACGGCAGCGGCAAATCCACGCTGCTGAAGCTGATATACCGGGCGCTGCGCCCAGAGTGCGGCGAGATTCTGCTGGATGGCGTGGATCTGCTGAAAATGCCCTTCCGGAAATCCGCCCTGAAAATGGCGGTGGTGGGGCAGGAAAACGAAATTCCCTTTGACTTTTCCGTGGAGGAAATCGTGGCCATGGGGCGCTCCCCCCACAAAAAGCTGTTCGACTCCGACACGGAGGAGGATCGCCGGATGGTGCACCACGCCCTGGAACACCTGGGCATTGAGGATCTGGCCAAGCGGAACTACCGCCACCTCTCCGGCGGTGAAAAGCAGCGGGTGCTGATTTCCCGGGCCATTGCCCAGGAAAGCGATTTCCTGATTCTGGACGAGCCCACCAACCATCTGGACATCAGCTACCAGATGCAGATTTTTGATTTTATCAAGCGGCTGAACGTCACCGTTCTCTCCGCTATTCACGATCTGAACATGGCGGCGCTGTACTGCGACCGGCTGTATGTCATTGAAAAGGGCCACCTGGTACTGGAAGGCACGCCGGAGGAGGTTCTGACCCCCGGCAATATCCGCCGGATCTACGGCGTGGAGAGTTCCGTGTCCCGGCATCCGGCCACCGGCAAGCTGTCCATCGCCTTCCTGCCCGCCTCTGTGCAGACCCAGTCTCAAACCACCCCCACCACAGAAAGGATGTTTGCATGAAACGATTTTTCTCTCTTGCCTGCGCCCTGGCGCTGACGGCAACGCTTCTCACCGGCTGCGGCAATTCCGCCAGCCAGTCGGAAACCCCCGCCTCTCAGCCGGAGGAAACGGACTACACTCCCGTCACCCTCACCAACTACGGACGGGAAATCACAGTTTCCAAGCTGCCGGAAAAGGTGCTGACCCTGGGCCCTAACTGCACGGAACTGTTCGTGGCCCTGGGGCTGGGGGAGCGGGTCATCGGCCGCTCCCTGGTGAACCACAGCCGCGGCCCTCTTCCGGAATACGCCGACGGAGTGAATGCCATTCCCGAACTGAACCACGCCTCCGCCACCCGGGAGGCCATTCTCACTAGCGGTGCCGACTTCATCTATGCCCTGGACTGGGAAATCAGCGATGAGGGCTGCAACCTGGAGGAAGCCGCCCAGTACGGCATGACGGTTTATGTCAACTCCGCCACCACATTGGAAGAGCAGTATCAGGAAATCAGCGACCTAGGCCGCATCTTCGGCGTGGAGGACACCGCCGCCGCTTTTGTGGCGGACCAGGAGGCCCGGATTTCCGCTGTTGCCGACACTCTGGCCGGTCAGGAGCCGGTAAAGGTGCTGGTGTATGACAGTGGCAATGACGGGGTCTTCACCTGCTCTGGCAGCAACTTTGAATCCCTGCTGATCTCCCTGGCTGGCGGGCAGAACCTGTTCGAAGACCTGACGGACAAGCAGTGGGTGACCGTCAGCTATGAGGAAGTGCTGGCCCGGAATCCAGATGTTATTCTGATTCATGACTACGATTCTCCCTCTGTAGAGGAGAAGATTGCGGAAATCAAGTCTAACCCCACCCTCTCTCAGCTGGACTGCGTGAAAAACGAAGCCTTTGCCACCATCACCCTGGAAAGCGTGCTCCCCGGCGATCGGATGGCCTATGCGGTGGAGTCCATGGCAGCGGATTTTTTTCCAAATCTGTTTTGACGCAGTTTCCCGTGTTGCAGAGAAACGCAGTCCCAACGTCTGTCCAGGCCAGATAGCTTGTGAATATGTCCCAGAGGCTTAAGGCAGCCACCACAAGTAAGCGAAAAGGCTTATTCTTGTGGTGGCTGCTCTTTTTGCGCATGAGAAAACGGGTATCCAGAGAATGGCTCCTCAGAAAATGCGCAGGGTAAGTTATTGGTAACCGTCAACGCTAATGGTGCATAGACTCTTATAGGATAATAGTAGTGGTTCAAAATGATATCCCCCTTGATTTTCAGTGAATTTGTTTTTCACTGGTTCATCAAATGGGAGCATATCACCCTACCATTGTTTACTCTATTCCTTTATATGCCAAAAGGACTTGATCAAGCAGCTTCTTCACTGTTTCAAAGGCGGCGTTGTCCGCTTCGTCGAAGGGGAAGATGGCCTTGGGGTCGATCTCTACACCTCTGTGGACCAACAGTTTCTTGAAGAGCAGGGAGCAGCTGGAACCCATCTCGTAGACCGGCATCAGCCGGTCGATCAGGTGAGAAAGAGCGACCGTGCGGCTCAGGTTGCCGCTGTTATAGGCGCGGATCAGGTCGCTCCAGATATCCGGCACTACGTTGGCAAGGCCACCGATAGAGCCTACGCCGCCAGCGGCTGCATTATAGAGAAACTGGTCGTCAAAACCGGAATAGACCTCAAATCCGGTGCCTGCCATCGCGCAGCAGACCTGATTGGTGTGGGAAGGCTCATTCACCGTATCCTTCAGACCCACAATGTTCGGGTTCGCCGCCGTCAGCCGTTGGATCGTCTCGGCGCTGACACAGTGGCCGCTGCGGGCGGGGTAGTTGTAGATATACATATCACCGTGGAGTTTTTGGGCCAAAGCGTCGTAATAGGCAAAGATCTTCTCCTGATCCATGCTGTAATAGAAGGGGCCGATCACCAAGGGGGCTTTGTAGCCCGCGCCGTATACGAAGTTAGACAGCTCCAGGGTCTGGTCGAAGGTGATGCACCCGGTTCCGGCGTACAGCGCCACCCGGCCGTTCACATAGTTCGCATAGAAGGAAAGGAAGTCCTTCTTTTCCGCCACGGAAAGCTCTGTAAATTCACCGGTGGAGCCCAGCACCAGAATACCGTCCACGTGGTTGGCAATCAGGTAATCGATCACCTTTTTGTTATCTTCGTAATCGGGTTTTCCGTCATGTCCAAATACCGTAACCACAGGCACAATGATCTTTGCCATGAATATCGCCTCCTGAGAGATTAAATAAGGCAGCCCGCACCGAACCGAGATCCGATGCGGGCTGAACAGGGAAGGGAAGAGTTTGTTCAGAGAAAAAAGGAATTACTGTTCGTTGAAGCTCTTTTCCAGACGAACGTAAGAATCGTAGCGCTTGTCAGCCTCGACCTGCGCCTCGGCAAACAGCTTTTCGGCGGTCTCGGGGAACTTGACCTTCAGACCGGCATAGCGAACCTCGCCATCCAGGAAATCCACAACGGGACGAGAAGGCTTCTTGTAATCCAGAGAGAAGGGCTTCTCCTTCTTATCAGGATTATAGCGGTACAGGGGCCACAGACCGCAATCCACTGCCTTCTTCATCTCGGCCTGGGCCTTGCCCATACCGGCCTTGATGCCGTGGTTGATGCAGGGCGCGTAAGCGATGATGATGGAGGGACCCTTATGGGCAACAGCCTCGGTGAGCGCCTTCATCAGCTGGCCGGGATTGGCACCCATTGCAACGGAGGCCACATAGGTGTTGGGATAGTTCATCATCAGACGGCCAAGGTCCTTCTTGGCGGTCTTTTTGCCGCCGTCGGCAAACTTGGCGCTGGCGCCGATAGGCGTAGCCTTAGAGGACTGACCGCCGGTGTTGGAATACACCTCGGTATCCACCACGAACACATTGATATCCTCGTTAGAGGCCATGACGTGATCCAGACCGCCGTAGCCAATATCGTAAGCCCAGCCGTCGCCGCCGTACAGCCACACGACCTTCTTGCCCAGCTGATCCTTGTTCTTCAGGATGTTTTCGGCAGCGATCTTGGCCTCGCCGGTCAATTCAGCCTTTTCCAAAGCGGCGATCAGGACGCGGGCGTCGCTGTCATTCCGATCCAGATCCTCGAAGCTCTCCAGCCACGCGTTGATGGCGGCCTTCAACTCCTCAGATCCGGTCAGGCCCAGCAGGGACTCAGCCTGAAGCTTCACATAGTTGCGGCGCTGCTTGACTGCCAGTACCACGCCCATGCCGTTTTCTGCCTGATCCTCAAACAAAGTGGCGTAGTAGGACGGACCGCGGCCCTCCTTGTTCTTCGCGTAAGCCAGAGAGGGGAACGCGCCGGCCCACGCCGTAGAGCAGCCCACGCCGTTGACCCAGTAAGTCTTTTCGCCGTAGAGCTGGGTGATGAGCTTTGCGTAGGGAGTTTCGCCGCAGCCTGCGCAGGCGCCGGAGAATTCCACCAGGGGCTGCGCGAACTGGCTGCCCTTGAGGGTCTTGCGGTCAAACACACCCTGTTTATCGCTGAGAGACAGGGCGTAGTTCCAGTTGGTCTCATCATACATGGTGTCATCCACGGGCTGCATGGTCAGAGCCTTATCCTTAGCCAGGCAGGACTCCGCGCAGCTGCCGCAGCCGGTGCAGTCCAAGGTGCTGACCTGCAAACGATACTTCAGACCGGCGGCGCCCTTGGCGTCCACCATGGTGAAACCGGCGGGAGCGTTCTTGGCCTCCTCCTCGTTCACCAGGTAAGCGCGGATGGCGGCGTGGGGGCAGACAAAGGTGCACTGGTTGCACTGCAAGCACTTGGCGGAATCCCAGGTGGGCAGGCTGGCGGCGATGCCGCGCTTGTCATACTTGGAAGTGCCCATGGGATAGGTGCCGTCCTGATAAGGAGCCAGAGCGGAAACGGGCAGGTCGTCGCCCCGCTGACGGTTGCAGGGGATGACGATGTTCTTCACCACATCGGGGAGGCTCTCGTCCACAGTGCGCTCGTCCTTGGCCTGTGCCCAGGAGGAGGGGACCTCCACCTTCACAGGGCTGTTGATACCGGCGTCTACGGCGGCCAGGTTCATGGCCACCACCTTCTCACCCTTCTTGGCGTAGGTCTTTTGAGCGGCTTCCTTCATGTAACGCACGGCATCGTCCACGGGCATTACGTTGGAGAGCTTGAAGAAAGCGGCCTGCAGGATCAGGTTGGCGTGGTTGCCCAGCCCCAGTTCCCGGGCGATCTTGTTGGCGTCCACGGTATAGAACTGGACGTTGTGGTCAGCGATGTACTTCTTCACATCGCCGGGCAGATGGAGCTCCAGCTCTGCGGCGTCCCAAGAGGTATTCAGCAGGAAGGTGCCGCCGTCCTTGATCTCGTGGATCATATCATACTTGGTGATATAGGACTGAGAATGGCAGGCCAGGAAGTCGGCGGCCTTGATCAGATAGGTGGAGCGGATGGGGCTCTTGGAGAACCGCAGGTGGCTCTTGGTGATGCCGTAGGACTTCTTGGAGTCATACTCAAAGTAAGCCTGGGTATACATACCGGCGTGGTCGCCGATGATCTTGGCGGAGTTCTTGTTCGCGCCAACGGTACCGTCAGAGCCAAGACCCCAGAATTTGCAGGACACAGTGTCGGCAGACTCGGTGACCAGCGGCTCATGGACGTCCAGAGACAGATGGGTCACATCGTCCACGAGGCCGATGGTGAACATCTTCTTGGCGTTCTCGTCCTTCATGTTGTCATAGACGGCCTTGATCTGGGCGGGCGTCACATCCCGGCCGGCAATACCGTAGCGGCCGCCATAGACGGCGGGGGCGTTGGCCTGACCCTCCAGGGCTGCGCAGGTATCCAGATAAACGGCGCCGCCGATAGCGCCGGGCTCCTTGGAGCGGTCCATGGCGGTGATCTTCTTCACCGTCTTGGGCAGGGCGTTCAGGAAATACTGGATGTCAAAGGGACGGAACAGGTGGATCTGCAACAGGCCAACCTTCTCGCCCTGTGCGGTGAGGTGATCGACGACCTCCTTGGCGCACTCGCAGGCAGAGCCCATCATCACGATGACCCGCTCGGCATCCTCAGCGCCATAGTAGTTGAAGATGTGGTAGTCGCGGCCGGTGATCTTGTTGATTCCCTGCATGTAGCCCTCTACGATGTTGGGGATAGAATCGTAAGTGGTGTTGTTGGCTTCCTGGCCCTGGAAATACACGTCCGGACCTTGCACGGTGGTACGGTGGACAGGATGCTCGGGGTTCATGGCAATGTTGTGGAACTCAGCCATGGCGTCCTGATCCAGCAGCTTGGCGGCCTCGTCCAGATCCAGCACCTCGATCTTCTGGATCTCATGGCTGGTGCGGAAGCCGTCATGGAAGTGCAGGAAGGGTACGCGGGTCTTGACGGTGGTCAGATGGGCCACGGCAGCCAGATCCATAACCTCCTGCACGCTGGCGGTGGACATCATGGTAACGCCGGTGGTGCGGCAGGTCATCACGTCCTGATGATCGCCGAAGATGTTGTTGGCCTGCTGTGCCACGGACCGGGCCGCCACATGGAACACGGCGGGCATCCGGTGACCGGCCATGATGTACATATTGGGGATCATCAGCAGCAGGCCTTGAGAGGAGGTGAAGGTGGTCGCCATAGCGCCGGCCTCCGCAATGCCGTGGAGCGCGCCGGCGGCGCCGCCCTCGGACTGCATCTCCACCAGAGTCACAGGCTGACCGAACATGTTCTTACGGCCGGCCGCTGCCCACTCGTCCACCTTCTCACTCATGGGAGAGGAGGGGGTGATGGGGAAAATTCCCGCTACATCAGTGAAATGATAGGCAACATAGGCACAGGCCTCATTGCCGTCCATTGTTTTCATGACTTTCTTCTGAGACATCGTTCAGATATCCTCCTATTTTTCCTATTTATGCATTGAAAACGGTCAATTATGCTTTGAAAACTGTTTCAGTCGGATACTGTGTGAGATATTCCACGCCTTCTTTTTTCATCAAGATTGTATCGGTAATACGGGGCCCCCCTACCTTGGGGACATAGATAGAAGGCAGCAACAAATCTACTATCATATTTTCTTCCAGCACTGTCTGGCTATCTTTCGCAATAATAGGATAGAATTCAGATTGGCGGATACCAACACCATACCCGATGTGATTCATGACCCAGTATTTCTCAAACCCCTGAGTGGCTACATATTCAGTGGTCTTATCATAAATTTCGCCGCAGGTCACTCCGGGACGTAGCGCAGCCACGGCTACCTTCTGTGCCGCCTTCAGTGTTTCATATATCCGAACGCTTTCCGGATCTGGCTTGCCCAGAAAAACTGTGCGGCACATTTTAGCTACATATCCTTCGCAGGAAGCGCCCAAATGAATTACCACCGGTGCATTATCTTCCAGGATGGCACGACTGGCGTAGGGATGCTTATGCATTTGTCGGCTATGAGTCAGTACTTGCATTCGGAAAGAGGAACCTTGAGATCCTGATTTAGTCATGGCGTATTCTGCCTCTGCCAGCACTTCCACTTCCATCATGCCCGGCTTTACACAGTCAATGGCTGCCTGCATACCGGCAGCCAGTGCTTTACCAGCCAGCCGCATCTTCTCAATTTCACTTTCGTCCTTAATACTGCGCAGCTGGTAGCAAACGGTTGCAAGATCGCATACCTCCATATCTGGCGCTGCATCGCGAAGGCAAAGATAATCTTTTAAACTTATGAAATAACGTGTAAAACCAATTCTGGGGGCTTTCCAGTTCTGTGCTTTCAGCCACTCCGCCATCATCATACTCTGGTTCTTTTGAGGGAATACGTAACCAGTCACTTTTTCAATTCCGCAGGCCTGCCGAACATAGTCCCCTTCCATCCATAAGCAAAACAGTTCTGGTTCACCCTCGGCAGGAACTGCCAGTGCTCCACCTTCCAAATCATCAATGCCAGCAAAGTAGATCAGGTTCTCACGATCATAAATCATAGCCGCATCTAAGTTCAGCTCTTTTAACTTCTTCTGAAGATCTTGAATTCTCTTTGCCACGTTCTCTTTTTTCATACTTTAATCCCTCCCGTGTTTGATCCGTGAAATTTGTCTATATTTCAGTGGAAACAGTGTATGTATTTTTCTGCTCCGCAATTATTCAATTTGATTTATAGAGAATTCCCGCGCCTCGATAGGCCATAGAGGTGCTGAGGTCCCAACCTCGTGGGGATGAAACATTTTCTTCATCCGCTCTATCGTCCAGTGGAGTACGTGTTGGGTTGCATAGGTTATATGAACTTTTTACTTTCTTTCAATCGCATTTCGCATCCCCATAATCGCTAATTTTCTTAAAATGCAAAAGGTCAGAGTCAGCAGGAGTGCAAAATTGAATTGGAACTTAAATCTTTTAGGGGTGGCAGGCGGCAACCTTTATCGGTGCCACCTGCCCATGACAGACTCATCATTCTAACGTTCTGTCGAATTTAATAAACTTTAAATCATCAGTCCGCAGCCTTGAAGTCCTTGGACTCGCAGATCAGGGAAACCACAACGCCGATCACCAGAGCCCAGAACGCGCAGCCAACCTTCAGGATGGTCACGCCGGACAGACCCACGCAGAAAGCGGCGAAAGCGCCGTACTTGAACTTGCCGCTGGAGAAGGCGCTCTTCAATGCGCCGATCAGCACGTTCATCATGGCAAGGCCGGCCAGGCAGTTGGCAAGGCCGCTGGGGAAGCCGCCCACGAAGGTGATGGCATACACGCCAACCACGCCGAACAGAGCGAAGGTAATGCCGTTGACCACGGAAGCAACATACCGGCCTTCCTTGGGGCCAGCCTCGGGAGAGGAGCAGATAGCGGTCATGGGGCCGGCGATGTTGGCGTTGTGAGCGCCGAACAGGCCAGAGACGATGCCGCCCACGCCGGACCAGACGGTCATGGCGTTAGCGGGAACGTCATAACCCTCGGTCTTCAAAACGCCCATGGCCTGTGCGTTCTCAGCGCCCATAACCAGAGCGGCCAGGGGGATGGAGCAGGACAGGATCAGCTGAGCGTTGAACTTGGGAGCGATCACCCGGGGAGCGATGTAACTCATGCCGCTGAGGTCAGCGGTGAATTGGCCGGAGGCGAAAGCCACCACAAAGCCCACAATCAGAGCAGCCACAACGGCGGGGCACTTCTTGATGATGCGGGGCACCAGGAAGAAAGCCAGCACGGCAGCGCCGCACACCAGGGGGTTGCCCACGGTGGTGGTGACAATACCGGAACCGAACTTCATCATAGCGCCGGCCACCATTGCCATCACGATTTCAAGGGGCAGGAATTTCATAATCTTGCCGATGGCGCCTGTCAGACCGATAATCAATACAATGACGCCGGCGATAATAAAGGCAAAAGCCGCTTCATTGAAGGTGTAGCCGGCCAGTGCGGTGCCCATCAGGGTTGCGCCGGGGATGGAGTAAGCGCCGGAAATGGGCACTTTGTAGTAAGTGGCCAGGATTGCGCCCAGCAGGCCGCCGAACACATAGATACCGAAGATCCAGGTGACGGTGTCTTCCAGGGTAAAGCCGGCGGCAGAAGCTGCAGCAACCGTAACCAAGCAGGGACCGGTGCAGCCGAACACCGTGGAGATCAGGCCGGCGGAAATGGTGCTGCCGTTGAGATGCTTGGGCAGATCCGCCAAGCCGGACTTAAATCCAGGGCCTTTTTCCAGAAGTTTCATACTGTTTGTTTTCTCCTCTCGTACATTGGGTGTAACAGATGATTTTCTCCACCCGGCGAGAGAGGATGCCTCTCCCGCCGGAAGTAAAGACTTACAGACGGTTGAGGATAGACATATCCACGCCGCGCTGACGGAACCACTTGGGCAGCAGTTCGTTGTCAACCAGCTTGCTGACCTCTGGAGCCTTTTCAATCAGCAGTTCGGCCAGGGACTTGGAGCAGTTCAGGCCGCCCATAGCGCCGTCGAAAACGATGACCTTGTCGGTGCCGGTGGTCTTGTAGGCGAAGTCCATAGCAGCTTCAGTGGTCTTGGCGGTGACGGCGTAGTCCATGTACTTGATGTTCATGGGCTCGGTATCGAACAGGTCGGCCTGCTCCTGGCCCACCACCACAGTGGGGATGTGCTCGGAGAAGAAGGCGGAGGGATAACCGGTCCAGGCGTAGTTGTGGACGCACATCTTGATTGCGGGGTTCAGAGGCGGAATGTCCTTCTCGAAGGGCTTGCCGTTCTTGCCGTAGAAGGCCTCGGTGTACCAGGTGTAGGGAGGCAGCGGCGTACCCTCCATGTCATAGAGGTCGCAGTTGGCACCGGTGAAGTTGGCGTAAATGACGCCAGCGGAGAACACATAGGGCACGGGGCAGGGGAAGTCCAGCACCGCGATGCACTCGTCGATCTTGCCGAACAACGTCATGATCTTGCCGTACAACTGGCAGCCGATGAAGGTTGCGCGGTCGTTGATGGCATACAGATCGTTGTCCGCGTCCACGCCGATGACGCCGTGGGGGCCCACGTTCAGGAAGGCACCGAAGGCGAACTTGCTCTGAACGAATTTGGACTCAAAGATGGCCCGTGCGGTAAAGTTAGCGGCGCGGGGGCCCAAGTTCTGATGGTAAGTAGAACGGGTTTCGATACGGGCATAGGACATACCGAAGGGCTTCACGGCCTTGTCGATCTGACGATGGAAGTGAACCTCACGCACATCGGTATGATGGGCATGAATAATCCAGTCCGCATCGTAGATAGCCTTGATACCATACAGGGTGCCCACTTCCGTCTCAATGGGAATGCCTTCATCAACGGGAGCTACTCCCTTGGTCTTGCCGGGGCCATAGTGCTTATCCAGTTCATAGCGCTTGATGTACTCTTCCGTCTCACGGAAACGCATACCGACGCCAGCCCGCAGGCGGATATCATCAGTACCAGTCTTTTCATGCACCACATCACGAATAGCTTTCAGCAAAATGGCGTAGGGCTGGCCACCCAGCAGGGTGAAACCATGGTGAGATGCCAGAACGTTCACGCTGTCGGTGGGCTTAATCATGGACATATCCACTTTCCGCAGTTCGTCACAGGCCACCTTGTACAAGTTGTCCAGTGCGTCAGGGCCACCAGGATAAATCACGTCAGGCAGTTCGGGAAACAGTTCGCTAAGTTTCAGGGAGCACATACCGGGCATCTCAGCCACACGCTTTTTCACCAGGCTGGGATCTACGCCGTACTGGGACGGCTTCGCGGCAATAGGCATAATGGGAGCGTGCATCATCTCGTTCTTATTCATGCTCTTCACCCTCCTCGGTATCGATTGCAGCAATAGAATCCAACAATTTGCGGTCTTCGTCGAAATAGAAGCCACGGCTGTTGTACTTTTCCTTGACCTCTTCGGGGATGGTCCAGGCCGTCACCGTGGGGCCATACCACTGGAAACCGTTGGGATTGGGATGCAGTTCATTACCGGCAGCCTGCACCATTCTCAGCAGGGGCTGGATACACTCGATGGTGCAGCCGGTGCGCATACCGGTGCGAGCAGAAACCTCTTCAGGTGTGGTTGCGCCGTCCAGCAGGCAGGCGGCCACTTCCTCTGCACGGGTACCCACACAGTAGCAGAGTATCTGTTCGGGATTGAAGTGCGCCTTAGCGCACAGATCACGGATTGCATCCTGATCAAATTTGGATGGATCCACTCCCACATCGTAGGGTTCTTCTCTCTTGACCATGGTGATTGCATAGAACGGGCAACGATCTGCACAGTTCGCACAGGCCATACACTTGTCGGGATCCGAATACGCTTTCTTATCCGTCACCTTAATTGCGTAGACCGGGCAAACCTTCTCACAGATTTTGCACCCGCGGCAAATCTCCGGGTCGACCTTTGCCATCAGAGTCACTCGTTTCATTTGTCTGTCCTTCCTCTCCATTTTATCTCCAACTTGGGCAAGTGCCCAAAATGAAGTACTTGATTCTTCTGCGTTTAGTCCACAAACTTTACACTGACGCTGCCCATACCGCAGAAGCTAGCTGTCACAACGTCTCCATTTTCCACAGGAATCATGCCAGTCAGTGCGCCAGCCATAACAATGCTGCCAGCCTTCAGTTCAATGCCAAATTCACTGAGCATATTAGCAAGGCAAGCCACGGTTGCCGCAGGATTACCTCCAACCTCCGCTGTAGTACCGCTGTTGATCAGTTCGCCATTTTTCTCCAACGTCATACCCGTCAGTCGCATATCCACCGCCTCAATGGGGGTCATACGGCCTCCCACCACAAAGCGACCAGCGGATCCATTGTCTGCCACCGTGTCTTGTAACTTGATTTTCCAATCTTTAATGCGGGAATCTACAATCTCCAGAGAAGGTACCACGTAGCTAGTGGCTTCATATACGTCGGCAATGGTAACGCCGGGTCCTTTCAGATCCTTCTTTAGGCAAAATGACAGCTCGCCTTCCACTTTGGGCTGAATCAACTGGGATATCCGGCAAGGCGTTCCCTCGGGTAGCAGCATGTTGTCAAACAAATGCCCATAATCCGGTACATCAACATTCAGCATCTTCTGCATTGCCGCACTGGTAATGCCAATTTTCATGCCTATGAGTTTCTGCCCTTGAGCCTGCCGGTAAGCCACGTTTTCCAGCTGAATTTGATAGGCGTCCGCTACTGTCATCTCTGGAAACTCATCTGTCAAGCGGCCAATCTGAACACGGCTGCTCTCTGCCTCGCGAAGTCGTTCTGCAAGTTCCTTATAATTCATTAAAATCTTCCTTTCTTCAAAAACTGACTATTTTTATCCCTGATCATGATGGTGGTGCGCATTTTTTCTTTTCCACTTTTCTGCAAGGACATCTGCCAATCGGTTGGCCAAAGTCTCCTTACTCCACTGTTCCCTCAGACCTGTCAGCAGTACAGGAGCTGCCAATTCCACCTCATCATGCGGGCCCGGAAGAGAGATCATCATGCTCAGTCCCTCTGTTCCCACTCCAATACGAACACCGTCCTTAACATGACGTCCGGTTCCCTTCTGATATTTAACGATATAGGGTGTAGCCGCTTCTCTGTCAATAGCGCAGATGCCTTCTACACTATGATCCTTGTCCTCCGCACCCACGCCGCCAGTTGTAATAATGAGGCCAAAGCCCCGATTCAAGGCATCCTCCAGCTTGTCTACAATGTCCGCCAAGTCGTCGGCCATGATCTCGCCCACCGTTACCTTATAGCCCTCCTGCTCCAGAAGACTTTTCAGGTAAGGGGTGTTGGTATCTTCAATCAGTCCCTGCTGCAGTTCAAAGCCTGTGGGGAAAATAATCGCCCGGTGAGACACGTTGCGCCGCAGGTCGTCGGTGATCTTAGCCACCTGCTGCAGCATGGCTTCCTCATTCTCCACACCGGCGCAAATCTGGCCCAGAATGCCGTTGGAGTGCAGATAGGTCTCCGGATACAGCGTCACACCAGGAACAGCCCTGATGGCATCCAGAATGGCGGTTTCCTTGCCCAGAATATTCTCCTGTGGAATGTCTCTAGCCAGAATGTCAAAGGTAATGTGGCGAGGGCGGACATCCACCACCAACACTTCCCCGTCTTGCATCCCCATTGCATGGGCAACAGCATTGGCGAGATCTGTGAGGTTGGTACCGTCCAATGTGATTTCATTGACCCAAAGTTCCGTTTTTTCCAATAAATTTAACCCCATAGTGATTCCTCCTGTACCACATCCAACTTCATATCCAGCAATTGGGCATCCACAATTTGCTTTCCTATGCAAAGAATATCCAGCCGCTCCTCCGTCAACTGTGGAATATCTGTCAGCTTAACATCTCCAGCATAAGCCAGTTGTACCTCACCCCGGCGGCCCGAGGTTTCCAATACAGTTCGGCACCTCCGTAGGTCCTCAATTCGCCCTGTATCCACCATAAACACACCGGCGCCACCATTCAACGCCTGCCAAGTTTCTTCCTCCACATCCGCGGTAATCCCTTTGATTTGAATGACCTTCACTTTATCAGGAAAGTCCTTGCAGGCAGCCAATGCCGCTGGAATCCCGCCTAACATCCGAACGAAATTTTTATCTAAATACATCATAGGACTCTCGCAGATTCGAAATGCTGCACCGCCTGCAACGATAGCGCCTCGCACCATTTGCTTGGTTTCTGGCGGCATTTTTTTCCATGCGCCGGAGACTATTTTTACCTTGCCATCTGCTAAATGAACCGCTGTCCTCGCCGCCGTAGCAATGCCACAAGCTTTTGCCATCGTGCCGATGAGTTGCTCCTCTGCTATCGCTACTTGCTTTGGCTTTGCCAGCAAGTTGGCAAACCGCTGGCCATGCGATAGTTCATCGCCGTCATTTTTACATATTTCTAATTCAATGCCCAGTGCTTGTGCACAGGTTATAGCTGCCGATCTTCCGCAAAAAACGCCAGAACGTTCTGCCGTCAGTACAGCTCTGAACTTTTTCTCAGCAATTTCGCGAAAAAGAATATCACGTACATCTGTCATCGCAGCGCCCTCCATTGTACTATATTATCAAACCACGTTCTTGTTTTTGAGGTGTAATACAAACCGTGGTACACGGTCTGTATTACAATCTATTATCCACGATATCCTAGCCGTGCGGACAATTCCCGCGTACAAGCAAGCAAATCTTTTTTGACGTCTTCCTCATTCACGCTGCCGATCCGCCCATAGGGAAACGAAAGGCTAATCGCCATCTCGGGCAAACCATCTTTTTGGAAAATAGGTGCTGCCACACAGGTTAGCCCATCTTCGATTTCTCCTCGCTCAATAGCAACTCCTTCTCTACGGACTTCGCTCAAGGATTCTTCCAACTGCTCTCGGGTAGTAATCGTGGCATCTGTCATCTTTTTCAAAGGAAATGTCAAATAGGTGTCGATATAGGACTCTGGCAAATAGGCCAACTGTGCCTTGCCTACGCCTGTGCAGTGCATCGGTGCTTTCCGTCCCACACTGGAAGCGTTAATAAGGCTTTGACTACAATCGATTTTATCCAGGTAGATTACCTCACCCATGCTTTGCGTTGCCAGATGAATCGTTGCTGGATATTTCTGCGCCAAAGGAAAGCATCGCTCCCGTGCTTCGCTGCGGATGTCAATTCGGCTCAATGCCAAATTTCCCAGTGTAAACAGGGTCATCCCCAATCGATATTTTTTGGTGCTGGGCACCTGTTCCAGAATTCCATAACCAACCATTGTGTTAACCAATCCGAAAACTGTGCTTTTATGCAACCCCATTTCTGCGGATAGTTCAGAAATTCCAAGTTCATCGGTACCCATAAAGCAGTTCAAGATTTCAAGTGCTCTAGAAACTGACTGAATCTGAATACCACCGCGAACAGATTCACTTTTAGGTGCAGTTTGTGTCCGCATCATTATCCATCCAATTCCATAATATTATTTAGAGATTTTCCAACTCCTCCGCCAATAGGCGCATCGCATCATTGAGGTAGCCTTGCATAGGCTGTGATGGTCCTGAAGCAATTCGAATGCTGCACTGTCGGGACGGCAACAAAATCTTTACAGCATCACTATCGCCAATAGCCGCTGCCATAGCAGGCGTCACTTCGCCTAGCAGACCATTGGCCATGAGGATTCCCACCGGCCCCAAGATGGCCTGCACCCTAGAAGCATTGTATACCACCGCGTTTTCGCCGGTTGCGCCGTCATCCGCGCCGCCTTTCAGCATGGTAGCCGTAGCTGCCGCGTTAGTCCCCAGCACTCGAATCATCACATTTGGAAACGCGGCCCTGATCCGCTGAGTAATAGCTCGGCCCATACCCCCGCCTTGCCCATCAATCACTGCCACTCGTATTTTTTTCTCGCTCATTCTGTCTTTCCGTTTCTCATATGTGCGGTATCTCGCGTTCCCACAGACAATGCACTTCATTTTATGCAAGCATAAGTAGATTTCGCACACTATGTTGATTATTCCTTCTCTGTAAGCGCACTTTTATTCCAGATTTATCTTACAGCTATATTCTTTTTTTGTCAATATCGTTGAGCATTGTCAAACGCAGTTTGTTAATATTGCAAATGCAGCGACTATTACTTTTGTATGAATTGTGTATTGCATTAAGCACCACATCAAGCCATATCATGGGAATGTTGCCGTTGATGATCTGAGCTCTCATGGCTTGGATATTTTTTATGGTTCCTTATAGGGCAAGCCAGCAGTTGTTCTGCAAAGCCATAAAAACCGATGCCGCTATTTTTCCCTCCATGATAGAAAAAAATCATACACTACTTCAAAGCACCTTAAATCAAACATTCAAAGATGAAAATCTATCTCTGCAACCACCGTAGATTGTGTTACACTCCCCCAAATATTGTTCCGCCAAACAAGATGTGTGAGTTACTACCGAACCCAATTTGCCTTGGATTGCTGTTTTTAAATCCATCCGCCGTACTGCCACATTTCTTGTATTAGGCTGCTCTATGGAATCTTGGGACTCACATGTCTGTATAGGAAGAGGTGGTTTCTATGTAAAAGTTGTATGAGTGGACGATATTGAGACAGTAGAATGGTTTTCAAACAAGCTTTAGGAATTCGGTTGACTACTGGCAATTCTTATAACCGCAGGCCCTTGATATCCTTGATGCGCGAGAGGATCATATTGCAGCTGCAGCTGACCACCCCGGGCAAGGCGTCAATGACCGTATGCAGAAAAACCTCCATTTCTTCGGCGGAGGCGGCTACGGCGTGGACGTGCAGCCTGTCTTTCCCGGTCACACGGTAGATCTGCGTGACCGTATCATGCTGATTCAGTATCTCTGTGACCTCCGCCAGACAGTTTGGCGTTGTTTCGATCTCAAAATAGCAGGATACCGCTCCGCTGATCTTCTGGGGATTGATAATGGTCGTGTATTCCTCGATAATGCCCTTCTGCTCCAGAGCCTGAATCCGAGCCTTTACCGCAACTCTTGAGATACCGATCTTCTCCCCAATATCAGAATAGGAAATGCGTGCGTTTTCTATCAGCAGCCCCACGATCTTCTGATCCAAGCCGTCCAGCCCGTCCAAATACATACTGCGTCCTCCATAAATCATGGTCTTTTCCCTTTATGATAGCATTGCTTCTTCAAAAAGTAAACGCAATATTGACAGGGCGTCCTAAAAGTTCTACAATACTTCCAAAATGCAATTTACAACTTACACTTTGGAGACACGCTATGAATCGGGATCTAACAAGGGGACCTGTCATGAAGTCCATGCTGCTGTTCGCCATCCCCATGATTTTAGGGGATCTATTGCAGCAGTGCTATAACATCGCCGACACGCTGATCGTCGGGCAATTTCTTGGTCGGAATGCGCTTGCGGCGGTCGGCTCGGCCTTTACACTGATGACCTTTCTGACTTCCATCATCCTTGGCCTGTGCATGGGGAGCGGCGCGCTGTTTTCCATGCGCTTCGGGCAGCGGGATGAGAAGGCCCTTTGCGAGAACCTCTGCGCCTCGTTTTTCTTCATTGCATTTGTCACGGTGCTTTTGAATGTTCTGACATTCATCTGTCTGGATGGGCTTCGCACCTTCCTCCGGGTTCCCGCCGAGGTGTGGGGCGATATGCGCGAATACCTGTTTGTGATTTTCATGGGCATTCCCGCCGTTTTCCTTTATAACTACTTTGCCTCTTTCCTGCGGGCGATCGGCAATTCCGTTATTCCGCTGGGCTTTTTGGCGGTTTCTGCTGTGCTGAATATCGCCCTCGATCTCTGGTTTGTCATCGGACTGAGACGGGGCGTTGCCGGAGCTGCGGAGGCGACAGTGATCGCCCAGTATGTCTCAGGCGTCGGCATTGCTGTTTTCACCCTTGCGCGCTTCCCACAGGTACGCTCGATTTGGAAAGCTCACTGTCTGCGGCGGGAACGCATCCGTGAAATCGTTTCCTTCTCCACGCTGACCTGCGTGCAGCAGTCGGTCATGAACCTCGGTATTCTTATGGTGCAGGGACTGGTCAACAGCTTCGGCCCCGTTGTGATGGCCGCCTTTGCCGCCGCTGTAAAAATCGACGCCTTTGCCTATATGCCGGTACAGGACTTCGGCAACGCCTTTTCCACCTTTATCGCGCAGAATTACGGTGCAAAAGAGAGCGTGCGGATACGTTCGGGGCTGAAAAGCGCTGTGTGCATTTCCGTGGCCTTCTGCGTGGTCATATCCACGCTTGTCTGCGCATTTGCAAGGCCCCTTATGGCGATTTTTGTAGATGCCGGAGACGCCGAGGTCATTCTGGAAGGCGTGCGGTATCTTCGTATCGAGGGCGCGTTTTACTGCGGCATCGGCTGCCTGTTCCTGCTCTATGGCTTGTACCGTGCGTTGGGAAAGCCGGGCATGAGCGTTGTCCTGACCGTCATTTCGTTAGGCACCCGTGTCGCGCTGGCCTATTTGCTGTCTGCGATCCCCGCCATCGGCGTTGTCGGCATCTGGTGGTCGGTTCCGATCGGCTGGGGTCTGGCGGATTTAGCCGGGCTGCTCTATTACAAGGCAAAAAGGCAGGAATTACTGTTTTGATCTGCAAAACACTTCCAGTTCGGCACATTGCTCTGACAATAAGTCCTTATATCGTTGCTCAAAAAATTTGCCTCCTATTACAATAAATTTGGACAGGAAAGCTGGGCAGCCTGATATGATTCTCCCAAAGTAGACCATGGAAATATCCAAAATCTACTTTAATGTACACTGAATAATAGAAAAATCCTTATATTTCAATCCATAGAGGCCAATCCGTGGTATAATTGGAGCAAGAGAACTGGCAAAAATCCCGCAAAAACCTTGCACCTGGAGGGCAACTATGTATCGTTACAGCAATGGACAGATCAGCCTGGCGGATTTCAAACAGCCGGTGGGCATGAATCTGAAGGAAAGCAACCGTTGGGTAAAGAAAGCCCAGACGATCCCCTGGCTGGAGATCGAGAAGCGCTACGCCGCCCTGTTCACCAACCGGAAAGGCAATGTGGCCAAGCCGCTGCGTCTGGCCTTGGGGGCCTGCATCATTCAGGCGGAGTATGGTTTCTCAGATGAAGAAACTGCCCTTATGATCCAAGAGAACCCGTATCTGCAGTATTTCTGCGGGTATCCTGGCTATGATGACGAAAAGCTGCCCTTTGACCCGTCTTTGATGGTATATTTCCGCAAGCGCCTGACGCCGGAAGTGCTGGGTGAGATCAATGAGATGATCGTGCGGGACGCGAAGGAGCGTCAGGTCAAAGAAGCCGAATCCAAGGATGACGATGATGATTCTGACGGCCAGCCGGGAACCGGCGGAAACAGCGGCACTATGATCGTGGATGCCACCTGCGCGCCGTCCAATATCCGTTATCCTCAGGATGTTTCCCTGCTCAACGAGGCCAGGGAAAACGCCGAAAAGCTCTTGGACGTTCTTCACGATCCCGCGGACGGAAAGAAGCCTCGAACCTACCGCAAACGCGCCCGGAAAGATTACCTGAAATACACAAGATGCCGTAAACACACCGCAAAAATGACCCGCAAAACCATTGGAAAGCAGCTGGCTTATCTCCGGCGCGACCTGGATGCCATCGATGGCAAACTGTCCCTCGGAAAAAATCTGCCCCCTCGCCAGGCGGAGCGTTTGGGCACGATCCGCGCCGTCTATGAGCAGCAGAAGTACATGTACGATAACCGTACCCACAGCGTACCTGACCGGATCGTCAGCGTGAGCCAGCCCTTTGTTCGGCCCATTGTGCGGGGAAAAGCGGGAAAGCCGGTGGAGTTTGGCGCGAAGCTGGACATCAGTGTCGTTGACGGATGGACGCGGCTGGAGTGCTGTTCTTTTGACACCTGCAATGAGGCGGGAAATCTGCAGGAAATGGCAGAGCGGTTCCGAGCGCGAGAGGGGCATTACCCCAGCCGGATCCTGGCGGACAAAATCTACCGAAACCGGGAGAATCTCAGCTATTGCAAGGCGCATGGGATCCGTCTTTCCGGTCCGGCTCTGGGGCGGCCCAAGAAGGGTGAAACCAGAGACAAGGCTCAGGACGATCGGGATGAGTGCGAGCGCGTGGAAGTGGAGCGCAGATTCAGTCTGGCGAAACGCAAATGTGGCATGGGGCTGGTCACTGCAAAGCTGCGGGAGACTGCGGCCCATGTGATCGCCATGTCCGTTCTGGTGCTGAATCTCCGCAAGATTCAGTGCGCCCTTTTGAGAATGCTCACATATCTTCTGGAGATTCTGGCTCAGAACAAAAATTGGGCACTTGTTCAGTGGACATTAGCTACTGCGCCGAACATCTGCTGCGGAGATTTGGCGGTAGAGAGATTTTTGGTAAATTGGGGGTACTGGCTCTTGACGAATCGCACCTAGCCGGGGCAGCAAGAGGTGAACATGGGCCAACTATGCTGTTCCTTATGGGTGAAGCGCTCAATGAATTCGCTCCCCTCCTCCATAATGGTGAGGTCAGCGGTAAAGTTGGTGTCAAAGATGTAGTCAAAGCCGATCTGCCGCAAGGCGCTGACCATATGGCCGGTGGTGGCCCACGCTGTCGGCAGGCGGAACGTCTCCGCCCAAGCCACACGGACGGCGGGAGCAACCTGAACAATGGTCGTGATGTCAGGATCTGCCAACGCATCCAAAACCCGGTTGGTATTGTCACGGGCCGTCAGCGCGCCGGTGTTGCAAGATGTCACCAGACGGTCTGTGCCGTCCACCTCCACCATGCACATCCGGCAGGCTACATCACGCCAATACTGCCGTCCTTCCAAGTCTTTGAATAATATATCCCGAATGTCCTACATAGCGATTCCTTTCCATATTTCCACATTTTGCTCATTTAGCCCTTTCTCTTTACACTTTTTCCAAAGCATGCTATGATACAAAAACAATTCTTGTATACATTTTAAGTGCTTTCTCAATTGACCACAAACAGTAAAAAAGCAACATCCAACAACCATTCTCTGAGTTTCAAACTTTTTGTTGTACTATCACCGCATAAATTTTCAAAATCTGGAGGTCTGTTATGGAGCAATCCCGTTCTTTTGAACGTATGGTACTGGGGCATGCTATCACTGCTGTCCTTTTTCCCGCCGGAAATAATTGGTGTGTAATAATCACCGGCGGTTGTCTGCCGCATATAGGAAGTATTTCGACCGCATATTGGCACCCCACAGGAGTGGATCTTCAGGAAGTTCTTCTGCCCACTCACCGGGATAATGTTGTAAGTCGCCACTTTGCGGAGGTCCTCTGCCAAAAGCTCCACACAACCGTCACTGTGGTCTGTGGGATCCACTATGATGCGCCTGGCCCAAACGGCTTAGAGAAGATTCTATCCTGCACAGACGCATTACTATCGGATATTCTAATTTTCTTTTCAGAGCAGTTCGTACATGAACACAATGCAAAGTAGTCCGTTTGTCAATGGACAAGAAGCCGTAGGCTCGATCCCTTTTCACATAGAGCGTATAAACTGCGAACCGCCCCCATGATGATGCTCCACTCCAGATCTGCCGCATAGGAAAACTTCCTGCGGTAAGATTCCCAAAGTTTCTGCATCACAGGACTGCTTTCCACTTCATTCAAAACATCCACAGCTTCTGCAAGATGTCGTTCGGTTCCGCGTTTTTTAGCAGTTGCCAACAGTGCATCATGGAGCGTCTGCCTGTTCAATGTGTTCCCGTGGAGCTGATTCAGAATATAAATATCATAGAAATCTCTCATACGGGTGTTGGTGGTGGTTCTGGTAATGATGGTTTCCAGCTTTTCAGCCAGAACCGTTTCCAGATTGTACGCCCAAATATCAATGGAGCGATCTTCCAGCATTAGCTTAAAGCTGTAACGTACCTCTCTCGGTGTAATCGCATCCCCCGTAGAAATGTCAATCTTCAATGGTGTTACCACACCGTCAAAAGTTGTAGTCATGCTGACCCGAATCCCCGGATACTCCGCTTCATCCATAATCTCTGAAATACTTTTCAGCTGGAACTTGACACCATCATCAATCGGCACACTCACAATAGCAGAAATCAGGTTCTCGATGTCCTCTACATTAACATTGGTTCCTTTTACAGTAGCGTCCAAGTCCATGGTGGAACGGGCATCCAGACCAACCATAGCCGCTACCAGCATCCCGCCTTTCAGAATAAATTTGTCGCGATATTCAGAAAGGGAGATACGCTCCAGAAAACGCTCCATCATATAGTTTCGCATTAAAAGCTGTGCATCCGCAGATTTTTCTCTGGAAAGATTGCGAATCAAATCTTTTAGCTGCCTTGCTGTTTTTATCATAAAAGCACCTCCAAATACTGCCGTAAAATTTTTTCAACCCGGAACATACCGGCATACCGCATCAAAGTCCGCAGGTCTTTGTCCTTTCTTCTGGCATACATTTTTAGCGCTCCTTGAAAAGTCTGCGTCTCCATGTTGTTCCTGCTGCGGAGCAGATCGCAGATGGTGCGCTCCATATCATAGACAGGAACCGTATGCCCAAAAGGTGTTTGGCCAGTTGTCAGCCCTACCTCATATAGTTCTGGTTTGATGGTGTAAACAGAAAGGCCCTCTGCCTTTAAGCGAGTGGTGCTGTACCCTCTGCGCACCGTGATAGCGTATGGAGATGGTTCCCGGTTTGTCAGGTCATGGAAAAATAGCGCCGATTCATGGGAAAATACTGCCTGACCACACCGCAGATGTAACAGAAACATCGCATCAATCCAGGTATCCTCGGAAACATAAATTCCGTGAGCAACCTGCTGAAGATTTTTCTCTTTGACATATTCATAAAAAATGGGTTTTACAATTCCGCTGGCGATTACCTGTGCGGTTTGCAGCATCCCATCATGCTCGGTCAGAAGTCTGTCCAATTGCTCAAACCGTTCTGATTTGGTCACATTCCTCACTTCCTTTCGTGCTACTATTATACACAAATGTAGCGCAAAAGTAAATATAGCAATTTAACAGACACTGTCTGGCATTTTTGTGACCGCGCATTTTATCCACAAACCAAATCTTGAATGGCAAACTTCAAGTCCTGCACCTTGCCCAGCAGCCAGATATAGCAATATGCTTTCCGTTTCAGCAACTTTGCCTGATGCTTAACCGCATTTACATTCATACCATGCCCACTTATTAGAAAGTCTCGAGAAGTGTCAAGGATACTCGACACTCCCCCGAGACAGTATGACTTATCTGTTTCCCGCAGCACAGGTACGGGTTAGCGCTTACGGATAAACAGAGCAGGCACAACATAGAATCGGTATGCAAAACGCAAGTGGGAACAGTTTTCGCCGTTCCCACTTTACTGTCGGCATCGAAAATTTCAGTTATCATCCCTATTGCTGCACGATAATTGTCATATTCCATCCTATCAACCTCTTCCGAACATTGCCGCTAGAGAGACATACAGCGCTGTGACAGCCAGCAGCATCGGCACTGTCTGCCGCTCATGGCGAGCTTCGGGCGTTAAAGCCCGAAACTCGTGGAGCAGGCATACCATGCTTGCGGCATAGATCAGTGTCGCAATGATATCAAACCAAAGCAGAGTCATATCAAACCTCCAAATCGTGAATGTTCAACTTGAACATTCATAATCACGCGCATTCCAAAAGCATACGGGTCTTGGGAACCAGCAGGGACTTGCGCTGGGGGAGATTCTTTTGCACAGCCACATCCAGGGCCTGAGGGTCACCGTAAAGAATGACCCGTTTCTTGGCACGGGAGATAGCCGTATACAGCAGGTTACGGCTGAGCATCCCATCCATACCCTTGGCAATGGGGAGCAAAATGGTGTCATACTCGCTGCCCTGTGACTTGTGGACAGTCAGGCAGTAGGCAAGAGACAACTGCGCGAGGCCACTGGCATCGTCCCACGTGGGGCAGCGGCCGTCCGGCAGTTCCACGCAGTATGTGACCCGTTTTCCTTCAACCTTGAGGATGTGGAGAATCCCCACATCCCCATTGCTGCAGTTGCGCTCACGGTCATTCTGGAGGATGATCACCCGGTCGTTGTCACGGAAACTGTCCTTGTCTCTTTTCAGCACTATTTTTCCACGTTCCAGCGGGTTGACTCGATCCCGGATGGCCATATTCAGTGCATAGGCGGACAGATTCCCTTTGTTGTTGTAAGGAGAGAGCACCTGCACAGACTCCCCTTGTGCGAAGCGTCTGACAGCTTCTTCTGTCACGGCCTCCTTGATTTCCGCTGTCCCCATTTCGTGGAGGCAAAAGCTCTGATCGAACGCCAGATCCGGCTTGGAATGCAGCTTCTTAAAATCCACTACATTGTGCAGCAGCGCTTCGGCCTCATCGTCCTGCCGGTGGTTCAATTCCAGCCGGGCGCAGGGAACACCCAGCGCCAGCAGATCAGGCAGGACGTTGCCTGAGCCAACAGACAGCAGTTGGTTTGGATCCCCCAGCAGCACCACCCGGCAGATTTTGGGAACCCGGTGCAGGATTCCGGCCAGCATTTCCAACGTCATCATACTGGCTTCGTCCACGACGACCAACTGGGTGGTATTCCATGTCACAGGAGCCAGAAAGTCCTCGTCCGGGTGCATTCCGAGGGCACTGTGAACTGTGCGGGCCGACAGGCCAGTTCGCTTTTCGAGATTACGGGCCGCCTTACCGGTAGGGGCGCACAGCACCATAGAGTGCCCCGCGCCAACCATGTTGACGATAGCCCGAATCAGGGTGCTCTTGCCGCAGCCGGCGCCGCCCAGGATCAGCGACAGCTTGTTGGTCAGAGCCAGTTCCACCGCCGCCCTCTGCTCCTGGCAGAGGGCGATGCCGTTGACGGACAGGTTTTCAGGGACAGCCATAGCCGGAAGCGTGGGCTGCCGCAAAATGGTGACCAGCTGCTTGGAAGCGTCTTCCTCATAACGCCACGTCCGATTTATATAGAGGTGAGAGCCCTCGGGATGAATGTACCCCAATCGGATCTGCTCGGCCAGATCAGCCTTGAAGGTCGCGTAGGAGAGACCTCTCTGCCGCTCTTTGCAGCGGTGGTAAAGAACATTCTCCGCAACATAGGCGTCGCCATTCAGGCAATGGTCTTCCATCGCACGCAGCACATAGCGGCTGTGAATATCCTTACAATTTGTCATATTGATTATCCTCCTCAAATTACGCAACGATTTCCTTATGGGTCTCCATGCCCAGCTGGACGGCCAATGCATGGCGAAGCGCCATGCGGTCGTAGGCCTTGTAAACGATGCCCATTCTGCGCATGAGACGGGTCTTGTCCAACGCCATCACTTGTTCGCACAAAGCGATGCTGGCCCGGTCCAGTCCCTGTCCCCACAGGTAGACATGGGTGGGCAACTGATGCTTATTCATCTGAGAAGTCAGAGGAATCACAGTGACCACCGGGCTGTGGGTATTGGCCAAATCGTTGGAAATAATAACAACCGGCCGACGGCCATGCTGAACATGACTATCTTTCGGGGCGGGAATATCCGCCAGCCAAATATCATACTGCTTCATTTCCAGCACCCCTTTCGTATTCCTTGTTCAGCAGGGAGACTGCGTTCGACAGGGTCTCCATAGAAGTGTGTGTATAGTCATTGGTGGTGGCGATGCTGCTGTGACCTGCCAGACGGGCGATCAGTTCCAGCGGCACGCCCTTGGCCTGCAGCCGGGTGACATAGGTGTGGCGGCAGCAGTGGGGGGTGAGCTTTCGTACACCCTCCACCTGTCCGATGGCGGTATAATACCGCCGCCGGAACGCTCCCACACTGTAATAGGGATTGCGGCCGGGAAGGCTCCAGATGTGATCCTTTCCTCCGTACTCCCGGAGATACTTTGCAGCGGTCTGCGCGTCTTCAGGGATCGGGATCGTGCGGAATCCGCTTTTGCTCTTGGGCGGGCCCAGAACGGGATGGTTATCCACCGTTTTAATGGCATGGCAGACCCGGATCTCAGAGCCATCCTCGGAGATATCCGACGGAGAGAGGGCCAGCAGCTCCTGGACCCGAAGGCCGGAGTCCAGCATCACGCGGATGCTGTAACCGGTCAGATTGTGGGGCAGGTTCTTTTTAAGCAGCTCGACCTCTTCGTCATCAAAGGCATCTTTCTCATATCGGGGCTCAGACAGGGTTCCATCCTTGTCCCGGATGATCTTGGCCTTTCGGGCAGGATTGCCTGCTACAAGGCCGTTAGCATCGGCAGCATCAAAAATTTGAATCAACATGGTTCTGCACTTTCTTATCTGAGAGAGGCTGTAATTGCTCGCTACTAAAAAATCCATAAAACGGTTGATGTCGATGGGTAAAACATCACAGAGAGTCTGCGTCCCCATTTGCTCTTTGATGATTTTGAGCGTATACTGGTATCCACTGTAAGTGGACGCCTGTACCTGCGACTTATAGTCGCAGTACCAGAGGTCTGCCCAATTGCTCAGGGTCAGCTTTTTGTCTACATGGATGTGGGCATCCTTTTTATTCTGATAGTCCCGGAGTTTTTCCAAGACTTCGCCGCGGGTCTCACCAGAGAAACTGATGATATTTTTCTTTCCTCCGTCTGTGTATCCGTCCATGAGCTGTCCGCGCCACATGCCGTTTTTCAGTTTCCAGACGCTGCCCTCTCCGTGGGATCTCTTTCTTGCCATGGCATGTACCTCAGGCGATGAGACCGTTAGGGATGCAGGTATGCTGTTCGACCCAGGAAAGGAATGCCTCCCGGGGGATCCGGATGCTGCCGCCGAAGTGGCAGACCGGGAAATCCTTGCGGTGAGCCAGCTCATAGGCCTTAGACTGGCTGATGTTCAGATACCGGCCAACATTGGCAACAGTGAGATACTGATTCTTCAAAATATCGTTACTCATAATGACCTCCATAATTTTGTTTTTTTGATGGGAGCGGGATTTTGCTGTTTTTTAGCAGAAGTCCTTCATGGTACCTCACACCTTTCTTTCGAATGCAGCAAAAAGCGCCATGCAGGTTCGGAACCCGCATAGCGCTTCAAACTGCTCCGGAAAGGTGAGGCCCATATCCCGCCGTTTTAGGTCTTGCATAACGACTGAAAAATGGGTATAATTACTCCGTAGCGTAGTCTCGTACTACTGTGCTGGTGCCATTACCACCTGCGCAGGCGTGTGGGAGTGCCAGCTCTCACACGCTGCTGCTTTTTACTTGTTATTCGTATTATAGCATCTATGACCCCATATGTCAAGCTGTATATGGACACATAGTTACATTTCTTTTTTCTGGGAATTTTGGAATTTGGAGGCACTTATGCAGGAAAGAAAAAACAAGACATCGGATTCCCAAAAAAAGGCCGTAAAGAAGTATTTATCTAAGTTCGTTGACGTGAAAATTCGGGTTACTGCCGAAGATCGTGAACAGATTCAGTCCCACGCTATTATGATGGGAGAGAGTATGGCTTCTTTTATTAAGCGCGCAATTTCTGAGACCATGGATCGGGATCGGCCAAAGTAGTCAAACCCACCGGCCAAGCCTAATCTCATTAAGACGAGCAATAACCCAGACCGTCCTATCGGCGGTCTGGGTTATTTTTACAAAAAATTAAAAACAACTTGGCAATTTGATAAAATCGAGTGTTTCGCCTTGAGAGAAGCCTTATGCGGCCACACCGATGATATTGGCGTCCAGAAGAAATAGTCCTCAGTGGTCCAGCCAATTGCAGATCAAGAGAAAAACCATTATTGGGCATTTTTACGCTCAAGGAGCGCCGGTTCCATCACTGCCGCTTTGGTCATCGAAATTTCGTAGGCAAATTTCCTTATCATAGCATCTGTGAACAAAGAAGATAAGTTTTGTAGGTGGACTTTTTGCCAGTCAAAGTGTTCAATCATCTTCCGAATCCGTTACAGAGCCAACCCTTCCAGATGTTTTTATCTTGCTTAGTGTGCTTTTATATACACGGTGATAGTCCCGTGCGATATTGACGGTCCTGCTGTCCGGTGTTGCTGGCCCTGCCAGAGAGCACAGTTTACCGAACTCAAGGGTACTGTTCTGATACATAACATCGATCTGAATATCGTTTTGTGGCACCTGAGCCACAGCCTGCAACTTCAGATGAACGGATCCGTTGGAAACAATATGTACTTTCTGGTAGCTGCAATTTTGAAAGCTCGCGCTGGCAGTTTCCCCTGCCTTCAGTTCCATCACATCTGGGAGTTCCATGGTGTTAACAATGGGTCGAAGCTCCATTTTTCGCTTGATTTGATACAGTTTGTCTTCGTTGGTGAAATCGTTGCGATTCTCATAGGGGTCTTCAATGTCATGCCCCATGACATATTGGATCTCCGCCTCGGTCAAACCCATAATATACAAATGCGTTCCGAGGTTTCGTCTGCACAGATACACGGTGGGATCCTTTTCATAGACACCATCTTCTGCCAGCCGATTTTCCTCCAGTTCGATGTCGATGTACGCCAGCTCGTTTTCCGCAATTTTTACCGCTTTGAGTATCTGCCGTCCCGCAGCAGTCAGTTGCTTGGAATTGCAGCGTTCCAGATAGTCGAAATCACTGCAGACGATGGGAAGCTGGTCAATCGTCGCATTTTTCGGCAAGATAATCTGCCCGGCGTCCACTTTCTCCTGAATCAGTCGGCGGCGCTCCTCAAGCAGTTCCAAAAGCACTCCGGGGATTGGGAGAAGCCTTGCCATGTTTCTCGTCTTTCCGCTGGCCTGTAATTGATTTGTGCCACGCTTTGTACTCTTATAGACCCACAGGCAGGAACATTTTGGATGGTACTGCATGGGCTTGATATCGCCGAAGTCCAGGCCACAGGCCTCCTCATTGCGAAGGCCCAGGCAGAACATCAGGGCAAATCCCATATGCTGACCAGATTGTGCTGCATCCCGCAGGACATGTTGTGAAATCAAGAATTCTTCTTTGACCGTAAAGGATTTCCGTAGCCTAACCAGTTCTTTTTCAAGGCTTTTGGTGTGGGGTTCTGATTCTGGGATCGCATAACTAGACCCAAATAGGACATCCTCGCAGATCCCCTGTTTTGCCGCCTCTTCTGTGACACCTTTCAGAAGGCGCTTAAAAGCCTGGATACGGGGCGCGGAATACGCACGTCCGCCACGGCCTCCGGCACGAATAATACTTTGGATAATCTCGTCAAAATCGTCCTTTGTCATTTCTTCCAAAGGAATATTGGGAATCCGGGGGAAGATTACCTTTTCATAGTTGTTCTTATTGGCTTTACGTGTGGATTCCGCGTTCCAGTTTCTTGAAATACCGCCTACCCTACTTTTTGTACCCTCTATGTCATAGATATAAAACCGATTCAGCACACCGAAAAACGTGAGTTTTTCATCCGTGGTCTCGGAGTATCCTGTAAAATCAGGCCGAATTTTTTTTATCTCATCTGTCATGTTCCCTGTCCTCCTCAATCAGATTGATGGAACCGCTCCACCCGTGAGGGCTGTCAACGGTAATCATCATGTCAGCGGATACACCCTCCGTCTCTGGTGCAACCAGCAGGGTTAACGCCGCCGATGCGCACTCTCCCCCAACAGGCGAGACGCAAAGATGATTATTCCGCAGAGACAGCAGCTTTATCCCTGGCGTTTTTTCGCCGGACTGGTGACACGCGCACCACCAAGACAATTTCGCCAACATGACCAACTGTGCGAAGGGATTTGTAAAGTCGCAGTAATGCTTTGCAAAGGTGTTTTTCATCTGAACACCAAGCACATAGTCGCACTCGGAATTCGTAAAACCGCAGGTATTTTTCAGACGGTACCGGAGATTTGTGCGGAAAATATCGGACTGATAATTTGTGAAGTCACTCTCTTTCGAGCCGTCCTTCTCATCAGGGATCGTCAATGTCACATGCTCAATGCCCATGGACTTCACCAGTTCCTTACAATATTTCTGCAGCGTGGATGGTGCATAGGACTTCGGTGTTTCCGGAATAATTCCGTCTAAAAGATTCTCGGAGACGATGAAATAATCTGTCTCCCTCACTTTTGTTCCCAGGTCCTCCTCCAGCGACTGTATATGCCGACAAAGCCTCTCCGCCAGAATAGGCGCCACAGGAATACGCCGGTATTCTTCCGGGCGCTTTAGGGGACTCGGCGCAGCCCCGGCTTTGGTGACCTTCTGATAAACGAGGAACTGATAGCCCTCCGTATGGGGGATTACTATGAAATCCCGATAGCGCAGGGCGCAGACTTGTGTGGGCGACAAGCCGGTGTACAAGCGGATCATTGCCCCAAGAGCGAGGGACGAGTCATCCTCCTGGATAGCCGCCAAAAGCTGAAGTTCCTCATCCTGTGTAAACGTCTTCTTTGTCAGTGCGTCCCGGAGCTCTTGGAACTCAGAATGGCGGCTGCGAACACGGGAGATCAGGTCCTCCAGTGGATTGACCTTGTAGTATCCTTTTTCAACGGCTTTATCCAACAGGTCGCACAGGAAATCCCAGATATAAAGAAGAACCTCATCCCGGAGCTCATCACTGCTCACGACCGAGTTTTCCATGAACAGATCCACCGCTGCTGTATAGTCCTCTTTCAAAGAGCTGCCGACCTTGAGTTTTTCAACCGCCGGACCTCGAATGAACCGATTTATTTCTTTGCCCCTCACATCTTTTGGGGAAATGCCAGTCGGGCTGCACATATACCAGAAGGTTCTGAGGCTGATCGGTGCATTTTGCTTGTACTGCTCACGAATCATAGTTACGGCAGTCTGGTAAACAGCTGGCGCAAAAATGGCTGTATACCCAATCCATGAGGGGATGTCGCCTTCAGGATAATTTGTTTTCCAAATATGGGCGTCCGGAATCTCTCTGCCCCGTTTCAGCAAATTGCGTTTTTGATTCTGCGTTGGATACTGACATATGTATGCTTTTACTTTCGGAGTCAGATGCGCGTCATCTTTCGGCGGATTCAATGTATACCAGACCGTTAATTCAGGTGAAAAATGATAGCTGTTTGGCAGCTTTCGCTGCCGCTCCGGACGGGTGGCGATGATTCCCCCATTTCGGTAAACGGTGCGAATCGTATCCTCCCCGGATAACGTCTGATACGTCGTTTTGATGTCTTTTCCAATGGGGTACAAGACCATCTTCAAAGCGGGATCTTTTTTGCAGAGATACCCCGTCAGATCTATGGGACCATCCGCTTTATCGGGAACGAACCGCAGGAAGACTTTCTTTTTCGGTTCTGACGTGAATACCTCTGTGGGCAGGATATCCATGGCGTCGATTTTTTCTCCGGCCTTGGACTTCTTCCATACATAAATACCGTTGATGATCTGTTTTGCCTTTTCATCGGGCAGCAGCCAAAAAAGCGCTTTGCCGGAAAATAAGTCAATCAGCATATCGCCAAATTCCATATGCCGTTGGCCATCAATATAGGTTCTGTAAAAAAGCAAACAGGCGTCATATTCTCCCGGCATATGGAAGTTAGCTATGGAAACAAAATGGCACTGCGGATATTTTGGGGAAAACTCACTTTTCAAAATAGCTGCGCTGCTATCCCACTCCGTCAAAAAATATGTCTCCACGTCTGCCAACGCTTTGTCTTTACACCACTCCCGGATAAACGGGATGGTGGGATTCGCGATTAGCACTTTTTTCGCGGCGACCGCTGTTAGATAGTTTGTAAACTGTGAATACACATAGCTGCACTCCGTCGCTGAATCCGGGATGTCATTTCTCCGCTTCCGATGCCGCGGCGTCAAAGGGTCCAGTGACAGGACGTCTGTCATAGAGGTCTTGGTCATTTGAGTCTCTGTCAGAAGGGCTTCCAAAAACTCGGAGGGTTTCACTTTTCGGAGCAGCTCAGCGGCCTCATTGAAACGCTTTTCCAACTCGGCCATGCTGTCAAACATGAATGGATACGAGTCCCGCTTTTTCCGTATGTATTCAAAAATATTGAAGTTCTTCGCATGCGGACGGGCTTCATAAATTGCCCGGAATAAATCGATCTGCAGATAGCGGGGAATGGAAGCGCTGCTGAATATCTGGCTCGCTTGAGCCGCATTAGACAGTGTGCGTATTGGAGGAACATCTGATAGTGAAAAGCAATTTACGGCCTTATATAGATATGCAAAGTCTTCCCAGGACAGCGCCACCAGTTCCGACCTCAGGGCAAGATCCTCATAACCGGCATAAGCCTGCTCCATGGATTCAGATTTTGACCGCCATGTGAAAATCAAATGAAGGCACTGTGTAAGGGGGGTGAAGTCCCCCTTCGTTTCACTCATCTTCAAAGACAGTATGTGGACGCATGCATTGGGATCTGTCACGAAATTGGGGCAGACATTCCGAATGAATGTTTCAGCCGGCATTTTGACCGCGGCATCGTAGGCATCCACAAAGCTCTTCCAGTAGTCCGACGATCCCAAATTCCTGTCGAACGCCTCTGTAGCCTCTGGGAATACATCTGCCAAAAGTTTGTGAACATCTTCGTTCTTATAGGCTGCAAATGGTAGCCGCCATTTCCGAAGATGAACGATGTGCTCCAGAAGGTGCAGACAGCCATATCCATAGACAACCTGGGTATCATTGCTGGGGTCGATCCCAATCCGAGATAATTGGAAGCGAAAATCCTCCGGATGCTTGATAGGGCAGCGCATACGAGTCCTCCTTAAAAAATCTCTTATATCGTTTATATATTTATTATAAAACATTATATAAGAGATATGCAATAGTAAGATTCGCGGTCCCACATTCCACTTTTATTCCACCGCCCCCCTCGTTCGCGAGGTCCTAAAGCGCAAAAAAGTACCGGTTTTTAACCAAAATGGTTAAAAATCGGTACTTTTCTTGGTCCGAGTGGCGAGACTTGAACTCACGACCCCTTGACCCCCAGTCAAGTGCGCTACCAACTGCGCTACACCCGGATACGAGGTTGACTTCTTGAAGTCAGCTTATGTATAATAACATAGCTTTCCGCAAAAAGCAACCCTTTTTTCAAAAATCTTGAAAAATATTTTTGCAGGCCGTCAGACCTCTTCCGAGACCCCACCGATCCACTGGAAACGGGGGCCATGATAGCCGTCCCGGTCTACCGGCTCGCTCCACATGGCGGCAGGACGCACCCACACGCCCCGCTCTCCATACAAAGCCCGGTAGACCACCATCGGCTCCAGAGTCTCTGAGTGGCGGGCCACATACAGCAACTCATATTCGTTGTCCTTAAAATGCCGGTAGCGGCCCGGGCGAAGTGCAAAAAGCTCCTCCATGCTTCCTCCCGTTTCAGCGCAGCGCATCCAGGCAGGACAGTTCCAGTCCTGCACCGCCACGGGTCCGGATCAGCTCCAGCACCTCCGGCAGTGTGGGCAGGGACGGCATTGCTCCCAACCGCGAGACCGTGATGGCCGCAGTGTGGCTGGCAAAGGTCAGCGCCGCATCCTCGGGCAGGCCCACAGCCAGCGCGGTGGACAGCGCGCCCACAAAGGAATCGCCGGCAGCCGTGGGATCTGCCACATGCTCCATATGGACACAGGGAACATACCGGGGGCCGCCGGTCTCCGCCACAGCGGAGCCGTAGCTGCCCAGCGTGATGATCACATGCTCCACGCCCTTACCTTGCAGCGTATCGGCAATGTTTCTCAGATCTTCATCCCAAGGGCCGGACTTATCAAAGCGCAGGGGCAGATGGGTCTCCTGAGATGCCTCCTGCTCGTTGGGGATCAGGTAGGAGACCAGGCTCAGCAGCTCATCGTCCAGTTCCGTGGCGGGGGCCGGGTTCAGGATCACCGGTACACCGGCCTCTCTGGCCCAGCGGGCCACGGCCCGGTTCACCTCGATGGGGACCTCCAATTGCAGCAGGACCATATCAAACCCGGAAACTGCCTGTTGGATCCAGGCCACTTCTTCCACCGTCAATGTCCGGTTAGCGCCGGGGATCACTACGATGCGGTTCTGGGCGCTGTGTTCCGTGACTTCCAGTACCACGTGTCCCACGCCGGAGTGAATTCCCTTTCGGACCACCACATGACTGACATCCATTCCAGCTTCCCGCAGAGGCTCCAGAAGCTGCTGTCCAAACAGATCGTCACCCACGCAGCCTACCATGGTCACTTCCGCGCCCAGACGGGCGCATTGAAGGGCCTGATTAGCGCCTTTTCCGCCGGGTGCCATGTGGAAGGACTTGCCGTAAACCGTCTGTCCAGCACCGGGGATCTGCTCTGTTGTTGCGATCACATCCATAACAAAGCTGCCAACAACTAAAATACGAGGTTTTCTATGTAACATGCTATGCTCCTGATCCGCAGAAACGGCCATGCCGTTCCTGATGTATTTAATCGTTTATATTATACAACTTTACAGGTTCAGATACAAGAGATTTGGGATAAGTTTCAGCAAATCGTTTACTCAATTTTTATAGGATGGGCCGCGCAAAAAAAGAGACAGCTTCAAAAGCTGTCTCTTTTATATGTCTTAGCCCCGCTGGTTGCCGTTGGTGGTGTCCTTCAGCAGAACGTCATGGGCGCCGCCCTCGACAATGGAGGTGGCGGAGACCAGCGTCAGCTTGGCCTTCTCACGCAGCTCCGGGATCGTCAGCGCACCGCAGTTGCACATGGTGGAACGGACCTTAGCCAGCGTGGTGGCCATGCCGTCTGCCAGAGCGCCAGCATAGGGCACATAGGAGTCCACGCCCTCCTCAAAGCTCAGCTTTGCGGCGCCGCCCAGATCGTAGCGCTGCCAGTTCCGGGCGCGGGCGCTGCCCTCGCCCCAATATTCCTTCATATAGCTGCCGCCCACAAGGATCTTGCTGGTGGGAGACTCGTCAAACCGGGAGAAATACCGGCCCAGCATGCAAAAGTCGGCGCCCATGGCCAGCGCCAGCGTGATGTGATAGTCCTGCACGATGCCGCCGTCGGCGCAGATGGGCACATAGATGCCGGTCTCCTCAAAATACTTATCCCGCTCGGCGGCCACGTCGATGACTGCGGTGGCCTGACCGCGGCCGATGCCTTTGGTCTCACGGGTGATGCAGATGGAACCGCCGCCGATGCCGATCTTTACGAAGTCGGCTCCGGCATCTGCCAGGAAGCGGAAGCCCTCGCCGTCTACCACGTTGCCTGCGCCTACCTTTACGGTGTCGCCGTATTTGGAACGGATCCACTCCAGGCAGTGCTTCTGCCAATAGGAATAGCCCTCGGAGGAGTCCATCACCAGCACGTCCACACCGGCCTCCACCAGTGCGGGGACACGCTCCTCGTAGTCACGGGTGTTGATGCCCGCGCCCACCACATAGCGCTTCTGGCTGTCCAGCAGCTCCAGAGGGTTGCCCTTGTGGGAATCATAGTCCTTGCGGAACACGAAGCTCACCAGATGGCCGTCCTCGGAAATAATGGGCAGGGCGTTGAGCTTGTGATCCCAGATGATGTCATTGGCCGTTTTCAGGCTGGTGCCCTCCGGTGCGTAGATGAGCTTCTCCACCGGCGTCATGAAATCCGCCACCTTGGCGTCGGGGTCCATGCGGCTGACCCGGTAATCCCGGCTGGTGACCAGACCCAGCATCTTGCCGGTGCCGGTGCCGTCATCCGTGACAGCCATGGTGGAGTGACCGGTGCGCTGCTTCAGAGCCAGCACATCCGCCAGGGTATCCGTCACCCGGAGGTTGGAGTCGCTGATGACGAAGCCCGCCTTGTAGTTCTTCACCCGACGGACCATGGCCGCCTGAGACTCAATGGACTGGGAGACATAGATAAAGGCGATGCCGCCCTCCTTGGCCAGCGCAATGCCCATCTGCTCGCCGGACACGGCCTGCATGACAGCGGAGACCATGGGGACGTTCATGGTCAAGGGGCATTCCTCTCCCTTCTTGAAGCGGACCACCGGCGTCTTCAAAGACACGTTGGCGGGGATGCAGTGCTCAGAAGAATAACCGGGCACCAGCAGATATTCGCTGAAGGTATGGGAAGGCTCCTGGAAAAAATAGGCCATAGTAAGATACCCCTTTCTCATCGTTCGTTTATCATTTTACTTATTATAAATATTATTTTTAATAATATCGCAAATGTGCGGTACGGTCAAGCGGCGATGACCTGAATTTCAAAAGAGACCGGCACGGTCACGCCGGGCTGACGGTCCGCAGGTCACAGCTTTTTCCGCAGGACCGTATGGTGGAAGATGCCGTCGGCAAAATACTCGTTGGAGGCGAACACCGGCGCGCCCTCAATATCGTAGTCCACCTCGTCCATGTTCAGCAGCGGCGTTCCCTGTGGCACCTGAAAAACATCAGCCAGAGCAGCGTCCGCAGCCACAGGCCGCAGGTCCGTCAGGTCCAGATAGGACGAAATTCCGCAGACATTCTGGAGGAAATCGAAAATGGGCTGGCGCAGCTCCTCCGCTGTATAGGGCCGCTGGAGTTTCGCCTTTTCCACCACATCCTCACAGTAGATGGCAGGACGGCCGTCGGCGGTGCAGAGCCGGGAGATCCGAAGGATCGGCGTTCCGGTGGGGATGCCCAACTGGGCGGCCACCTTACTATCCGCCTTGTCATCGGCAGCCCGGACAAAGGCCACGCCGGGAGTGTGTCCGCTCTGGCGGATCATATCCAGAAACTCCACTTCAATGTCCATTCTGGCCGGTGCGCCTAAGACATGACGGTTGATAATGGTGCCAACTCCATGACGCCGGGTAATGAAGCCCTCCCGGTCCAGAGAAGCCAGAATGTCCCGCAGCTGTGTGCGGCTGATGCCCAGCATTTCCGACAATACGCTTTCCCGGGGAAGCCGGTCACAATGGGCATACTCCCCCACCTGCATAGCGGTGAGCAACTGCGCCCGGATGCTTTTGGACTGTCTTGGATTCTGACTCATTTCGGTCCTCCCTTCCGCTTCGCCGCCCGGTCCGATTACGGAGCGGTCAAAATAGGTATTACCATTTTTAGACATTGTACCGAATGGCCCACCATTTGACAATGCGCATATTCAACAGATTTCAACGGTGATTTTCGGGTGCTTCTTGTCCGCCCTGTCATGAAAGGTCGATCTTTCTTTGTCGAATTTTTTGTGTATTTTTACCATGTACATTTGTCCGTGTATCGCGTATAATAAAAACACTTTTACCACGGAGGCTCTGCCTATGAAAAATATTGTATTGATCGGTATGCCCGGCACAGGGAAAAGCACCGTCGGAAAGGCGCTGGCGGAGAGGTTTGGTTACGATTTTGTGGACGCGGACGATCTCATCGTCCAGACCACCGGCAAAACACTGCCGGAGATCCTGCGGCAGGACGGGCTGGAGGCCTTTTACAAAATTGAAAATAAAGTAGGTACGGATCTAAATCGGACCCACACCGTCATTGCCACCGGCGGCAGTATGGTGCTCTACCCGGAGGCTATGGCTCATTTGAAGGAAGGCAGCACGGTGATCTGGCTCCAGACGCCCTTTTCTCAGCTGGAAAAGCGGATGCCGGCGGATCTGTATGACCGGGGCATCGCCGTGCCGGCAGGAACGCCGCTGCGGGAGATCTATGAGGAGCGCTGCGTTCTCTACGCCCGGTATGCCGACCTCATCGTGGTCAGCCAAGACGGTGAGTCCGACACCGCCCGATTGGTAGAGGACGTCATGCGGACGGTGGGTCTGGAAACCTGATCGAACCTGACCAGACAAGAGGGCCGCTGGCAAGCCCGTGGTCTCAGCGTGTCGAAAAGTCTTTTCTCCCCGCTGAGCCAGTTTTCAGAGCTTTATAAAAGTTCTGAAAACTAAGGATTTCAATGGTGAAGAAATACGTTGCCGGTCTAACCGTTTTCCGGGCGCAAGACGCCCGAAAAACGGGAGCCTTCCTCGAAACAGGCTCGCTTCATCCGCCACTGGCGGCGCTTCGCCTGTTTCCCCCTTCTTGGGTTATCTCCGCGCCAAGAGCCGCCTTGCGGCGGTTGCGCTCCGAAACGCGCCGGCGGGCGCAGTCCCGCGCACCCCCCCTTCACCCGCAAGGGGTATGCGGCATCCGTAAAGCGGCGGAGCCGCTAACGGCTGCCCTACCTTACCGTCGCGGAGATTTACCACTTTATCGACAGTCTCAGATCCGGTTCCATTGTGATGGGACCGGTCTTTTTATGTTTCCATACAGAAAGTGGAGCGGAGGAGCCGCTTACCGCTTTCAGTCTTCATGTGCTCTTCCAGGAAGTTCTTCCTGTTTTCCGGGCTGTAGCCGCTTTCGGAGGCGTTTACGATGTAGTCCGCCTCGATCAAAATTTGATAATCGATGCCGTCAATATCCGTGTAGGTATGGTGGTGGCTCACCAGATAAGCCACCCGGTCCACCTGCTCCGCAGACAGGCCCGCATCCGCCAGAAAGCTCCGTACCAGGGGGCCGCCCTCTTCCTCCTGCCGCTTGCCGTTAGTATTGCCGTATTTTTCCCGGCAGAGGGGGCAGGCGATGTCATGGGTGATGGCAGCAATCTCCAGTGTTTCCTGGGTCTTCCGGTCCAGGCCCTCCAGCTCGCCGATGGTTTTGGCGTAGGTCCACACGCACATAAGATGGTTCATGTCATGCAGGTTCCCGTTGGAGAATGCGATCACCTTTTCCATGATCTGAGAGATGTTCATAAAGAAAGCCTCCTTAAAATTACAGGTTGAAGCGGCGGCGGGCCTCCTCCCGGAGAGAGGGCACCCGCCGGACGATCCGCAGGGGGATGATGAGTCCCACGCAGACCGCCAGCACGATCAGGGACCACCCTGGCTGCCACACACCACGGAAATACCGGTCGATGCAGAATTCGATGCCTATGGCCAGCAGACCTCCCGCCCCGATGACCAGGGCGATGGCGGAGAGGGTGGAGCGCCGCCCGCCCCGGAGCAGAAAGCTCAGGAGAAAGACCAGCAGCCCGGCCCAGCCGATCATGGGCAGGGCCAGTCCCCGGAACCAGCGGCTGCCCCCCAGGTCGATGGAAATGAGCCAGACGTAGATGCCGATGGCCGCCACGTCGGCGGTGAGCCGGAAAAAGACCGGCAGCCGCCGCAGCACCATAGGCAGGGCAAACCAGACCCACAGCATCACCGCCGCCCCGATGACGTACAGGGACCAGGGACGGTCCGTGGGCAGAAACAGGTTCAAAAGCCCGCAGCACAGGGACACGGACACCAGCATGGCCGTCAGCAGAATGGCGGCCTCTCGCCTGGAGGCGGGCTGTACGGCGGCGGAGTTGGCGGGAAAGTAGGGCGGCGCATCCAGTTCCGGATGCCAGGCAGGCGTCCCGCACAGGGGACAGGTTTTGGCGCTGGGGTCCAGCTCCACGCCGCAGTTGACACAGTAAGACATAAAATGCTCCTCTTATCGGTTGCTCTCGATCCGCACCGGAATGCCCTCCCGGACCAGAAAGCGGAAAAAGTCCCGCTCCGTGTCCGTTTCGGCCTGGGTGCCGGCAAAGGTGATTTCCATGATGTCTCCATAGCTGATGGAGGCACAGTGGCACCGGGGCACGGTGGCCTGGCCCAGCACCACCTCCATGCCCTGAATATGGGGAGCCATCTCCGGCGGCACAGTGAAGGCACCGGGATTGGTATAGGTGCAGGAGTAGGGCCGCACCCCCAGGAGATAGTAGTTGAGGGCCATCACCGGGTTTTTCAGAAACACCGGCACCGCCCGGAGAAAGAAATTCTTCGTGAAGCGGACGTTGCCGGTAAAGGCGGCCTGCAGCTCCTGGCGGTGGACGTGGAGCTTCATATAGTGCCGCACCTGGGAGACGATTTCCGGAAAAGTGTAATCCCCCAAGGCAGGGTCGATGCTGAGACGGACGGTGGTGATGAAGTTCCGCACCGTTTCCGAGGGGAACCAGCTCCGCAGATTGATGGGCACCGCCAGGGCCACCGGGCGTTCCTTGTGGGGATGCTCCCGGCGCTGCTTTTCCAGCAGCACGTGGATCAGCGCGGCGGAGAGGTACTCTGTGATGGAGGCGTCATAACTCCGTGCGGCCTCCCGGAGCTTCTCCAGGGGCACGAAGCCCATGGTGACATGGAAGGTGTAAAAAGGCTCCGGGGTGCCGGTGTTGGCGTAGGCCTTGGGCATCCGCCGCAGACCCAGGGCGTGCCGTCCGGCATAGCGGGCGTAGGCATCCTCCAGCTCCTCCTTCCGGGGCGGCTCCTCCAGGTCCAGCACGCCGTTTCCGGCCGGAACGCTTATGCCCGTCTGCCGCAGATACTCCGCCAGCAGCGTCCGGAAAAAAATCAGGGCCCCGGCCCCATCGGACAGGGCGTGGAACACCTCCAGGGAGATGCGGTTCCGGTAATAGTAAAACCGCACCAGCCAGCCGTTGTCCTCCCGGAAGCGCACCGGCTGGCAGGGATTGGCCACGTCGGCCTTCAAAAAGGGGCCCGAGGCGGTGTTTGGCTCCAGATAGTACCAGAATAAACCCCGGCGGATGCGGACGGCGAAGCTGGGAAAACGGGGCAGCACCCGGTCAATGGCGTTTTGCAGGGCGGCGGGCCGCACCGGCTCTGTCATCAGGGCGGAGAAGCGGTAGATGGCGGAATACTCCTCCCTTTGCAGGGCGGAATAGAGAATACCGGCATTGTCCAGCCGGTACCACTGACTGTCCGGTTTTGCCATCTGCGTCACCTCCCCGAAAATAGTTACAGATCATTGTAGCACATGGGGAAAGGCGCGGCAAGAGTTGGCCCATTTTCCACTTCCCATTTTCCGTGATTTATGGTATTCTGCAATTAACACGAAAGAGCGGAGGGCCTATGGAAAAGCTGCAATTAGGCAGAAAACGGAAAACGGATGCCGAAAAACCCCGGATGGACCCGCTGATGCGGGCGCTGAAAGCCCTGCACAGCGCCGGTTCCCCGGAGGCCATGACCCCGGAGGAGCTGGAGCATCAGCGCCGGAACCAGGAGATCCTGGGCCGCCTTACCGCCCCTATGGCGGGGATGGAGTATGAAGAGCTTTCCATCGGGGCCATGCCTGCTGCCTGGACCCGGCTGAAAGCGCCCCATGGGGACCGGCGGGTGATCCTCTACTGCCATGGCGGCGGCTATACCAGCGGCAACCTGGGTTATTCCCGGGTGCTGTCCTCCAAGCTGGCCCACGTCACCGGCTACGATGTGCTGAGCTTTGAGTACCGGCTGGCCCCGGAGCATCCCTACCCGGCGGCAGTGGAGGATGCCATGCGGGCCTGGGACTATCTGATGTATCAGGGATACGGGGCGAAAAACGTGACGGTGGCGGGAGATTCCGCCGGAGGCAACCTGGCCCTGGTGCTGTGCCGCCGTTTGAAGGCCGCTGGGCGCCGGATGCCCCGGGCGCTGCTGCTGATGTCCCCCTGGACGGATATGACCATGTCCGGGGCATCCTACCGGGAGCGGGTGGAGAGCGACCCCATGCTGACACCGGAGTACATCGAGACCGTCCGGAGGGCATACGCCGGGGACAGGGATCTCCATGACCCGGATTTGTCGCCCCTGCTGGGGGATCTGGGGAGCTTTCCGCCTACCCTGATCCAGGTGGGAGACCATGAAATCCTCTATTCCGATTCCGCGTCTCTGGCTGCGGCGCTGCGGGCGGCCCATGTGCCCTGTCGGCTGGAGGTCAGCGAGGGAATGTGGCACGTATTTCAGATGTTCCCCATTAAAAAAGCGGCGGCGGCCATGGAAAGCGCCGCCCGGTTTCTGCTGGAGCTATAAAAATAAAAAGGCCTGCTCGAAAGAGCAGGCCTTTTGCTTTTGTAGTCAGGTGCGTTCCAAGCGGCGGATGGGCCGGATGTATTTGAAAGCAGGGGTTCTTTGACATACTGAGCCGCCCATGCCAGACCGGCACGGGCGGCTGAAGGCTGTGAAGCTCAATAGCGGCCGATGGGAGGCGTCACGTAATCCGGCAGGGGGCAGTGGTAGCTGCCGCCGTTTTTCTGCTTCAGTTCCTCCCGGGCCTTGGCGATGACCTCCGGCTGGTCCATGGTGCGGATGGCAGCCAGGGTCATGATCTCCGCCGCCCGCAGCATGCCCTTCATACCGATATCGGAGCAGGCAAAGGCGGTGTTCTGCCAGGAGTGGCCCACATTGCCCAGGCAGGCGGTGGCCACGTGGAACATGACGGTGGGGGTGGCGTAGCCCACGTCGCCCACGTCGGTGGAGCCGGAACTGTAGGCGGTCTCCTTGGGGTTGAAGGGATGGATGATCCGATCCAGGGGCTTTTCCAGGGCGGCGTCCAGCTCTTCCGGCTCGAAGTAGTAGCCAAGCTTTTCCCGGATGCCCACCATGGTGGTGCGGGGATAGGTGCGGAGGAACTCCGCCGCCAGCCGGTAGTCCGGCTCAGTCCACTCCGGAGCACCCAGCTCCCGCATGCACTGATCCACCACGGCCCCCAACGTGCGGTTGGGGACGTAGTCGGAGAAGGCCATGGTGATCTCATACTTCATCTTGGTACCGGTCATTAGTGCCGCACCCCGGGCCACGTCCACCACCCGGGTGAACAGCTCCTGAACCTGACTGACCTTGGGTGCCCGGACCTCGTATTTGATGACGGCATGGCTCTGGACCACGTTGGGGGCGGTGCCGCCGGGATCGGAATAGGCGTAGTGGATGCGGGCGGCGTCGATCATGTGCTCCCGCAGGTAGTTGCAGCCCACGTTCATCAGCTCCACGGCGTCCAGGGCACTGCGGCCCAGGTGGGGCTCTCCGCCGGCGTGGGCGGCGATGCCGTCAAAGGTGAAGTTGGCGCCCATGATAGCCACGCTGCCCCGGGAGCCCACTTCGTTGACGGTCTCCGGGTGCCAGGTGTAGGCAAAATCCACATTGTCAAAGTACCCGGCCCGGGCAATGAACTGCTTGGAACCGGCGCCCTCCTCGGCGGGACAGCCGAAGAAGATCACGGTGCCGTCTTTCTTCTCCTTGATCAGGTAGTCCTTCAGGGCCACGGCGGCGGCATAGCACCCCGCACCCAGCAGATTGTGGCCGCAGCCGTGACCGGCACCGCCCTCCTGGACGGCCTCCTGGACCGGGCAGCCCGCCTTCTGGCTCAGGCCGGACAGGGCATCGTATTCCGCCAGAAAGCCCACCACCGGCTTGCCGCTGCCGGAGGTAAAGGTGGCGGTAAAGGCGGTGGGAATATCCGCGATGCCCTCCTCAATGGTGAAGCCCTCCTGCTTCAGGGCGGCGATGAGGGCGGCGGCGGACTTGGTTTCCTCATAGGAAAGCTCGGCGTAGCCCCAGATCTCCCTGGCCAGGGCTACGGTGGTATCCGCCTTGGCGGAAACCAGATCTTTGATGGTCTGGATCATGATATCAGTCTCCTTTACCGAATGAGTCATGGGGAGTGTCAAAGTACCATGCTCAGAAATTTAATGGTGCTGGGCTCGTGGGGGCAGGTGAAGATCTGCTCCGGAGTGCCCTCTTCCTTGATAACGCCGTCACAGATGAAGAGCACCCGGTCGGATATCTCCCGGGCAAAGCCCATCTCGTGGGTGACGATGAGGATGGTCATGCCGCTGCGGGTCAGCTCCCGGATGACGTTCAGGACCTCCTTGACCATTTCCGGGTCCAGAGCGGAGGTGGGCTCGTCAAAGAGCATGACTTCCGGCTTCATGGCCATGGCCCGGACGATGGCCAGCCGCTGCTTCTGGCCGCCGGAGAGCTTCCGGGGATACTGGTCGGCCTTGTCTCCCAGGCCCACCCGGCGCAGCAGGGCCATGGCCTCTTCTTTGGCCTGGTCCTTGGGGACCTTCTTTTCCAGCACCGGCGCCAGGGTCACGTTTTCCAGCACCGTCAGGTTGGGGAACACGTTGAAATGCTGGAACACCATGCCGATGCTCTGGCGGTATTTGGAGATGTTCAGCTTTTTGTCGGTGATGTCCTGGCCCTTGAAAAGGACCTGGCCGCCGTCCGGCGTTTCCAGCAGGTTCAGGCACCGGAGAAAGGTGGACTTGCCGCCGCCGGAGGGGCCGATGATGGACACCACCTCGCCACGGCGGATCTCGGTGGAGATGCCCTTCAGCACCTCCAGCTTGCCGAAACTCTTTTTCAGGTTTCGGGTTTCCAGAATCACGTCAGTCACTGACGGTCAGCCTCCTTTCAATGACCCGCAGGAGCCGGGAGAGGATAAAGTTCAGCAGGAAGTAGATGATGCCTACGATGGTCAGGGATTGGAGGGCCAGGAAGGTGGCGCTCTGAACGGTTTTGAAGCTGGTCATCAGTTCCCCCACGAAGAACACGGAGGCAAGAGAGGTGCCCTTCACGGTGGAGATGAACTCGTTGCACAGGGCGGGGAGAATGTTCTTCACCGCCTGGGGCAGGATGATGCGGGTCATCACGTGGGTCTCGGAAAGGCCGATGCTCCGGGCGGCCTCCCACTGGCCCTTGTCCACCGCGCCGATGCCGGCCCGGATGATCTCGGAGATGAAGGCGGAGGCGTTTACCACCAGAGCCGCCACGATGCACTGGGTATCCGTCAGTTCAAAGGGCACCAGCTTGGGCAGACCGATCCAGAAGAAATACAGCTGGAGAAGGATGGGGGTGCCCCGGAGGATCTCCACATATACATTGAAGGCGGTCCGGAGGATTTTCAGGCGGCTCATCCGCATGAGGGCCACCACCATGCCCAGCAGGGCCCCCAGGAACACGGTGACTGCCGAGATCCAGAGGGTGCCCCACAGGCCTGAGAGGTACACCGGATAATATTTCAACCAAACCTTGATGACCTTTTCCATGGGACTCCGCTCCTAAAACCGATTTTGCCGCTTATTCGATGCCAAGAGCCGCGGCCTGCTCTTCATATTCGCTATACCAGATGTCCGTCTGGCCGTTTTCCTTCAGCTCGGCGATGCACTGGTTCACCAACTCCGCCAGAGATTCCGTCCCCTCCATGGGCATGGCCACGCAGGTGCCGTTCATGTTGGGGTCCACCTCAAAGCGGTAGTCGGGGATGGACATGCCGCCGTTGGCATCGGCATACAGCTGGGCAGAGGCAGTGGAGCAGATACACACATCGGCCTTGCCCTCGGCCACGGCCAGATAGCCGTCAGTCATGTTGGCCACCAGTTTGAATTCCTTGCAGGCGCCGTTGATATACTGGTTATACAGCGCTTCCTGAACGGAGCCGCTTTGGGTGATGACCACGGCATCCTTCAAGGAATCCAGGTCGTTATATTTGTCAATGTCCTCTGTCCGGACGATGAAGCCATAGCCGGTATTGGAGGAGTAGTACACATCGCTGAGCCGCATGGCCTCCGCCCGGGAAGGGGCATAGGCGATGGCGGAGATGGCGAAATCATATTTGCCGTCCGCCACACCGGCCAGCACGGCGGTGAAATCCAGAGCGGTGATCTTCAGGTCTACGCCGAGTTTGTCGGCGATGTATCTGGCCACCTCAATGTCCATGCCCTGATACTGGTCCTCCCCGCTCTTGTTGGGGTCTACATATTCATAGGGGGCGAAATAGGGCTCGGTACACAGCTCGATATAGCCTTTTTCCTTGATCTGCGCCAGACGGTCCTTGGTCTCCCCGTTCTTGCTGCCGCCGCAGGCGGTGCAGGCCAGTGCCAGAACAGCCGCCAACAAAATTGCCATTGCCTTTTTCATATCCTTGCCCTCGTTTCTGTTGGTTTCGGGACGTTGGTGCCGCCCTTTTGATGGCATTTATCATAACAGGGACGATTTAATTTGTCAACGCTTTAGCGTGGTAATTCGTTACCAAATTACCAAATGAAAATTTCAGCGTTTTTGTGACCTTTATGCAAGGGGCCTTCGGATGCGGAAAGCTATGCACGGCCATGCGGAAAAATCATGAATTTTGACCAGACGCTGCATCACACGCGCAGTATTTTTGAAGTAGTCCGGAAACAACCGATTTCGGAGCGCACCGAGGGCCGCAAAAAAATCTTGATATCTTTTTTTCAGTGTGTTAAAGTTTCCCTGTTCTTTTTCAGAACGCCTGTGCATATGCACGTCTTGACCATCCCTCTGGTGAGGGATCGAGGCTACACGGACGGCCGGGTCAAATGCCGAAAACCCGTCGAAGAGCCGGGGACCGCACCGCGGGTGCGGGTTGGCAACTTTGTTGCCTTATTGATCGAGCGGAAGAGTTCAAGTTTTTAAGTTGCTTATTACGTTCTGGCGCACACAACTTGTAAACGAGTAAACCTCACCACCCAAGCGTGACCGCTATGGATGGTGCTTCCGGGGCTTTAGGCCCCAGACTCATTTCCACCGTGCGGCCAAGACTCAGAAACTGAAACTGTTTGACAGTTCAGCACCGCGTAGAGGCTAAAGAGGGTGGATAATGTGCAATTTGTTCTTCGCTCTAATTCTGGAACTTTTGCCATAATTAGAGACCATTCCGTTTCCGGGATGGGTTTTAAGTATTCTCGGATAAAGTAGCGTGCGCCGATGTTATAACTCGCATTCAGGTCACAGTTATACTGCTTTCCGTTTTGGAACCGGCACAGCGCCATGTTGGTACTATTCCGGGCTACTTCGCTAGAACCATCGAAAGCCAACCTGCTGGTGTTTCGTGCGTTGACAAAACGCACACGAATTCCATTGCGGTGGGCCTGATGCATGACGATTTTCTGAATGTCGCGATTTCTCCACATGTGGAGCCGCTGCTTTTTGTGCTTGGGTTTTTGCCCGATGAAGTCAAGATGTTCCATAACAATGATGTCGGCCCCAACAGAAACGGCATACCGAACGATTGCCGGAGCGATTTTCTTGGACAAGTCCTCGTTGATGCGAACAGCCTTCTTCATGTGGCGGTTGCCGCCTCGATGACCATTCTCTCGCTGACCTCTGCGTGCGCGGCCCAATTGCGTATTCAGCCGGTCTTTTTCACTCGGGAAGTCGATGAACTTCCGTGCGAGGACAGTTCCGTCTGGACGCATAACGCTGCACACAGCGTCGGTGTTAATGCCAAGGTCAACAGCAAGAATGGTCTGGTCTGTGAGTGGTTTCGTGCCGTAAGCAACCGTTTCTTCAAAGGCAAAGCATAAGGCATAACGGCGGTTCCGTTTCACGAGTTTAGGCGCGGAAGCATCGGCCTTATCCCAATGTTCCCGGATATAGTCAGTGTCCTGCTTGCGAAGCCGGACCTTTACCCACACCCAGTCGTTCTTGTGATAAAGTTTCAGACGGGCAGTCCCATCACCGTTGTCTTCGTACATATTGTCTTTGTAGAAAGTCGGCATAGCTGAACGAGAGGTCTGGAGTTTAGGTTCTTTCCCTTTTCTGCCTGCACTCTCCCAATGAGAAACAGCAGCACGGTACGAAGATACGGCGCCAAGCGCCTCGGAAATCGTGGACCGCCGCAGGTAACTGGGGTACTTATAGAACTGTTTGTCGAATTCAGGATACTTGGCAACACTCGTACGGCTTGCATGAACAAGCAGTTCAACTGTCCTCTGTGCTTTGAGCGTGGACTTCGCATAGAGCTCTCCAAGACCGGTATCCCATTCAGACTCTACGATGCGGATAAGAAGAGAAAGCGCATCGCGATAAACCCGAATGGTATCTTTGAAGATTCTGTTTTCGCCAATGACCTTCGTGCAATAGCTTGAAACTATCTTTGCCATACGCTTTCACCTCCTGTTGCTAAATGCCTTTGATTATGGTATTATTATACCATAACAAGAATTGGTTGTAAAGCGACATGCGGAGGGCGTAAACATGAGCTATCGAACGAATAGACACAGTTGTTATGACCTGGAATATCATTTGGTTGTAGTAACAAAATACAGGCATCCGGTCATAGACGGAGCCTTTAAGGACCGGCTCACAGAACTGACGTATCGTATCTTTGAGGAGAACTTCCAGTGCTACGTGAATGAGGTAAACACCGATAAGGACCACATCCATATTCTCTTCGAGGCACCGCCTCAAGTGGCTTTGTCCTCCCTGGTCTGTTCCTACAAGACGGTAACGGCAAGACTACTCAGAAAAGAATTCGCCGAATACCTTGCTCCGTTCTATTGGAAACCCTATCTCTGGAATCGTTCTTATTTTGTTTGCACTGTGAGTGAACGCAGCCACGAACTTATTACCGAGTATATACGAAACCAGGGGAATAAGGAAAAAGGCTAACCCCTCCCAAACTGCTTTGGAAGAGGTGTGCGCCTTTTGTTAATCAATAAGAGTGATAAAATGGACTGCATGCACGGTGCTCCCCGGTCTATGCGGAAAAGGGTAATTCTCTCTGTTTGGATGTTTCAAGCCACGGGCGCAGGTGCGTCTGTGGCTTTTTTTCGTTCTTCCGCCGGTCTATGACTGCAAAGGAGAGAAAAAACATGAAAAAGAGAATCGTGAGTGCACTGCTGGCAGGATTCCTGCTGGTATCCGCGACTGCCTGCGGCAAGCAGCCCGCCGCGGACGCCGCACAGCCCGTGGCTGACCCCACACAAGCCTACCTCGACACGGTAGACGTGGATTACGCCTATGATCTGGCGCTGAAGCTGGAGGACATCCGCAGCAACGAAACCCTTGGCTACCGGACAGCAGGCTCCGACGCGGAGCTTGCCACCGGCGATATGCTCAAGGCGGAAATGGAGCGCATCGGACTGCAAAACGTCACGAAGGATGCGTTCACGCTGGATACGCAGGATTCGCTGTTTGGATTGAGCCGACGGTGTATCCTTCTTGGGTTTCCCGCGCACACCCTTCCTTTCCGTTGCGGAGAATCTACCTCTTTATCGACAGCCTCCCCTCTTATCGTGTCGAAAAAGTCTTTTCTCCCCGCCGTGCCGCATAAAGAACGGCCAGCAGCGCTTCGGCTGCTGGCCGTAATTTATATTCTTTCGCCGTCTTTTGGCGGGGAGCGGGTCCATTCGGAAAGGGTCCCTCCCCCCTGCTGTTTGCCCTTTGTTACGCGTTGCCGGCCAGATAATCCACGGCAAACTGCGCCATCAGCGCGGTTCCCTTGGGAAGCAGAGACTCGTTGACCGTAAACTTTTCGTGGTGGTTGTTGTAGATCATGCCGTTGGCCTCGTCCCGGCAGCCGATGAAGCCGAACACGGCGGGAATTTCCGCAGCGTAGTTGGCAAAGTCCTCGCTGCCCATCATGGCGGGCATATGGCAGAGCGTCTCCTCGCCGAAGAGCTTGACCACGGCCTTCTGGGCGATCTCTGTGAGGTCATCGTCATCGTTGATCACGGGATGCACCACATGGGCATACTTGAGCACAGCCTTCATGCCCAGACCCTCCGCCGTGTTCTCCACGATCTGCCGCATGGCCTCCTCGTGCTTATCCAGGAAGTAGGCACGAGTGACGCCCTCCATGGTGACATGATTGGCGATCGCGTTGTAGCGATTGCCGCCGGAGATGGTTCCGATGGTGAGCACCACGGGGTCCAGGGGGTTGCTCATGCGGGAGACATACTGCTGGAGGTTATTGATGATCGCCGCAGCGCCGGTGATGGCATCTGCGCCCAGATGGGGCGTGGCCGCATGGGAGGAGGTACCAATCACATCCACCGTGAAGCGGCCGGAGTAGGCCATGCGGGGACCGGCGGTAACGTCAATATAGGGAATATCCAGCGTGCCCCAGACATGCTGGCCGAAGATGGCGTCCACCCCGTCCAGCGCACCCTCTGCGATCATAGCCTTAGAGCCGATGACGTGCTCCTCCGCCGGCTGGAAGATGAGCCGCACATCGCCCCGCAGCTCCTCCCGGTGCTCCTGAAGGAGCTTGGCGGCGCCCAGCAGCATGGCAATGTGGGTATCGTGGCCGCAGGCGTGCATTTTCCCCGGTTCGCAGGAGGCGAAGGGCAGTCCCGTCTCCTCCTGGAAGGACAGCGCGTCCGTGTCTGCCCGCAGGCCCACGGTCTTGCCTGGCTTGCCGCCGTGGATGGTGGCAACCAGGCCATAGCAATTGACCATATCCCGGATGTCGGTGATCCCCAGCGCCTCCAGATCCCGGTGGATGGCGTCCCGGGTGTTCTTCTCCTCCCCGGTCAGCTCCGGATGCTGATGGTAGTAGTGCCGACGCTCCACCACATAAGGGGCAGCGTCCTGTGCCAATGCTTTGATGTCCATGGTCCGCTCCTTCCTCAGCTGAATTACTGCTGTGCGGTCTCAGCGAGGTAGTCAGCGGCGAACTGTGCGGCCACCGCGGCGCCGCGGTGGAGGATCGTCTCGTCCACGTCGTACTTCTCGTGATGGTTGCCGTACATATGATCCCAGTCCTTATTGTGGCTGGCCACAAAGCCGTAGATATAGGGGATGCCGTCCTTGCCGAACCAGGAGAAGTCCTCGCTGCCCATCAGAGGTGCGGGGGTAATGAGGGATTCCTTACCGTAAAGCTTGGTAACGGCGGTCTGGGCGATGCGGTTGAGCTGCTCGTCGCTGTTGATGACAGGCTCCGTCATGTACTGATAGCTCAGGGTCGCCTTGGCGCCGAAGGCTGCAGCGGTGCACTCGGCCACCTTACGCAGCGCGTCCTCCACCTGCGTGCCGGTGAGGAAGGTACGCACGGTGCCCTCCAGCGTGGCGTGGCCGGCCAGCACGTTCCAGCGGTTGCCGGCGGTGACCTTGCCCACGGTGATGACCAGCGGGTTGAGAGGATCGTTCATCCGGGAGACCAGCTGCTGGATGGACTGGAGAATGGCGCTTGCCACCATCACGGCGTCCACACCCTCGTGAGGGGCGGAAGCGTGGGCGGACTTGCCCTCCACCTCAATGGTGAAGCCGTGGCAGCAGGCCATGAGGTTACCGGCGGGGAAAGCGATACCCGGGGCGTCATAGGTGCCCCAGACATGCACGCCGTAAATGGCGTCCACACCGTCCAGCGCGTGTTCCTCCATCATCCGCAGAGCACCCACGGCGGTCTCCTCCGCGGGCTGGAACACCAGGCGCACATCGCCGGAAAGCTCGTCCTTCACCTCGTTGAGGATCTTGGCGGCGCCCAGCAGCATGGCCATGTGGTTGTCATGGCCGCAGGCATGCATCTTGCCCTCGTTGTGGGAGGCGAAGGGCAGGCCGGTCTCCTCCTTGACGGGCAGAGCATCAATATCGGCGCGCAGCGCCACGGTCTTGCCGGGCTTGCCGCCGTGAATGGTGGCGGTCAGGCCGTAGCAGGTCTCCAACTCGTGAATATCGGTGATGCCCAGTGCCTCCAGATCTTCCTTCAGATGGGCGCGGGTGTTCTTCTCCTCGCCGGAGAGCTCCGGGCAGGTGTGATAATACCGGCGGCGATCAATGATGTAATCGTTGTACTGTTCCGCAAGAGATTTGATATCCATAATACACAAGATCCTTTCTTCATGTAATCTGTGGTAGCTTTATTGTATCGGTTTTTCCGGGATGCGCAAGAGTGATTTTATGAACAAAGCTGTCCGGCGGAAAGGGCCGGACAGCTTTGCGGATGACTGGATCAGAACATTTCGGCAAAGATGCCGGCGATTACCACGGAGGTGATGGTCACAGTGGTGAAGCCACCCACGATCATGGGCGGGAACATCTTGCTCATCAGGAATTCCTTCTCCTCCGGGGTCTGCGCCAGAGCGGTGCAGGTGGCCTCGGTGATGATGGCATTGGGCGGGAAGCCGTAGAGTGCGGTCAAGGCCGTGGCGGTGGCCATCAGGAAGGAGACCTTCAGAATCTTGGACGCGATGAAGCACAGAATGACCATGCCGATAACGCCCACCACGATCAGGAGGATCATGGGGCCGATGATGTTTCCGAGCATCTCGGGGGTGCAGCCATTCAGACCGTCGAACACATACATCATCAGAGCGAACATGATGATGCCATAGGAGTTGGCCTTATTGATGGCATTTTCATCCAGGAAGCCGATGCTGGTGAAGATGACGCCCAGAACCAGCGCATACACAGCGCCGCTGATCTTCATGTTGATGACGGGGATCACGATGGTGCCCAGCTGGGTTGCGAGCCAGGACACGATGCCCAGCTTCAGCAGGATGACCACAGGGCCGTTCCAGTTGGCAGGCAGAGGGGGAATCAGCTTCTTGTGCTCCTCAGCAGTGCCGTTGTTGAGCTTGCCGTTGACGGCGTCCACATCGCTGACGGCGCTTTCCAGCTTGTACTCGCCGGCGCGATAGCCCTTGATCAGCTTCTTGCCCTCCAGCTGGAGGCAGACAGCGGTAAGGGGATAGCCGGCAAAGCCCTGCACGCAGTACATAGCGATGGCGAAGATGGCGGCTTCGGTAAGGCCATTAGCCTCCGCAGCTGTCTTCATGGTGGTGGCAGCGATGATGCCGCCGGTCAGCGGAGGCAGACCGGCAACCACCAGGTCACGGCCGATCACGCCGGGCAGAATGACCAGGCACAGCGCGCACATACCGGCAAGACCGGCCAGGCACACGACGATGGTCTTCCACTGGGATAGCAGCTGCTTGATGGAGATGACCGTGCCCATGTGGGTGATAAGCAGGTAAATGCCGATGGTGCTGCCAAAGGGGATCAGCATGGAGTCGCTTACAACGGTGGTGGGAATAACAGTCCAGAAGCCTACCAGAAGTACGGCGGCGGTGACGAAAACCGATGGGATCCAGGCCTTCGTCAGGTTTGAGACTGCTTCGCCGATGAAATACACGACGCCGCAGATCACAAACGCGAGTGCAAAATTGTACATAGTGTTTCTCCTCTCGTCTCTCCTTACATGACGTACGCTTTTTCGGATTAAAGAGTTAAATCCAAAAAAGTTGTTTTTATGGTACTCTGATCACGGTTAGATGTCAAGATAAATTTTGACAAAATTTAACACCGCCCATGCTTCGGATTTTTTACCAAAGCACGGGCGGCGCTTTTGTGGAAAGCCTTACGATACAAGGTCTTCCGCTTCTTTATGGAACATGGCTCATTGGGACCGCCAAAGCTGCGAGGATGATCCGTTCATCAGCTTCGCAACGAACACACTTTTCTGATTTGTGTATACGCTAATAGCTTGTAAACGGTAAGTAACCCGGACCTTGTATACCTTATACATTAGCTTTGGCGGTCACAAAGCAGCAGAAGCAGAGAACACTGCGGGGGCGCTCCTGACAGGAGCGCCCTCGCGGCACTTATGTCATATCCATTCAAGTCTCGGGAACGCAGCTCCCGGCGGCAAGATTGTAGATGTCGAAATGAGCCTGCCGGTCCAGACCGATATAGCCGCCGGTCTTGCCGTCGCCGATGTGGTTCATCTCCACCAGCTCCGGGATATCTGCCGGATCGGCGCCGATCTCGGCAAAGGTCAGGGGCATCCCGATGGACCGGAGGAATGCCCGGAAGGCCTCGATACCCTCCAGCGCCGTGCGCTTGGGATCGTCGAAGTCCATCTGGCAGCCAAAGACCCGGACGGCCATCTGGGCCAGACGCTTTTCGCCGCCGTGCTCCGCGCAGTAGCGCATCCACGCCGGCATGATGACCGCCAGACCCGCGCCGTGGGCGCAGTCATACTTAGCGGAGAGGACGTGTTCCAGATGGTGGCTGTTCCAGTCCTGCTGACGGCCCACGCCCATGATGTCGTTGTGGCACACCATACCGGCCCACATGATGTTCGCCCGGGCCTCGTAGTTGTGAGGGTCCTCCATGACCCGGCGGCCCTCGTGGAGCATGGCCAGCAGCACGCCCTCCAGCATCCGGTCCGTCACCTCCACGTCCGGCGTATTGGTGAAATAGCGCTCAAAGGTGTGGGCCATGATGTCCGTGATGCCGCAGGCCGTCTGATAGGCGGGCAGACTTTCCGTGAGGGCAGGGTCCAGCACGGAGAAGCAGGGACGGAGGCAGTCGGCTTCCGCGCCGTTCTTCTCCAGAGTTTTCTCGTTGGTGATGATGGAGTCCGGAGAGCCTTCGCTGCCGGAGGCGGCAATGGTCAGGACGGTGCCCACAGGCAGAGCCTGCTCCGGCATCTTCCCGGAGAAAAAGTCCCAGAAATCGCCGTCATAGGGTACACCGATGGCAATGGCCTTAGCGGTGTCGATGACGCTGCCGCCGCCCACGGCCAGAACAAAGTCGATCTTCTCCCGGCGGCACAGTTCAATGCCCTCATAGACAAGGCCGCTGCGGGGATTGGGCTTTACGCCCCCCAGCTCCTCGGCGTACAGGTTTTCTTCCTTCAGGCAGGCCATGATCCGGTCCAGCAGGCCGGAGCGTTTGGCGGACTGCCCGCCGTAGACCACCAGCACCCGGCTGCCGCCGAAGCGCTTGACATACCTGCCGGTCTCCGCCTCTCGGTCCTTTCCGAACACGAAGTAGGTAGGGCTGTAAAAATCAAAGTTCCGCATCGTAACGCTCCCCTCAATATCCGGTCTTTTTCGCACCGGGCTGACCGTAGGACCGGAACTTCACCATGACCTCAGCCATCTGCTCTTCCGTCAACACATTGGGCTTGCCAATGCTCATGGCCCGGCACTGGATCTCCGCGATGTATTCCAGATTGCAGGCGAGGCCGTAAGCACCCTTGATATCCTTGCCGCAGCACACGAGGCCGTGGTTGCCCAGCAGAACACCATCGCTCTTGCCGCAGACCTCCATAGCCGCCTCCGCCAGCGCCTCCGTGCCAAACAGCTGATAGGGGGCACAGGGAACTTCCGCCGCGCCTGCGTCACCGATCACATAGTGCACCGCCCGGATGGGCTCACCCAGTACAGCCAGCGTCGTGCAGTAGACGGAGTGGGTGTGGACAACTGCTCTTGCATGGGGCTTATGCTTATAGAACGTTGTGTGCAGAGCCCACTCGCTGGAGGGCTTCCGCTTACCGTCCACCACCTTGCCGTCCAGATCCAGGATCACAACATCCTCCGGGGTGGTGGAAAAATAATCCATGCCGGAGGGGCTCAAAGCCACCAGACCTTTTTCAGCATTGTAAATGCTAATGTTGCCGCTGGTTCCGGTGCTCAACCGGGCGGCGCTCATCTTTTTGCCGTATTCAACGACCAGTTCTCTCTCTTCCTGCATCAGCATAGCAAGTCTCTCCTTCCGGTCTTAATAGAACTTCTTTACATCAGAGTCGAAATAGTGATCCAGCAGATAGGGCACATAGACACCTTTATCCGTGACCACGCCGGAAATGAGGTGAGGCGGCACCACGTCGAAGGAGGGATAGATGGCCTTGACCTCCGGCACGGTGTTGGGGATGCCCCGATAGCTGAGGACCTGCTGGGGGTCCCGCATCTCGATGACGATGTCATCCTTACTGTGCTTGTCCTGATCGGGGATGCCGGTGACGTAATACGGAATGCCAAAATACTTGGCCAGAATCGCGATCTGGAACGTGCCGATCTTGTTGGCGATGTGGCCGTCCCGGGCGATGGTGTCCGCCGCGGAGGTGAACAGGTCGATGCCCTCCCGCTCCATGGCGTAGGCCACCATATTGTCGGTGATGACCGTGGTATCAAAGCCCATCTGGGCGAAGCAGCCGGAGGTCAGCCGCGCCCCCTGCAGATAGGGCCGGGTCTCGGCGCAGAACACTTTGAAGTCCTTGTTCTGACAGCGGGCGGCCCGGATCACGGTGCCGATGATGGTCTCGCCAAAGCACTGGGTCAGAATCGTGCCCCCCTGCGGGATCAGCTCTGCCAGATGGTCGCCCACGATCTGCATGGTGGAATACCGGCGGTTCAGGGACTCCACCGTGTTCTCCACGATGGCCTGAATGGGGTCCTTCCCTGCCGCCAGCGCCTCCTTGGCCACCTCCGCGCAGCGATAGGTGATCTGGCCGTAGCGGTTGGCGGTGGTGGGGCGGGCGTGGGCCAGATCGTAAGCCGCCTGCTGTAAGAAAGCGTCCTGCTCCGCCGCGCCCTTGTCCCGGACCTGCCACGCGGCCAAGGCCATGCCCATGCCAACGGCGGTGTACGGCCCCGCGCTCTGGGTCACCATGTCCGCGATGGCCTGCACCACCTCCTGATAGGTGACGCACTCCACGAACCGGACCTCTGTGGGATAGACCCGCCGGTCTAAAATGCGGACCTTGCCGTTGTCATACCATGCCACATGTTCATATTGCAGCAGAAACGGCATGTTTTCATCCATTCTGACCATAGGATTCCCTCCCCTCCGACAAAATTTCACGGAATTTCTCCGTCACAGCGGCCCCGGTAAGGCCGCAGGCGCGGTTTTTAATGAGATAGATGCCCAGCTTGATGAGGGCGCGCTCCATGGGGAGCCGCTGGGCCGGATCCGTGACGGAGGTGACCTCCATCACCTTGGAATCCCCCACCACCCGGCGGATGATCTCCGTCCCGGCATAGCCGTAGGCATCTGCCATGACGCCGTCCAGATACGCTTTGCGGAAGGCGGGAGCGCGGTACAGAGGGAATTTTACCAGCTTGTCATATTCCGCCGCCAGCTTTTCCGCCGTTTTGTCACAGGTCTCCCGGATGGTTTGCTCCAAAGCGGTCTGCGTTTCGGCGCTGCCGCCGGTATAGGCCTTGTTGGCCCACGCGAAAAACAGGTTGCCGATGACATTGCCGATGTCGTAGCCCATGGGGCCGTAGAAGGCGAACTCCGGGTCGATGACCTTGATACCCTGCTCATTGGCAAAAATAGAGCCGGAATGGAGGTCGCCGTGGATCAGCGCCTGGGCGTTGTTCATGAAGCCGTTCCGCAGGGCGGCGACTTCCCCATGGAGGGCCTCGTCCTCATAGAGACGCGCCCGCACGAAATCCTCGTTGCCGGGGGTGACGATATTCTTGTTCCGGGGGTTCATGGGCTGGGCCAGATACGGCTCCGTGAGCACCAGATCCTCCGTGATGTCGCACAGCTCCGGGTTGGTGAAGAACTTGACCTGCTTCTTCTTTTCCTGCCGGTCCATCACCAGATCCGTGGTGGGCAGCAAGGACTGGGCCAGAAAATCGGAGAGATTTTCGCTGAGATGGTCGTAGACCCGGCCCGCCGCCAGCTCCTTGCGGAGATTTTTGTAGGCGGAAATGTCCTCCATAGAGAGGGCGGCCATGGTCTCATCGTAATGATAGACCTCCGGGATGAATTTGGGGGCCAGCCGGGCCTCCAGCATCAGGGTCTCCGCCTCGATCTTGTTGCGGTAGAGATCCAGCGGACGACCGGAGGACCGCAGCAGCTTGTCCGCCTGCTTCACGATGACGGAGCGGCCGTCCTTCCGGGAGCGCACCTGAAACACATAGTTGATGTTGCCGTCGCCGATCTCAACGCAATCGGTTTCCTCATCCGGCTGGAAAAAATGGAGCACATCCACGGCGTACCGCTTCACATCCTCCGGCTTCATTAAGAAAAAGGCGCTGTAATCTGACATAAGGTCCTCTCCTTCTGTGATCGGCGGTCAGTCCGCCATGATGGCCCGGACGGCGGTTTTCGTGTCGGTTTTGGGGAACAGC